>Ga0075033_1000815_pt1 | contig 15083 bp, 19 predicted proteins | sample SynthPrep_5_END__FD_72751 | JGI IMG/M metagenome (GOLD analysis project Ga0075033, IMG submission 72751) | Synthetic microbial communities from Ohio, USA - SynthPrep_5_END_DS10_MetaG | ecosystem: Engineered > Bioreactor > Aerobic > Activated sludge | place: USA: Ohio, Columbus | collected...
ATCCGTTCATGCATTGCACCTCGTGCTGTTCACAGCAATGGCAGGTTGGCCTGACAGAAGACCGCAAGCCTCTGAATACTCAGTCAACTGACTGTAGCCGAGGTTCCTGCTTTTTCCGGGTCATGCTGCGGACGAGGTTATGAATCAGACTTTTCCTGCAAGCTTTGCAGCTCGCGCCTGACCATGCTGGCGTATTCCGCGGGGCGCAACTGATAGATCTGCGCAGCCAGCCAATTCAGCCAGGCACCCTGCAGTTCCGCCTTGGCGGCGAACAACCGCTGGGCTTCCTTGCGTGCAGTATCGAGGTTCTGCGAATGGAAATCCGCGCGGCTCACTCGCTGGCCTTGAACGTCACCAGCTCACCCTTGCGCCACTTGGCGGCTTTGGCCGTAACGGCTTTCAGGGTTTTGGTCAGGCCTTCCTGCAATTGCTCATGGGCGGCGAACACGGTCACCACGCTATGGCCTTCCTTGAACAGGATGGCGTGCCCGTCAGCGGTTTCGACGAAAGCGTAATCACCCAGTCCATAGACCGTGAGTTTGATTTCGCGAAAACGCAGATCCATCTTGCCGCCTTCGCGGCTGGGCAAGACCGATGCACTGAAATGATCGCCGACCTTGAGCTTGAGCCCCGGTTTGTCATCGACCACCAAGGCACTTTCGGTGTCGATCTCGGCCACGTAAATGCCTTCGGCGTTCTGCTCGGTGATGTAAACAAAACGCGACTGGAACAGCTTGACCAGCTTTGCACGCAAATCACCCAACACGAACAAAGCATGCATATCGAGATTACTGACTGCCAAAGAAACATCCCCACATCTGAAAAAACCGCACACGGAAAACGCGCACGGCAAAAAAACGGCCAGGCCGATGTCACTGCAAACAAATCAATAAAGCCCGAATCGAGCAGAGTGCTCATTCAACGCGAGGTTGGTAAGACTACTGGATTGTCACTCGGGAAACTCATCCCGATGTCGCCAAAACCTGAAGGAAAATTCCTCAGCGTCAGCAAGAGCAGTCTGACTACGAACTTTAGGGAAAATTCTCACGAAAAAAAGCACTTCTCCGACATATCGCTGGCGAAAAATTGCTTTAGATAAGCCCTGTCGTCAACAGGTACTGGCGATTCTAGAGCAGCGATGCTCATTCCGACTACCCGAAACGGCCGGTAAATACCGGCCAACTGATGAAAAGGACTTCATATGTGCACTCGGACTCACTTTGCCATGACCGTTGACGCCCGGATCGAATCGTCGCTGATACTAAGTGCCACCACGATCAACGACGATTACCCGCGTTTCCAAGTGGTACCCGCCGGCAACGCTTTCTTCCATATAAAGGAAACATCGACCGGGCGCGTAAGAGGTTTCCGTGAAGATCACAACGAAGCCTGCGCCCTCGCCCGCTCACTTGAGTCGAAGATCGAACTCCTGGCGAATGGCTGCCTCAGATAAAGAGAGCGACCGATTGTGCCATCCCGGCGCAAATCAAAAAGGAGAACACGATGGATCTGGAAGGTTATAACTTGAAAACTCTGTTCGATCAGTTAGGTCTTCCTTCAGAAGGACCGGAGATCGACAGTTTCATCGACGCGCATCCTCTCGACGCTGACACCAAACTAGTCGATGCCCATTTCTGGTCGGACTCTCAAAGGCAAACGCTGCAAGAGTGGATCAGCAAAGACGATGACAGGGCAATCGTCTTCGACGAGCTGAACGTACGCCTTCACGACGGCAAGTAACCGAACTCAGTGCAGGCTGTCAGCACACTCGGCTTGCAATTGCGCGAGCCACGCAGCCTTGCACTCCTCGGCCTCGTTACGACTGGCAAACGCGGTGCCGCGACGCTCGCCATTGAGCAAAACCACCCAGCACACGCTCTGCCCCAACGCGCGCAAACCGGCCGGTACGCCACTGCCGATCATCACGGCAACATCAACTCTGCACTGCATGCAGCCCCCGAAATCATTAGCAACCTAACTAAGCGGGCAGATTAATGGTTTCTTTCGAGCGGAAACAGCAAGCTCCGTGCACAGATTCATTGCACCGCAAGTAACAATCTCTCAGCGCGGTTTCTCCGGCTTATAGCCCAGGCGCAATCCACCCCAGTGCCGGCCCTTGATCATGATCGGCACCGACAGGTCATGCATCAGTTCACCGGTGTCGCGGGTGTAAGTCTGCAACAGCACCGGTTGCTGATGGTTGCCGCAGCGAATACCGGTGCGATCCGCGAACTTGCGTTTGGTGCGATTGTTCACCGCATCGACCTGCGCATCGCCAGTCAACGGCTGACTGAACAGCTGATTGTGCGTTGGCACATAACCTTGCTGCGTGCAGGCAATGGCGAACACCAACCCCTCGTGACGCGGCAACAATGGCTCCTGAATCGCCGGCAGCACCTGATCGGTGTAACGGTCGAAACGGGTTTGAAACTTCGCCGGTTGGGTATTCGGGATCGGCTGATACTGGCGATCGAACAGATCCTCGAGGCTTATCTTTCCCTGCTCGACATCCGCTTCGAAACGCGCGGCAATCTGGCTCGCCCCTTCGCGGGCCAGATCGTAGATGCGCTGGTGATAGTCATCCAGACCGACTTCGGCCAGCCGCTCGCTGATGGTTTCCGCCTGCCCTTCCATTTGCACCGCCGCTTCAGCGAGGCGGCGAGTCTGTTGATCGCTGATCGCCAGATCGCTGCGCATCTGCTCGATGGCCTTGAACAGGCTGTCGAGTTGCTCGCGATTGGTTTCCGCACCCTGAGCGATTTCACCGACCTGGCTTTCCACTCCGGCGGCCAGTCGCGCGATGTTCTGCAGATGCTGGCCGGTGTGTTCGACCTGCTCGACACCGATCTGCAGATCACTCGACAACTCGCGAATCTGCTCCACCACCTGCGCCGTGCGTTGTTGAATGTCGGCGACCATCTCACCCACTTCACCGGTGGCCGACGCCGTGCGCGCCGCTAATCCACGCACCTCATCCGCGACCACGGCAAAACCGCGACCATGCTCTCCGGCTCGCGCTGCCTCGATCGCCGCGTTCAATGCGAGCAGATTGGTTTGACTGGCAATCGACTGAATCACCAGGGTCACGCGCTGAATATCGTCACTGCGCAGGCTCAAGGCTTCGATCAACTCACGGCTGGTATTGGCGCGCTGACTGAGCTGATGCATGCGCGCGATCGAATCCACCAGTTCCGTGCGCCCCGCCGCGCTGCTGTGATGCGCCTGACTCGCTGCTTCAAGCGCGGCACGGCTGAGTTGTGAAGTGGCGTGTTCAGTCGCGATCATCACCTCGGCGTTGCTGACGATCTGCGCCGCCGCATCGAGTTGCGATTCAAGTTTGCTCGCCAGTTCCTTGACCGAAAATGCCACGCCAGCCGCCGACAAGGCGTTATGACTGGTGGTGTAGGAAAGGTCTCGGGTCAACTCAGAAATGGCGCTGCCGCTGTCGGCAGGCTGAACATCGGGGATGGCGCGGGAACGCAAGCGCGGTAGCCAGACAATCAGCACCGCCAGCGGCATGCCGATGTACAGCGACCATCCACCCAGCGTCATGCCGGCCAGCAACAGCATCAGGGCGATGCTTTGCAGGGTCGGCGCAATCCAGCGGTTTTTCGGCAAAAGCACTGGTGCAGGCAAAGCCCCAACCAGAGATCCGTCTCTCGTCATATCAACACCCCACGCTTGTTCTCATTATTGTGACTGCATTAAACGCCACTACAACGCCATTATCCATGGTCCGTTAGTCGTGGGGTCTGTGGCAGGTCAATGGAACGGCGCGGGCTTATTGCAGACGAGTAAAAACAAAGATCGCAGCCTTCAGCAACGCCCATGTAGGAGCTGCCGAAGGCTGCGATCTTTTCAAGGTGCCCTGTTGAAAGGGTCACCCCACAGAATCAGGCCTGACGCTGGTGCTTGTCGATCTGCTCGTGACGCTCTTGAGCTTCGATGCAGTACTTGGTGGTCGGGCTGATCAGCAGGCGCTTCAGGCCAATGGCCTCGCCGCTGTCGTCGCACCAGCCAAAGCTGTCTTCCTTGATGCGCTCAAGGGCTTGTTCCAGTTGCGGCAGCATGCGCTGGTCGCGATCGATCGCGTTCACCAGCCAAGTGCGCTCTTCTTCAACCGAAGCCGCATCCGCCGGGTCAGCCGGGGTGTCCAGGCTTTCGATGGCGATACGGTTTTGCTCAATGCGCTCGTGGGTTTCGACTTTCATGTTCTGCAGCAGCTCAGTGAAGAAAGCGTGCTGCTCTGCATTCATGTAGTCATCTGCCGGCATGGCCAGCAACTTGTCCTTTGTCATTGATATCTCTATAAAAAAACGTGCATTAAGGCGAATTAGGGAGCGTTTCGGCGAACCGCGTGCGGTCGGCGAAAAGGCATCGTTTATTGCAAATGCCACCCGGCACTCAATTTACGAGGGGCGGCAGTCTAAGGCCCGAATGAGGCCTCAGCAACTGTAAATACAGGGAATTTGTCCGACAACGTCCGGAAACTGCTCTGACACAGCGTTCACACGGCCATCGGAGTGCGTTTATAGCAAGAAATTCAGTCGAGCGGCTGTATATAGAAGACAAACGGCTAACCACCCAGCGTCCAGACGCAATTTTTTACCACGCACTGCATCGTTTCAGCAAAGCAGAACCGCAAAAGCCCCCCTACTATCAGGCCCACCGTGTGATCAAACAGCCTGAAGGATGACTTATGCCCCGCCCCGATCTGCCGGCCACCGACGAGGTTTCACTCGCCAGCCCCCCGATCAATGCCGAGCGCCTGCTGCAACAGATCACCGACGAATACGACGCCCTGCCGCGCCAGCTCAAACGCATCGCCAGCTACATCAGCCAGCAAAGCGACCGGATCATGGTCGACCGCATCAGCGACATCGCCCGCGAGTGCGAAGTGCACCCGTCCGCCATCGTGCGCTTCTCGCAACGCTTCGGTTTCAGCGGCTTCAGCGAAATGCAGGCGCTGTTCCGCAGCGCCTACACGCACAAAGCCTCGCCGGTGCAAAACTACCAGCAACGCATCCGCAGCATGATCGCCAACCAGTCGCAGCAAGTCAGCGACGGCGACCTCGCCCGCGAATGCATCGACGCCACCCGCTCCGGCATCGAACGCCTGGGCCGCGAACTCGACGACGCCGCGTTTGAAAAAGCCGTGGACCTGATCGTCAATGCCGACAACATTTATGTCGTCGGCGTGCGCCGCTCCTTCGCCGTCGCCGACTACCTCGTTTACAACTTGCAACACACTCAGAAGCGCATTCACCTGGTTTCGGGGCTGGGCGGTAGCTATCGCGAGCAAATGCGCAGCGTGCGCGCCAACGATCTGGTCATCGCCATCAGCTTCGTGCCCTACGCCAAGGAGACCCAACACTGCCTGCGCTTCGCCCGCCAGCAACAGGCCAACACCCTGATCCTCACCGACAGCCACCTCTCGCCGCTGGCGAAACTCGCCAACAGCGTATTGCTGGTCAACGAAGGCAGCGCCCTCGCCTTTCGTTCGCTGAGTGCGACGTTGTGTTTGTGCCAGGCGTTGTTTGTGGCGGTGGCGTATCGGCTGGAACTGAATGTTGATGAGATTCACGAACAACCCGGCTTCGACGACTGACAATTGCCTCAGCGTCGGCTAGGTTATGCCTTCCCACCGGTTTGACTTGAAGGAACGCGTCATGAAACTGATCGGCATGCTGGACTCCCCTTACGTGCGCCGCGTGGCGATCTCCGCCAAACGCCTAGGCATCGACCTCGAACACGAGTCGGTCTCGGTGTTCCGCCACTTCGAGCAATTCCAGCAGATCAACCCGGTGGTCAAAGCGCCCACGCTGATCCTCGACGACGGCGTGGTCCTGATGGACTCGACCCTCATCCTCGACTACCTCGAAGCCAGCTCCGGCAAAAGCCTGCTGCCAACCGACCTGAAACAACGCGCCCACGCCCTGCGCCTGATCGGCCTCAGCCTCGCCGCCTGCGAAAAAGCCGTGCAGCTCTACTACGAACGCAACCTGCGCCCGGCCGACATTCAATACCAGCCGTGGGTCGAACGCGTCGAAGGCCAACTCGCCGCCGCCTTCACCGCCCTCGAGCAAGAACTGGAAAAAACCGGCCTGCCCACCGACGGCACCCTCACCCAGGCCGGCATCAGCCTCGCCGTCGCCTGGAGCTTCACCGACCTCGTCGTCCCCGACCAGATCGACACCCGCCGCTACCCCCACATCGCCCAATACACCGCCTACGCCGAAACCCTCGAAGCGTTCGTCAGCACCCCGATGACCTGACCATGAGCACCACCGACACCGCCGCCCCGGCGCTAAAGGAAATCTTCAACGCCGAGCGCTTGCAACACATCGCCAGCGAAATGAGCGCCGTGTACCCGGCGTTCAAGGCCAAGGCGTTTCTCAAACATGCCCAGGATGGACTCGCTGAATTATCAGTGATGCAACGCATGGCCCGTGTCAGCGAAAGCCTGCACGCCGTATTGCCGCTGGACTACGAGGATTCCCTCGATGTATTGCGTGAACTCGCGCCAAGGCTGAACAGCGGATTCGTCAGCATGTGTTTGCCGCACTACGTCGCCAGCTACGGCGGGCACGCGTTCGACACCTCCATGGACGCCCTGAAGTACTTCACCACCTTCGGCTCCTCCGAATTCGCCATCCGCCACTTTTTGCGCAGCGACCTCGAGCGCTCGCTGGAACGGATGCACGACTGGACCCGCGACGAAAATCACCACGTTCGACGACTCGCCAGCGAAGGCAGCCGCCCTCGTCTGCCTTGGTCGTTTCGATTGGAAGCAGTGCAGGCGGATCCGCAGTTGGCTGCGGGGATACTTGATCGGTTGAAGGCGGATGAGAGTTTGTACGTGCGCAAGTCCGTGGCGAATCATTTGAATGATGTGACGAAGGTGCATCCGGGGTGGGTGCTGGACACGATTGAAGGTTGGTCGTTGGAGAACAAGCACACGGCTTGGATTGCCAAGCATGCGTTGCGGAGTTTGATCAAGCAGGGGGATTTGCGGGCGCTGACGGTGATTGGTGCCGGGGCGAAGGCTGAGGTTGAGTTGTTGGATGTGCGGGTTGAGCCGGCGGTGGTTAGGTTGGGGGAAGCTATTACGTTGTCGTTTGTGGTGAAGTCGACAGTGGCGCATGAGCAGCGGTTGGTGATTGATTATGCGATTGACTATGTGAAGGCGAATGGTGGGGTTTCGGGGAAGGTTTTTAAGTTGAAGACGGTGGTGTTGGCGGGGTTTGAGAGTGTGGCTGTGGGGAGGCGGCAGATGATTAAGGATTTTACGACTAGGAAGCATTTTGTGGGGCGGCATGGGGTGAGGGTTATGGTTAATGGGGAGGTGTTGGGGAGTGCCAAGTTCGACATCGTCGCTGATTGATACCGCTAACGGATTCCGCTGATCTGGCAGTACTCGGACTGATAGGGAATTACGGATGGGGCAGCTTTCGGCCAATAGCTGCCATTCATAATGAGCAGTAAACCTCCCATTGCAGCCGGTCGCGCCCGACGCAGTCGATCAAAATCATCTGCTCATTCACGGTTGTGAGGGGGCGGAAAAAATCCAGACGCCTTGAAGGTCGATGTCTCAGTCCCTGTAGAGTAACGCTTCAACTACAACGCCAAACGCTGATGAGTGTTCGCGACGATTGGGGTAGTAGAGATGGTAACCGGCAAAGGGTTGACACCAATCTTCCAACACCCGCACAAGGCTACCGTCCGCAAGTTCCTTCGCCACCATGTCCTCTGGCAGGAAAGCCAAGCCACATCCCGCCACGGCCGCACGCAGAATTGGCACGCTGCTGTTGAATGTCCATTGGCCCTCGACGCGAGCCTTGAGCTCGTGGCCATCCTTTTCGAAATCCCATTGCATCAGGCTGCCGTGAGTCGGTAGGCGCAGGTTAATGCAGTTGTGCGCCGCCAGATCTCCCGGTTCCATCGGGTAAGGCCGATGCTGGAAATACTGCGGCGAGCCGACAACGGCGATGCGCAACGATGGCCCAATCGGTACGGCAATCATGTCCTTGGCTACCTGTTCGCCCAGGCGCACCCCCGCGTCATACCGCTGCGCGACGATGTCGGAAAGGGCGTAATCGACGGTGATTTCGACCCTGATGTCCGGGTAGTCGGGCAGCACCTTCAGCAGCTTCGGCCAGAGAATATTGTTCGCCGCATGCTCGGACGCCTGAATCCGCACATTGCCGGCGGGGGTGTCGCGAAACTCGCTGACGGCGGCCAGTTCCAGTTCGATCTCATCGAACCTCGGTGCCATCGATTGATACAACCGCTGACCCGCCTCGGTCGGCGAGACGCTGCGTGTGGTGCGCGTCAGCAGGCGCACACCCAAGCGGCTTTCCAGTGCGCGCATGGTGTGGCTCAGCGCCGACTGCGAGACGCCGAGTTGTGCGGCAGCACGGGTAAAGCTGCCTTCGCGGGTGATGACCACGAAGGCTTGCAGGTCGTTGAGATTGGCGCGGGACATTGATGAGAACCTCTCATGAGGGGGCGCGTGATTATTCCATGAAAGCAGGTCGCACACAGATGCGCGACCCCCAGAGAGTTGATTACAAGGTACGGGCGTAGAACGTGGTCAGTTTGCCAATCGCGGCATCGACATAACGCGGCACCCAGTAGGTTTCAATGTGGGTGGCGCCATCGAGGATGAACACTTCCTTGTCGGTGGTGCCGGTGGCTTTGGGGAACGCATCCTGGGTCATGTACAGGCTGTCGGCCTTGCTGCCGGCGATCATCAGCAACGGTTGATTGATCAATTCGATATGGTCGGTGGCGTCGAAACGCATCAGGTCAATAAGGCTGCTGGTGGTGTATTTGAAGGTCGAGTTCGGGTGCGCGTGGGTTTTCCAGTAGTACTCATAGCCTTGGCGATACAGTTCGAAAGGCAGTTTGGCAATCTGCTCGTCGGTGAGGTTGGCATCCCCCGAATACAGCACCGCGCCCCCCGCTGCTTCTTGCGCGCGGGCAGCTGATGCCTGCTGCAAACGTTGCTGGATGCTGTCCATTTGCGAGTCGTTGTAGCCGTTGCGGCGTACTCGACCCGAGTTGAACATGCTCACCGTCGCCAGGGATTTGAAGCGTTTGTCGGTTTGCGCCGCCGCCAACGAATAACCACCGCCGCCACAAATGCCGAGCAGGCCCAGACGATTGTCATCCACGCCAGCGAACTGGCTGATGAAATCGGCCATGCCGTGAATGTCTTCGATGCGATACGCCGGTTTATCGATGCTGCGCGGCTGGCCACCGCTGGCGCCCTGATAGGCCGCATCGGCCGTGATGGTGATGTAGCCCTGTTCGGCGAGCCGCTGGGCATAGAGACCGGCGACTTGCTCTTTTACGCCGCCATTGGGATGCGCAACCACCACGGTCGGGTAGTTCTTCTTCGCGTCGTAGTTGGCAGGAGTGTAGACATTGGCGGCGATGTCCAGCCCGTTGAGCTTATAGCTGACCGGGTGGATGTTGACCTTGCCCGGCTCGTTCTTGCTGATCGCGCCGTCATAGGCGAGTGTGAACGGGTTCTTCTTGTAGTCAGCGGCTAACGCTTCGCCCGCCGAGAGACCGACCAATGCCGACATGAGCGTGGCTTTGAGAGTGTTTTTCACGTGAAGCTCCTGAGCAAAAAAAGGGCGGCAGTAGCAAAAGTATTTGGGTCAGTCCAGCTGTTTTTCTTTGAGGAACTGCGCGACCAGATCAGCGATCTGCACGTTGTTCAGATCCGACATGGGGAAATGGGTATTGCCGTGAATGCCAATCTCCGGCAGGTGTATCAGTCGCACATCACCGCCATGGCGATTGACCGCGTCACGCCAGAGCCGGGCCATTTTCAGGCGTGCGCGCCAACTGTCCTGAGCGGGCAGATCGACTGTCTGTTCCGGAATGTTGTCTCCGTACAGGATCAGGATCGGAATGCGCGTCAGTGCCATGAATTGCTCCATCGGCACCGCTGCGCCTTGCACCGTGTCGAACGCGCTGGGAATCGGCGCCGGCACTTCACCGTCAGCAAACACGAAACTGCTGCCCGGTTCGAACGCCACGATGGCTTTGACCTTGTCGTTCTTGATCGCCGTCAACCAGCCCGGCCCGCCACCCTGAGAATGCGTAAACAGGATGCCGGGGCCGATTTTGTCGAACAGCGCCGACACACCATCGGAGACCACGCCCATGTCAAACGGCCCGGTGTTCGGCGTCATTGCCCTGAAAAACTGCTCGCGGGTCTGGGCGTCCTGTGCCACTTGCACGCCGTTGAAGTAGCGGGGCCAAAGGCCGATGCGGAACTGGTTGAACCACAGTTGTTCGTCCGGCACAGGCTTGATGGTGGTCTCGACCATGCTGCGCCCGGCATCACCACGCCGGGGCTGATCGATCAGATAGACGCCGTAGTGGCGGCGCAGAAAGATGTTCTGAAAACCCTCGCGACCATCGGCGGTGGTTTCCCAGGTCTTGGAAAACTGACCCGCGCCGTGCCACATGACGATGGGCAGTTTTCGCGCGTCCGCCGGGATTTGATAGAAGGCGTAGACGTGGTCACCGTGGTAGGTCTGGCCGTTGGGTGTCATCGGTTGGCGCGGGTTGAAGGTGCCCGGTGCCGTGGTCATCGTTCCGCCGGCGGCGAAGCTGCCTTGTTTCTGGATCAGCAGCGGGCCTTCGGAGTGGTTCGCGCAGGCCGCCAACAGGCTCAGCAGCGTGACGCTCAGTAAATGCTTTGCAGATTTCATGTCATTTCCCCGCTGTTGCGAGCGCTTGGGTCAGCGCTGCGCTTGCCCGCTTGGCAGTCTGTGTATCGCCATGCTTTTCAAGCAGCTCGGTGACCTGGCGCAACTGTGCCGCACTTAGCCCGACGCGCAGGCTCGCCGCCATGTGCGAACGCAGTTGCGATTCCACGCCCGGGGACGCTGCCAGCGCCCCGACTGTCGCCAGTTCGCGGCTTTGCCAGTCGAGGTTGTCGCGCTCGAAAATGTCGCCGAACAGATGGGTTTGCAGGAACCGGTTGATCACCGGAGCGAACTCGAACACCGGGCCTTTGACCGGGGCGCCGGAGATTTTCGTTTGATTCGCCGTACCCGCTGCCAATAGCTCATCCCCGACCGGAGTCGCCCGGCTCGGCTCACGTCCCGGCGCATCGTCAAGGCCGCGTTGTTTGCGCGCCTGCACCACGGTCATCAATTCATTCAAGGCGTTGAGGCTGCGGGGGAAGCCGACGTAGGCGTAGAGCTGCACGAGAACTTCACGGGTTTCGCTAATGGTCAGGCCGGCATCAAGCCCTTGGTTGAGCGCCGTGTTGAGGTTGGGCATGTCGCTGGTCGCCATGAACGCCGCGATCAGTGGAATGGCTTGTTGCTGGCTCGACAAGCTGGCTGCGCTGGCGGGTGTGCTGGTCATGGTGGGCGAAGCCTCGGCTGCTTGAGTGGTGACGCTGAACATCGCCCCGACGCCAAGGCAGAGCGCCATGAGTGTGGGGAGTGCAGTGCTGTTGCGGGTGTCAGTGATCATCGTGAAGGGCTCCATCCATTGCGGGGCGCTGCGGTGTCGCTGAATCGTACGGAGGTTGGTTATGGCGATTAACCCTGATATTGCGCATGGGTTCCTGAGCAGAACTCATGAATCGACGGAGCAGTCATCGCAGAAATCCAGACGCAACCCCGCAGATTCGGGGCTTAGACGTCGACTAGTCGATTGCCCCCAACGTGCCGGGAGCGCAACTTCGACACATTCCGTAACTTCATTTACCGGCGTATTGCGCATCCGAGACCTGTTCCCCCCAAGTGACGGTCTTGCCGTCCTCGGCTTCAGCGATGGCGATGTGGGTCATGCCGTTGCTGGCCGTGGCGCCATGCCAGTGACGGGTGTTCGGTGGAATCCAGACACTGTCGCCCGGACGGATCTCCTGACGCGCGCCACCCTCTTGCTGCACATAGCCGACGCCGGCAGTGACGATCAGCATTTGCCCCAGCGGATGGGTGTGCCACGCCGTGCGTGCGCCCGGCTCGAAGGTCACTGTGCCGCCGCCGATGCGCGCCGGCGGTTCACCTTTGAACAGGCCATCAACGCGCACCGTGCCGGTAAAGTTTTGCGCCGCGCCCTTGACCGAGGGCTGCGCGCCGTTTGGCGTGATGCGGATTTCGCCGGCGGCCTGGGACTCTGCCGCCATCAGTGACAAAGCAACGAGTGGCGCAATCAATCGGTTCATCGGATTGGTTCTCCGGTCAGACAAGAAAAGCGGCGCCGCCCGTGGCGCCGCGTTGGGCAGACTCAGAGTCCGGTCATTTTCAGTGCCGATTCCGGCAGGCGTTCACCGTGCACCTGAATCTGCGCGATCTGCTCGTTGATCACGCGCAGATCGTCGCCGGTCAATTGCAGTTCGACCGCGCCCAGATTCTCTTGCAGTCGATGGGGTTTGGTCGTGCCAGGGATCGGCACAATCCACGGTTTTTGTGCGAGCAACCAGGCTAGCGCGACTTGCGCAGGTGTCGCGTGCTTACGCTCAGCGACGACTTTCACCACATCGACCAGCGCCAGGTTGGCCTTGCGCGCTTCGGGGGAAAAACGCGGGACGAAGTTGCGGAAGTCGCTGGCGTCGAACTGCGTGTGCTCATCGATCTGACCGGTGAGAAAACCGGCGCCCAGCGGGCTGAACGGTACGAAGCCGATCCCCAGTTCTTCCAGCACCGCCAGCAGCTCCAGTTCCGGGCCGCGCCAGAACAGCGAGTATTCGCTCTGTACCGCCGTGACCGGTTGTACCGCGTGGGCCCGGCGGATGGTTTCCACACCTGCCTCAGACAGGCCGAAATGCTTGACCTTGCCCTCGGCGATCAATTCCTTGATGGTGCCGGCGACGTCTTCAATGGGCACCTGCGGATCAACGCGGTGCTGATAAAACAGGTCGATGTGATCGGTACGCAAGCGCTTCAACGACGCCTCGGCGACGGCGCGGATACGCTCCGGCCGGCTATTGGTGCCGCCGCCTCGTGCGCCGGTGATCGGGTCGATATCGAAGCCGAACTTGGTGGCGATGACGACCTGCTCGCGGATCGGCTGCAAGGCCTCGCCCAGCAGCTCTTCATTGGCGAACGGGCCATACGCTTCGGCGGTGTCGAACAAGGTGACGCCTTGCTCGTGGGCCGAACGAATCAGCTTGATCATGCTGGCTTGGTCGGCTGCCGGCCCGTAGGCCGACGTCATGCTCATGCAGCCAAGGCCCAATGCAGACACTTCCAGGCCATTGCCCAACGTGCGGTTTTTCATTATGTCACTCCGTACAGAATTCGATTAATGCGTGAGAGGGTGATCGTTCAGCCAGCCGTTCACGCGTTCCATGGTCTTGCGCTCCTGCTCACCCTCCATCACAAATCCTTCCAGCACTTTGGCCTTCGGCGCGTGCTTGACCAGCACACTGCGGCTGTTGCCCAAGCCGTAACCGCCGTGGGTGTTGAAGGGGATGAGGGTCTTGCCGGTCAGGTCGTGGGCGCTGAGGAATGCGCGCACGATCGGCGGCGCGGTTTCACCCCAGATCGGAAAACCGAGATAGATCGTGTCGTAGTCGCTGAGGGCATGAACCTTGTTCTGCAGCTCGGGCTCGAAGCCACTGTCACGCTCCTGGCGGGCCTGCTCCACGGTTTGCAGATAGTCCTCGGGGTAAGCGTGGGCCGGACAAATCTCGAACAGATCGGCACCCAGTCCACGCTGGATCAGCCCGGCAACCACACGGGTATTGCCCGAGCGCGAAAAATACGCGACCAGAATGCGCGAGCCAGAATGCGCGAGCCAGAACGCGGTGTTTCACCGGCACTCTGCGTGTCGGCAAGCGACAGCAGTGGCGCGCTGGCCAATGCGGCGATCACCGTGCGCCGCAGCGGATCGTGATCGTTACTCATCGGCCGACACGCGCCTTGAGGGATTCGGGGTAGCGCTCGCCTTCGATGCGGACTTGCGCCAGCGCGGTATCAATCGCTTTGAGTTCGGCCGCATCGAGCGTGATCTCCGCGCCGCCGAGGTTTTCTTCCAGGCGATGCAGTTTGGTCGTGCCCGGAATCGGCACAATCCACGGTGCCTGCGCGAGCAGCCAGGCCAGCGCGATCTGCGCCGGTGTCGCTTGTTTCTGCGCGGCTATCTGACGGACCAACACCACCAGCGCCTGATTGGCCTGGAGCGCCGATTGGCTGAAACGCGGGACGATGCTGCGGAAATCGTCGCTGCCGTAAGTGGTCTCAGCCGTCACCGTGCCAGTGAGAAACCCCTTCCCCAGCGGACTGAAGGGCACGAAGCCAATGCCCAGCTCCCAAAGCGTCGGCAGGATTTCCTGCTCGGGATCGCGCCACCACAGTGAGTACTCGCTTTGCAGCGCCGTGATCGGCTGCACCGCATGCGCACGGCGAATGGTCTGCGCACCGGCCTCCGACAGGCCGAAGTGCTTGACCTTGCCTTCGCCAATCAAGTCCTTCACTACGCCGGCGACGTCTTCGATCGGCACGTTCGGATCGACGCGGTGCTGGTAGAGCAAGTCGATGTAGTCGGTCTTCAAACGACGCAACGAGCCCTCGACGGCTATTCGAATACGTTCGGGGCGGCTGTCCAGAGTCTGCTTTGTATTGTCGGCGCCGACGGCGAAGCCGAATTTTGTGGCGATCACGACCTGGTCGCGAACTGGCGCCAGCGCCTCGCCGACTACTTGCTCATTGATATAGGGGCCGTAGAATTCGGCGGTATCAAAGAACGTGACGCCTCGCTCAACGGCTGAGCGGATCAGTGCGATGGCTTGTTCGGTGTCCGTGGCCGGGCCATAACCATGGCTCAGACCCATGCAGCCGAGGCCGAGGGCGGATACTTCGAGTGAACTGTTGCCGAGTGTGCGTTTGTGCATGTTGATCTCCCGTTGGGCATGGGAAGAACAGTAAGCGCGCTAACGACTGAGGACTAGACGGGTAAATCGGCAAAGCTTGATGAGGTTTGCTCATCAGTCCCGGAAAAGGGGACGTGGCGACTGCCGAATGAAAGCCTGGGTCACGGTAGGCCATCACCGCTCGCACACAAAAAATCTGACACTCTCTTGACCGTCCGCTTTTGGCCGA
>Ga0075033_1000828_pt1 | contig 14923 bp, 7 predicted proteins | sample SynthPrep_5_END__FD_72751 | JGI IMG/M metagenome (GOLD analysis project Ga0075033, IMG submission 72751) | Synthetic microbial communities from Ohio, USA - SynthPrep_5_END_DS10_MetaG | ecosystem: Engineered > Bioreactor > Aerobic > Activated sludge | place: USA: Ohio, Columbus | collected 2014-04-10
CAAACGGCTGCTCCTTGCGCGACATCAGGGCGATGAGGCGGGTCAAGGTCAGGTGTTTGAACACATCGGCGTGATTGCCGGCATGGAAGGCGTGACGATAATTCATGGCTGCTCCTGCGAAGGGCGCAAAGTTTACCTTTTACCGGGCGGCAAGTCAGGGGTTCGCAGCCGAGTGGACAAAAGCCTGTCCATCACCCTAGCCCTCTCCCGGAGGGAGAGGGGACTGACGGTGGTGATCTTGCGAGTTACATCGACCTGAAAGATCAGCGTGATCTCAGGTTTGGCCAAGCGAAGATCAGCGCGGAAGTCGCAAGTCGGCGTACATCACCCAGACAACTCGGTCAGTCCCCAGAAACAACGCATAGCGAGGCCTGGCCAAGCCAAGTTCACCACTGAAGTCGCAGGTCGGCGCACATCACCCAGACAACTCGGTCAGTCCCCTCTCCCTCTGGGAGAGGGCTAGGGTGAGGGGCTTTGCTTTTATGGCGTTAAACTCGCTAGCCATGAACGACAGGAAGTCAAAAACTCATGCGATATCTGATCATCTGCTTATTCAGTCTGCTTAGCCCATACCTCGCCCTTGCCGACGAAACCCGGATTGAACAGGCACGCCAGTCACTAAAAAACTACGGTCTGAGCCACTGCATTCTGAAGCCATTCAACGAGCGCTCCGCGCTGGAAAAAGACATTGCACTGTCCGCCAGTGCCTATTCGTTCATGGGCAAAGGCATGCATTCCATCCTGCAAAATGAAGACACGCTGCAAGTGCTACACGATCCCTACAAAGAAACCCGAAACTACGTGTTGGCGGCTTACGAGCAGACACCTTCAAACAGCAAATACTCGAATGAAAAAGTAGTGTTTTTTGGGTGCATGAAGGTCTACAACTCCGATGCGTTCAACAGCTTTATCAACTCTCAGGATGCGTACATCCCTGACTGACTAACTGATTTCCTTTAACGTCAAAAGATCGCAGCCTTCGGCAGCTCCTACAGGGCGAACGCCAGTCCCGTGTAGGAGCTGCCGAAGGCTGCGATCCTTTGATCTTTTTCAGGCAGGCATGCTGCGCAGGCGCCTGCCGATGACGTCGAGTACATCACAGCCGTCGCGCAACGGAATCACGCAGAGCTGGGCGAAGTCGCTGAGGATAACGGAGTCGCATTCGACCGAGCCGCGCATGCACATGTTTTCCAGCACCTGGATCACGGCGCGCAGGCGGTGGTTGGCCGCGTCCATAAGGATGTCGAGGGGCACGTGGGTGTCGATGAACAGGGTCGGCATGTCGCTGCAATTGCCGGTCAGGGCCATGAAGCGGTTGTCGGGATGGGGGATGATTTTTTCGTAGGGTGGATCGGGTTTAAGCATAGTCATATCAGTTGTACCTCAATAGGTTTAGAGAGGCTGCCAAGTGACCTTCCTACGGGTATAGGTGGCAGCCGTACGCGAGAGTAGGAAACTGAGAAACCCACCAAACTCAGTCACGCCGAAGCGTTCCCGCGCACAGCTGCCGCAAACGATGCTACGGACACATATTAAGTGCCGCAATCAAACGACAACGCTGGTGCGCGGTGAATTTCGCAGGGGTCCTACGCCCTGTCACCACTCTCGCAGTGACAACGAAAAGACTATCCCTGCAACCCACCGCCCACCAGTTCATGAAAACCGCCGCAACTCGAAGGAATCGTCCGAGTCCTTCGCCCCGAAAACTCACTCTGACTCTGCCAGCAAAAACGCCAGCAACGCCGATTGCGACGAATCTTCCGACATTGAAACCTGAAAAAACCGCCTCACCTTGCAACGCAAAACCGCCTCGGGAAAGGCCTCGAAAAGAACCGGATATTCTTCGCTCAACCACTGCAACGCATTAGCCGTTCGAACGTCATTACCCTGCTGCGCCAGCACCGATTCCGGCACCTGCCACCAAGGAAATATCTGCCCCGAAACCTGCGCCCTGCCACCAATTTCCAGCGCCTGACCATTGATCAAACAACGCCCGATCAGCGGAAACAGTTGCGCCGCATCCACCTCATCGGCCTGAAGAATCGGCAACAGAAACCGCCCGTCCCAGAAACGAAAAAACACCGTTTTGCCGCCCGGCATCAGCACTTGGGTGAGGCTGCGAAAATGCGCCACCACCTCTTCAAGACTCGCCGAAGACACCGCCAGCCAACCCCAATCCAGCGACTCGGTAGTGGCGACCCAATGCAGAAACTTACTGTCGGCGGCGAAAACTCCCACGTGAGGCATCACCGCATCCCACTCGGCATAGATCGTCTCGGCCCAGATCGCACTGGCCGCTTCTGGCCAAGCCTCAAGCGGCTTTGCCTCGCTGGCATTGCTGAACACCGCGAATAATTGCTCGGACGCTTTCAACGGCTCCCGCGCCAACCAATCGGCAGGCAATAGAAAATCAGGCTGCACAGAGACCGTCCTTGCAACGTTCACACTCTTCGCAGAATGGCGCGTCCCCCTTGAAGCTCATGATTTGTGCAGCAGTCAGCATGGCAGCCGGCGCGGCGGCGAGTTTCTCCGGCAATCCCGGTACAACCGGCGCGGCACTCATCGCCGCCATCGGCGCACCACCCACTACAATCGGCACGCTGCTGAAAATGCCGCCGGGGCCGATGTTGATCCACTGCCCACCGGCCTGAATCGTCGCACTCGCGCCACCGTCGATCACCACTTGCTGACCGGCGCTGACGTGGAATTGCCCACTGGCGCTGATCGCCTGATTACTCACGCGAACATGACGGTCGCCGGTCACGCTCAGATGATCGTCCTGCTTCACTTCGGTTTGGCGCTGGCCGTGGGTGATGCGCTGCTCATCAGCCTTCAATTCATGCCGCGCGGTGCCGGTGACGACGATGCTGCGCTGGTTATCAACCTGCACCTGTTGATCGTTCAACACATGCTGCGTCCAGTTACGCTGGGCGCGCAGATAGATTTCCTCAGCGCCTTTCTTATCCTCGATGCGCAGTTCGTTGTAGCCGCCACCGCCGGGGCTGCTCTGACTACGAAAAATGCTACGGGTCTTGTCCGCCGGAAGATCCAGCGGGATCGGCGTCGCGGCGTTGGGCAGGCAGCCCACGACCAAAGGTTTGTCGGCGTCGGCATCGATGAAACCGACCAGCACTTCCATGCCGACTCGCGGAATCAGCACGCTGCCGTAACGGTCGTGCGCCCAGTTAGTAGCAACGCGTAGCCAGCAACTGGAATGCTCGTTCAATTCGCCGTCGCGATCCCAGGCCAGTTGCACCTTGACCCGGCCGTACTCGTCGCAGTGGATTTCCGTGTCTTTCGGCCCGGTCACGACCGCCGCTTGATAGCCGCGCATGCGTGGTTTTTCCGGCCCCAGCGCCGGGCGGAAGAACACGTCCCACGGCGTGGCTAGAAAGCTATTACGGTAACCCTGAAATCCCTCGCCATCGCTGGTCACCGATTCCTCCAGCACCTGCGGCTGGCGGCCATGATGCTCGATGGCGGTCAGCAACCAGAGGTCATTCCAGTCGTGGCGCGGATGCTCGGTCAGTTGCAGGAAATGCCCGCAAACCAGTGCGGATTCGTCGCTGACGCCCTCAGCCTGACGGTAATCGGCGACATGTCGCTCAAGTGCCCGCTGGGTCAGGTGCTTGCCGGTTTCCCGATCATTGAATTGGCCGGGGAAGTGATAGTCCTCCAGCACCGGGCGCTGCTCGCCGTCGACACGGCTTTGCAACTGCAGCCGCGGCTTTTCGAAGTTGTAGTCGCGCCGGGTGACCACGCTGGTACGGGTTTCGACGCGAACGTTAAAGCGCTGAATCGCCCGCGCGCCAGCGGACATGCCACTGCCCGGCAGATAAACCGTTGGCTCGGCGAGACGCGGGAACACAGTCTGGTCATCGCCAAAAACCAACAGGTGACCTTGGGGACTGTGTTGAAAATGGTAATGAATGCCGACTTCGGCACACAGGCGCTGGATAAAGGCCAGGTCACTCTCGGCGTACTGCACGCAATACTCACGCACCGGGTAATCGCTGCCGAGGCGAAATTCAAAAGCATCACGCAGGATCGAATGATCCTTGAGCACTCGCGCGACAATTTGCGGCACCGTCAGATGCTGGAAGATCCGCTGATTGATCCGCTGGCCGAGGTAGGTCAGACGCGGGACGAGGCTGATGTGATAACGCGTCAGACGTTTCCCGGAATCGCCCTGCCCGACCTGGTAAATCTGACCGTGAATACCGGAACCCTGAGCATCCAGGCTCAGAAACGCCTGACAGTGCAGCAGGCTTTCGAGGTCCAGGTCCGGCCGTTCACTGACCAGTTCCAGCTCGAAGCGAAAGGGTTGGCTGATGGCTTCCTTGCCCGTGAACTCAAGGACCTTGAGGTCATGTTGGGCGCCTTCGAGGGTCAACGTGAAACGCGGTTGATTGGCAGGCGCGAACATCCGATGTCTCTCTGCAGTGTGAGGGCGGGCGATTCTGCATGAGGGGCAAGGGGTGATGAATGGGTGACGGGAAAATCAGATTTTCCCTACTTTTTTTGCCGAAAAAACCTGCAAAAAACGGCGCTTTCAACTACAGACAAATCCCTCAAGTCATCCATAGAACCCTGTGGGAGCTGGCTTGCCAGCGATAGCGATGCGTCAGTTACTGAATGTTCTGAATGTGCCGCCCTCATCGCTGGCAAGCCAGCTCCCACAGGTTTCTTCAGCGTCGGCAAGAAATCACAGGCACAAAAAAACGGCCCGTCTCCTGTGGAAACGGGCCGTTTTCGGGTGAGCCTCAGCTCAGAACAATCACTTGTTCAGGTGGAAATCTTTTTCCGCCGCTTCGAAGCGCTGCACCATGCCTCTGCTCGGCTCGCCCATCTTGCTGACGATGTAGATGGCCAGGCTGGCGAAGATGAAGCCCGGGATGATTTCGTACAGACCCAGCAGTTCGAAATGCTTCCAGACCACCACGGTGATCGCGCCGACCAGAATACCGGCCAGTGCGCCGTCGCGGGTCATTTCTTTCCAGATAACCGAGATCAGCACAACCGGACCGAACGCAGCACCGAAACCGGCCCAAGCGTAGGACACCAGACCCAGTACGCGGTTTTCCGGGTTGGCCGCCAAGGCGATCGCGATCAGTGCAACCAACAGCACCATGGCACGGCCGACCCAGACCAGTTCAACCTGAGAAGCAGATTTACGCAGGAAGGTTTTGTAGAAGTCTTCGGTCAGGGCGCTCGAGCACACCAGCAACTGGCAGCTCAGGGTGCTCATCACCGCAGCCAGAATGGCCGACAACAGCACACCGGCGATCCATGGGTTGAACAGAAGTTTGGCCAGTTCGATGAACACACGTTCGTGGTTCTCGGTCACGGGACCGGCAACTTCCGGGTGCGCCGAGAAGTACGCGATACCGAAGAAGCCCACCGCCACGGTGCCGCCCAGGCACAGGATCATCCAGGTCATGGAAATGCGACGCGCCTTAGCGATCGATTTCACCGAATCCGCCGCCATGAAACGCGCGAGGATGTGCGGCTGACCGAAGTAGCCCAGACCCCAGCCCATCAGCGAGATGATGCCGATGAAAGTGGTGCCTTTGAGCATGTCGAAGTTGCTTGGATCTTGCGCTTCGATGGCCAGGAACGTGGTGTCGACGCCACCGGTGGCCAGCAGCACGATGATTGGCGTAAGGATCAGCGCGAAAATCATCAGGGTGGCTTGTACGGTGTCGGTCCAGCTCACCGCCAGGAAACCGCCGATAAAGGTGTAGGCAATCGTCGCCGCAGCACCGGCCCACAGCGCCGTCTCGTAGGACATGCCGAAGGTGCTTTCGAACAGACGAGCACCGGCCACAATGCCGGAAGCGCAGTAGATGGTGAAGAACACCAGAATCACGATCGCCGAGATGATCCGCAGCAGGCCGCTTTTGTCTTCAAAACGGCTGGCGAAGTAGTCCGGCAGGGTCAGGGCGTCGCCGTTGTGCTCGGTCTGCACGCGCAGACGGCCGGCAACGAACAGCCAGTTGAGGTAGGCACCGATGACCAGACCGATGGCGATCCAGCTTTCAGACAGACCGGACATATAGATGGCGCCCGGCAGGCCCATCAACAACCAGCCGCTCATGTCGGACGCACCGGCGGACAGCGCGGTGACGACGCTGCCGAGGCTGCGACCGCCGAGAATATAGTCAGAAAGGTTGTTGGTGGAGCGATAGGCCATCAAGCCGATCAGCACCATTGCTGCGATGTAGATCACGAACGTGATCAGGGTTGGATTGCTTACGCTCATTGAGTTACGCCCTGGCTTTGTTTTTATGTAGCGGCGGTGGTGAACCGCACGCAAACGACGACGTTTGGCAGACGATCCGGGATCCCGCGCATTTAGGACTGATGTTTCCCCAGGAAAGCCATCAGCCGGTACACCGGGTTATTCCCGGTTGCACCTAGGGCGCGAATGCTATGCAACAAATCAAATAAGGTGCAACCAGTTTCGTGAGAATTAGTTGCACCCAGTCGGATTTATCGACAATCACCCCGTTTTTGCTCCCTTTTGTGGCAGTCATAACCCTTTACTAGAAGCAAAAGCACCAAGCAGGAGCAGCACTTTCGTACCAGAAAATAATTCCTGACGAGTTGCCTATTATTCCGACAAAAAAAGGGTTGCACCCGGTTGCACCTCTTTCGGCGCACGGCTAATCTTGCCGCCAGCTGATGCCACGCAACTGTGGCAACCATGAGGATAAAAATATGGCTACCACCACCCTTGGGGTCAAACTCGATGACCCGACCCGCGAACGCCTGAAGGCCGCCGCAACCTCGATTGATCGCACGCCGCACTGGCTGATCAAGCAGGCAATTTTCAATTACCTGGAAAAACTCGAGGGTGGTGCAACCCTGACCGAGCTGAACGGTTTGACCGCCAAGGACGCCGATGAGGCGGGCGAAGTGCACACCGATCACGCCCACCAATGCTTCCTCGAATTCGCTGAAAGCATCCTGCCGCAGTCCGTTCTGCGCGCTTCGATCACTGCCGCTTACCGTCGCCCTGAGCCGGAAGTCGTGCCGATGCTGATCGAGCAGGCTCGCCTGCCAGCGCCGATGGCAGAAGCCACCAACAAACTTGCCGCTTCCATCGCGGAAAAACTGCGTAACCAGAAAAGTGCCGGCGGTCGTGCAGGCATTGTTCAGGGTCTGCTGCAGGAATTTTCCCTGTCGTCCCAGGAAGGCGTGGCGCTGATGTGCCTCGCCGAAGCGCTGCTGCGTATCCCGGACAAGGGCACTCGCGACGCACTGATCCGCGACAAGATCAGCACCGGTAACTGGCACCCGCATTTGGGCAACAGCCCGTCGCTGTTCGTCAACGCGGCCACTTGGGGCCTGCTGCTGACCGGCAAGCTTGTGTCCACCCACAACGAAGCTGGCCTGACGTCGTCCTTGAGCCGCATCATCGGCAAGAGCGGCGAGCCGATGATCCGCAAGGGCGTCGACATGGCCATGCGCCTGATGGGCGAGCAGTTCGTCACCGGCGAAACCATCGCCGAAGCGTTGGCCAACGCGAGCAAGTTCGAAGCCAAGGGCTTCCGTTATTCCTACGACATGCTCGGTGAAGCGGCCCTCACCGAACACGACGCGCAGAAGTACCTGGCGTCGTACGAACAAGCCATTCACTCGATCGGCAAAGCCTCCCACGGCCGTGGGATTTATGAAGGCCCGGGCATCTCCATCAAGTTGTCGGCACTGCACCCGCGTTACAGCCGTGCGCAGTACGAGCGTGTGATGGACGAGCTGTACCCGCGTCTGCTGTCGCTGACCCTGCTGGCCAAGCAATACGACATCGGCCTGAACATCGATGCCGAAGAAGCCGACCGTCTCGAACTGTCGCTGGATCTGCTTGAGCGCCTGTGCTTCGAGCCGCAACTGACTGGCTGGAACGGCATCGGTTTCGTGATCCAGGCTTACCAGAAGCGTTGCCCGTACGTGATCGACTACGTGATCGATCTGGCCCGTCGCAGCCGTCATCGCCTGATGATCCGTCTGGTGAAGGGCGCCTACTGGGACAGCGAAATCAAGCGCGCCCAGGTCGAAGGCCTGGAAGGCTATCCGGTCTACACCCGCAAGGTGTACACCGACGTTTCCTACATCGCTTGCGCACGCAAACTGCTGTCGGTGCCGGAAGTCATCTACCCGCAGTTCGCCACGCACAACGCCCACACCCTGTCGGCCATTTATCACATTGCCGGTCAGAACTATTACCCGGGTCAGTACGAATTCCAATGCTTGCACGGCATGGGCGAACCGCTCTACGAGCAGGTTGTAGGCAAAGTTTCCGAAGGCAAGCTGAACCGTCCGTGCCGCGTGTACGCTCCGGTCGGCACTCACGAAACGCTGCTGGCGTACCTCGTACGTCGCTTGCTGGAAAACGGTGCGAACACCTCGTTCGTCAACCGCATCGCCGACCAGTCGATTTCGATTCAGGAACTGGTGGCCGATCCGGTGGCGCAGATCGAGCAGATGGCGACCGTGGAAGGTGGATTCGGCCTGCCGCACCCGCGTATTCCGTTGCCGCGTGACCTGTACGGCGCCGAGCGAGCCAACTCCAGCGGCATCGACATGGCCAACGAACATCGTCTGGCTTCGCTGTCCTGCGCCCTGCTCGCCACGGCCCATACCGACTGGAAAGCTGCGCCGATGCTCGGTTGCGCGTCGAGCAACGAAACCCCTGCACCAGTGCTGAATCCGTCGGATCACCGCGATGTGGTCGGGCATGTTCAGGAAGCTACCGTCGAAGACGTCGACAACGCTATCCAGTGCGCACTGAACGCAGCACCGATCTGGCAGGCCACCCCGCCGGCCGAACGTGCGGCGATTCTGGAACGTGCCGCTGACTTGATGGAAGGCGAGATTCAGCCACTGATGGGCCTGTTGGCTCGTGAAGCCGGCAAGACCTACGCCAACGCCATCGCCGAAGTCCGCGAAGCGGTCGACTTCCTGCGTTACTACGCAGTACAAGCGCGCAACGATTTCAGCAACGACGCCCACCGTCCATTGGGTCCGGTAGTGTGCATCAGCCCGTGGAACTTCCCGCTGGCGATCTTCAGCGGCCAAGTGGCTGCAGCATTGGCTGCCGGTAACCCGGTATTGGCCAAACCGGCCGAGCAGACTCCGCTGGTTGCCGCTCAGGCCGTGCGCTTGATGCTCGAAGCCGGGATTCCGCAAGGCGTGCTGCAACTGCTGCCGGGTCGCGGTGAAACCGTCGGCGCCGGTCTGGTCGGCGATGAGCGCGTCAAAGGCGTGATGTTCACCGGCTCCACCGAAGTTGCGCGCCTGCTGCAACGCAACATTGCCGGTCGTCTCGACAACCAGGGTCGTCCGATTCCACTGATCGCCGAAACCGGTGGCCAGAACGCCATGATCGTCGACTCCTCGGCTCTGACCGAACAAGTCGTGATCGACGTAGTTTCGTCGGCCTTCGACAGCGCCGGTCAGCGTTGCTCGGCGCTGCGCGTACTGTGCCTGCAGGAAGATTCCGCCGATCGCGTCATCGAGATGCTCAAAGGTGCCATGGCGGAAAGCCGTCTCGGCAACCCGGAGCGCCTGTCCGTGGACATCGGCCCGGTGATCGACGCCGAAGCCAAGGCGGGCATCGACAAGCACATCCAGGGCATGCGCGACAAAGGTCGCAACGTCTACCAAGTGGCGATTGCCGACACCGAAGAAGTCAAACGCGGCACCTTCGTCATGCCGACCCTGATCGAACTGGAAAGCTTCGACGAGCTGCAACGCGAGATCTTCGGCCCGGTGCTGCACGTGGTGCGCTACAAGCGCAAAGAGATCGATCAACTGATCGGCCAGATCAACGCTTCCGGTTATGGCCTGACTTTGGGCGTACACACGCGCATCGACGAGACCATCGCCAAGGTGATCGACAACGTCAACGCCGGTAACGTCTACGTCAACCGCAACATCGTTGGCGCTGTGGTCGGCGTGCAGCCATTCGGCGGCGAAGGCTTGTCGGGTACCGGTCCGAAAGCCGGTGGCCCGCTGTACTTGTACCGCTTGCTGTCGACGCGCCCTACTGATGCCATCGAACAATCCTTCGCTCGCGGTGATGCTGCCGTGGCACCGGACGTTCGTCTGCGCGACGCCATGAGTAAACCGCTGACCGCGCTGAAAGCCTGGGCTGACAGCAACAAGTTTGCCGACCTGAGCACCCTGTGCGTGCAGTACGCTGCGCAATCGCAGAGCGGCATCACCCGCGTGCTGGCCGGCCCGACCGGTGAGAAAAACAGCTATGCCATCCTGCCGCGTGAGCACGTGTTGTGCCTGGCCGAGGTTGAAGGTGATTTGCTGACGCAACTGGCGGCGGTGCTGGCGGTAGGCGGTTCGGCGGTATGGCCGGAGTCCGACATCAGCAAGGCCTTGTTCGCACGCCTGCCGAAGGAGATTCAGGCGCGGATCAAGCTGGTTGCCGACTGGAATAAAGACGACGTGGTGTTTGATGCGGTTCTGCATCACGGCCATTCCGACCAGTTGCGCGGCGTTTGCCAGCAGATTGCCAAGCGTGCCGGTGCGATCGTTGGGGTTCAGGGCTTGTCCCAGGGCGAGACCAACATTGCGCTCGAGCGCCTGGTGATTGAGCGGGCGTTGAGTGTTAACACCGCTGCGGCGGGGGGTAATGCCAGCTTGATGACTATCGGCTAAACCGGTCTAAATCCAGGCGACCGCAATAGTCGCCTGGAATGCAATTCCCTGTAGGAGTGAGCCTGCTCGCGATAGCGATCTATCAGACACATTTATTCGACTGACAGACCGCTATCGCGAGCAGGCTCACTCCTACATTTGATTAGTGTCGCCCTCACCTCTGCATCACTCTCATCAATCATCCTATCCAGCCTCTATTCCCCCACCTTAGACTCGGCCCAACCCCAATTTCAGGTAGGCCGCCATGTCCGAGACGCTGCTCAGTTCCCGCAATCTGGCTTTCGAGCTGTATGAAGTCCTCGATGCCGAGGGCCTGACCCGGCGTGAGCGCTTTGCCGAGCACAATCGCGAAACCTTCGACGCCGCCATTGGCACCGCGCGCAATATTGCCGAGAAGTACTTCGCACCGCACAACCGCAAGGGCGACGAGAACGAGCCGCGCTACGAGGACGGTAAGGCGATTCTGATTCCTGAAGTGAAACCGGCTGTGGATGCTTTCCTCGAAGCCGGATTCCTCAATGCCGCGCGCAGCTTCGACGCTGGCGGCATGCAACTGCCGACGCTGCTGTCTCAAGCTTGCTTCGCGCACTTCCAGTCGGCCAACGCCGCTTCGACCTCGTATCCGTTCCTGACCATGGGCGCGGCGAACCTGATCGAGAGCTTTGGCACTGAGGAGCAGAAACAACGCTTCCTGCAGCCCATGATCGATGGTCGCTTCTTCGGCACCATGGCGCTGACCGAACCGCATGCAGGTTCATCGCTGTCGGATATTCGTACGCGCGCCGAGCCGGCGTCCGACGGCACTTATCGCCTGAAGGGCAACAAAATCTTCATCTCCGGCGGCGATCACCCGCTCTCGGAAAACATCGTGCACATGGTCCTGGCCAAACTGCCGGACGCACCTGCGGGCGTTAAAGGCATTTCGCTGTTTATCGTACCGAAGTTTCTGGTTAACGATGACGGCAGCCTCGGCCCACGCAATGACGTGCTGCTGGCCGGGCTGTTCCACAAGATGGGCTGGCGCGGCACCACCTCCACGGCGCTGAACTTCGGCGATAACGGTGAGTGCGTCGGTTATCTGGTCGGTGAGCCGCATCGCGGTTTGAGCTACATGTTCCAGATGATGAACGAGGCGCGGATCGGCGTCGGCATGGGCGCAGTGATGCTCGGTTATGCCGGTTATCTGTATTCGCTGGAGTACGCCCGCGAACGCCCGCAAGGCCGGGTGCCGGACAGCAAGGATCCGACCACAGCGCCGGTGGCGATCATTCAGCACGCCGATGTACGACGCATGCTGTTGACGCAAAAGTCCTACGTTGAAGGTGCATTTGACCTCGGCTTGTATGCCGCACGCTTATTCGACGACACCACCACGCTTGAATCTGAAACCGAGCGCAAACAGGCGCATGAGTTGCTGGATCTGCTGACGCCGATCGTCAAATCCTGGCCATCGGAGTTCTGCCTCAAGGCCAACGAACTGGCGATCCAGATTCTTGGCGGCCACGGTTACACCCGCGAATACCCGGTGGAGCAGTATTACCGCGACAACCGCTTGAACCCGATTCACGAAGGCACCCACGGCATTCAGTCGCTGGACTTGCTCGGGCGCAAGCTGGCGCAAAACGGTGGTGCCGGACTGAAGCAGTTGATTCGGTTGATCGCCACCACCGCTGAACGCGCTACGGCGTACGATTCGCTGACCGCACTGCGGGAGCCTTTAGAGAAACTGGTAGCTCGCCTGCAAACGGTGACCATCGGCCTGCTGACCGATCTGGCACAGGGCAAGGTCAACAGCAGCCTAGCGAACTCGGCGTTGTACCTGAAGGTGTTCGGCCACGCTGTGATTGGCTGGCGCTGGCTGGAGCAGGCGATTCGTGCCGAGGAAGGGTTGGCCATAGGGAACTCAGCGGATGCTGACTTCTATAAGGGCAAGCTGCAAGCAGCGAGGTATTTCCTGACGTGGGAAGTGCCGGGTTGCCACCATGAACTGGCGTTGCTGGAGGCGCGGGATGATACGTGCCTGGCGATGCAGGATGCGTGGTTCTGAAACGCTACCCTGATCCCAGCCCTCTCCCAAAGGGAGAGGGGGCCGACCGAGGTGCCTGGCGCTATACATCGACCTGAAAAACCGCATCGACTATGGATTCAGTACAGTACTTTCAGGTCGGCGTACCTCCTGAATTTTCCACGGTCAGTCCCCTCTCCCTTTGGGAGAGGGTTAGGGTGAGGGGCTTTTCTGCTTCAACACTCAACTCAACTTGAACCCACCCATCTGCCGCGCCAGATCATCCGCCAGTTTCTGCAACATCTGACAATCCTCGCGGCAGGCCCTGACCTCCCCCGCCGTCGCCCGCGCCAGATCAGAAATCCCCTGCACATTCCGGTTGATCTCTTCAGTCACCGCCGACTGCTCTTCCGTCGCCGTCGCCACTTGATGGTTCATATCGCTGATGCGCTCGACCTGACCGGTAATCGCCGTCAACGACGCTCCGGTGCGCTGGCTCGACTCAACCCCTGTGCCGGTCGCGGCCTGACCGGTGCGCATCGACGACACGGCGTTTTCCGCGCCTTGCTTGAGGCTGCCGATCATCTGCTGGATTTCGTCAGTGGATGCCTGCGTGCGGCGCGCCAAAGTGCGTACTTCATCGGCGACGACGGCGAAACCGCGCCCCATATCCCCGGCCCGCGCCGCTTCGATGGCGGCGTTGAGCGCCAACAGGTTGGTCTGCTCGGACACGCCACGAATCACCGCCAATACAGAATCGATCGAAGCCACCTGATGCGCCAGCTCACCGACCGCGCCCGCCGCCACGCCAATCTCATCGGACATGCTTTCAATATGCCGAATCGAGCCGCCGACCACCTCCCGCGCCTGCATTGCTTCATCCCGCGCGGTCTGCGAGGCCAGCGCCGCGTTACCGGCGTTTTGCGCGATTTCCTGCACGGTCAAACCCATCTCGTGAACCGCCGTCGCGACCATGTCGGTCATTTCCTGCTGGCGGCCCGAGCGTTCAGCCGTGTTCTCCACCACTTTCGCCACTTGCCCCACGGCCGTACGCAGTCGCTCGCTGGTGGTCAGTACTTCGCCGATCAATCCGCGCTGGCTATCGAGGAAACGATTGAAGCCGCGAGCGAGGTCGCCCAGTTCATCGGCACGGCTGGAATCTAACCGGTGGGTCAAATCTCCACCGCCGCTACCAATCGCTACCAGCGCCGCTGTTACCTGACGAATCGGCCGCACCAGCCCTTGCGCCAGCCACACCACCAAAGCGAGGCACACCAGCGCTACGGCCAGACCGATACCGCCGCTCATCCACATCGCTTTACGGGCTTCGGCGTAGATCTGCGATTGCGGCACTTCGGCCACCAGGGTCCAGCCCAGATCGCGCAGCGGCAGGCTGAAGGCGAGGAAGTCTTCACCCTCCCTTTGGAAGCTGCTGCTCACAGCATTTTTTTGACCCATGACGGCTTGAGCAGCGGAGGCGCCAATCTGCTCCGTCAGGGTGCGCTTACCGCTGAATTGCGCCTCGGGATGCACCTGGATCAAACCATCGGAACGCACGAGATAGACCTTGCCGCGCTCGCCAAAGCTGAAGTTGTGAATCAGCTCCGACAGCTCTTTCATGCTCAAACCGAGCCCAGCCACACCGACCACTTTACCGGCCTGCTCGACCTTCAAATCGATGAACAGCGCCAGTTCTCCGGTGGCGCCATCGTTGTCGATATTGAGAGTGCGCGGCTGATTGCTGTCGAGGAAGGAATAGAACCACGCGTCAGCCGGTTTTGAACGGCTGAGGGTGCGATCCAGGCCTTTTTCGGTGATGTAGTGATTGGATTCGGTGCCGATGATCAAAGCAGTGAAGGCTTTATGTTCGGCGCGGATGCCTTCCAGATACTGCGCGAAGCCAGCCGTTTTGCTGCTGTCTTCGCCTGAGGAGAGCCAGTCACGGACCATCGTATTACTGGCAATATCCTTGGCGGCTGTCAGCGGTTGCACAAGGATCCGTTCGATATCGTTGCGCGTCGCTTCGATGCTCGACGGCAGTGCTTGTTCGACCAGATAGCTCTGGGCGAGGCGGTTGACCACCAGGGTATAAATGCCAACCACGATCAGGATACTGACCAGCAGGGCGGTGCCCATGCTGAGAATCAGCTGCCATTGAATACTGCGTCGCCACAACTGCATGGAGCACCCCCAAAGAATAAGAGGCAGAAACACTGCAACTGTCGCGCCAGATGTATACAAAAA
>Ga0075033_1000831_pt1 | contig 14873 bp, 10 predicted proteins | sample SynthPrep_5_END__FD_72751 | JGI IMG/M metagenome (GOLD analysis project Ga0075033, IMG submission 72751) | Synthetic microbial communities from Ohio, USA - SynthPrep_5_END_DS10_MetaG | ecosystem: Engineered > Bioreactor > Aerobic > Activated sludge | place: USA: Ohio, Columbus | collected...
AATGCCGTCGCCAGGGGCGTTCTGGAGAGCTATGCCAAGGCCGAGTTCTTCACCAAGCTTCCGGATGTCGAAGATGAAATCAAGGTCGTGACCTTCATCGCCGCCGAAGGCGATATCTCGACCGACCTTCTGTCCCCCGGCAACCAGGCGCATTCGCGTTCGGACCGCGAATTGCACGGCCAGTGTATGATCACGCCGGAAGCGCAGGCGGAAATCGTCGCGCTGCAAAAGCAGTACCCGGACAAGCGGGTGATGATGATCGCCGAAAAGGGCACGATGGGCGTGGGCTCGTCGCGCATGTCGGGCGTGAACAACGTGGCGCTGTGGACCGGCAAGCAGGCCAGCCCTTACGTGCCTTTCGTCAACTTCGCCCCTGTTGTTGCTGGCACCAACGGCATCTCGCCGATCTTCGCGACCACCGTCGACGTTACCGGCGGCATCGGCATCAATCTGAAGAACTGGGTGAAGAAGACCGGTGAAGACGGCAAGCCGATCCTCAACAATGACGGCAACCCGATCCTCGAGCAGAAATATTCGGTCGAGACCGGCACTGTCCTGAAGATTGATGCCAAGAACAAGAAGCTCTGTGACGAGAACGGCAAGGAACTGGTTGATATTGCCGCCGCCTTCACGCCCCAGAAAATGGAGTTCATGAAGGCCGGCAGCTCCTACGCCATCGTCTTCGGCAAGAAGCTCCAGACATTTGCCGCCCAGACCCTCGGCGTCGAGCCGACCCCGGTCTTTGCTCCGAACAAGGAAATTTCGATCGAAGGTCAGGGCCTGACCGCTGTCGAGAAGATCTTCAACCGCAACGCCGTCGGCGTGACCCCGGGCAAGGTACTGCATGCGGGCTCCGACGTGCGCGTGACGGTCAACATCGTCGGTTCGCAGGACACGACCGGCCTGATGACCGCGCAGGAACTTGAGGCGATGGCGGCCACCGTCATCTCGTCGCTCGTGGACGGCGCCTACCAGTCGGGTTGCCACACGGCATCCGTCTGGGACAAGAAGGCCCAGGTGAACATTCCGAAACTCATGTCCTTCATGAACAATTTCGGCGTCATCACCGCCCGCGACCCGAAGGGCGTCTATCATTCGATGACCGACGTGATCCATAAGGTGCTGAACGACATCACCGTGGATGACTGGGCAATCATCATCGGCGGCGACAGCCATACCCGCATGTCCAAGGGTGTGGCCTTCGGTGCAGACTCCGGCACCGTGGCCCTGGCGCTCGCCACCGGCGAGGCAACGATGCCGATCCCGCAATCGGTCAAGGTGACCTTCAAGGGCACGATGCGTCCTCACATGGATTTCCGCGACGTGGTCCATGCGACCCAGGCGCAGATGCTCCAGCAATGTGGCGACAACGTCTTCCAGGGACGCATCATCGAAGTCCATATCGGCACGCTGCTCGCCGACCAGGCCTTCACCTTCACCGACTGGACAGCCGAGATGAAGGCCAAGGCCTCGATCTGTATTTCGCAGGACGATACGCTGATCGAATCGCTGGAAATCGCCAAGTCGCGCATCCAGATCATGATCGACAAGGGCATGGACAATGCCGTCGGCACGCTGAAGGGCCTGATTGCCAAGGCGGATGCACGCATCGCCGAAATCCGCTCGGGCGAAAAGCCCGCACTGACCCCCGATGCCAACGCGAAATATTTCGCCGAGGTCGTCGTGGATCTGGACGTCATCAATGAGCCGATGATCGCGGACCCCGATGTGAACAATGCCGATGTGTCCCGGCGCTACACTCACGACACGATCCGCCCGGTTTCCTATTATGGCGGCACCAAGAAGGTGGACCTCGGTTTCGTGGGCTCGTGCATGGTGCATAAGGGCGACATGAAGATTGTCGCGCAAATGCTCAAGAACATCGAAAAAACCGAAGGCAAGGTCGAGTTCAAGGCGCCGCTGGTCGTCGCCGCGCCGACCTACAACATCATCGATGAGCTGAAGGCCGAAGGCGATTGGGAAATCCTGCAGAAATATTCGGGCTTCGAGTTCGATGATCTGAAGCCGAAGACCACCAACCGCACCGAGTATGAGAATATCCTCTATCTCGAGCGTCCGGGCTGCAACCTGTGCATGGGCAACCAGGAAAAGGCGGAGAAGGGCGATACCGTTCTCGCCACCTCGACCCGCCTGTTCCAGGGCCGCGTCGTTGAAGACACCGCCGAGAAGAAGGGTGAATCGCTGCTGGCGTCGACCCCGGTCGTGGTGCTTTCGGCGATCCTTGGCCGCACCCCCAGCATGGACGAGTACTTGAACGCCGTCGACGGAATAGACCTGACAAAGTTCGCTCCGCCGAAAACTACTCCGATCGATTCCCTGTCTGTCCACTACTAAGGGCCAGATCCTCGAATATTGTGCATCGCGAAGACGCCGCCTTCGCGGTGCACTGTAAAGTCATCTGAATCCTTCAGACTCGATCGCCTTGAAGGGTTCGGGTTACTGTCAAATAGTTGCGAAACGCACTTATCAACGAGAAATTGCGCCGACACATAACTTCTGATTAATACGCCTGCGGCAGAATAGCAGTGATATTACTATTCTCGATTAAACGCCTGTGCGGCAAGAAGCGGCGATTATGCCTCAGATACGTTCATTTATTGCGGATGATCTTGTGTCCGTGGCCGACATGTTTCACCGTGTCCTGCGGAAGAAAGATGGCGCCGCGACGGATGACCTGACTTCATATTTGCGCGCGCTTTTCCTCGATACTTCAAACACAAACCCGGATATTTGCTCCAAGGTCTATGTGCTCGACGACGGGCGCGTATCCGGTTTTATGGGCGTATTGCCCATGGCGATGGAGCTTAATGGCAGGATCATAAACGCCGCGGTCTGCTCTTCCTTTGTCGCTGAAGACCGCGAAACCGATCCGTTTGCCGGAGCCCGTCTCTTGCGCGAGGTTCTTGCGGGTCCCCAGGACCTGACATTCGGTGAGACGATCAACGATGTTTCCACCGAAATGTGGAAGACGATGCGCGGCCACCTGCTGTCCACCTACAGTCTGGACTGGCTGCGGATTTTGCGCCCGGCGTCCTTGGGAGCCGAGCTCGCCGCTACGCGCTTTTCCAGCGCTTTCCGCGCGCTGACGCCGTTGAGTATGATGATCGACCGGGCCATTTCGGCAAGAGGCCACGGGCGGGCCTTGTCCTATTATGCATCGCATCCGGACAAGGTGGACAGCTTTACCGACGAAGAGGCAAGCGATGCCGAATTCGCGCATCTGGCGCGTGAACTTGTCGGGCAGTTTTCGCTCCGCCCGGTGTGGAGCGAGGAAAGCCTGCTGACCATGCTCCAGCATGCCAGACGCAAGCGTCTGCATGGTGAGCCGGTGCAGCGGATCGTGAGAGCCCGCGGCGGCAGGGCGGTGGGGCTGTTTCTCTACCACGGCAATCCGAAGGGCATAGGCCGCACGTTGCAGGTCATGTCTCTGCCGGGGCAGGAGCAGATCGTCATCGACCGTTTGATCCGCAACGCCTATGAGCGCGGTCTCGTTGCTATAAGGGGCCGCACCCAGCCGGCAATTCTTCAGGCGATGATCGGCAAGAAATGTTCGTTTCTCCATGCGGCGTCCACCATCGTGCATTCCCGCGACGCGGAACTCATCAAGTCCGCGACGGATGGAAAAGCATTCTTCAACGGTTTCTCCGGCGAAAGCTGGACGCGCCTCATCGGCGATAGTTTCGATCAGGCGGGCGAGTAAATGTGCGGAATTGCCGGATTTTACAGACATGACATGCCGGCCGATCGTGCAAATGAGCGCCTCGCGCTGATGGCTTCGTGCCTCAAGCATCGTGGTCCGGATGCGCATGGCAGCCTGCTGCGCGGTGATGTCGGGCTTGCCCATGCCCGGTTGGCCATTGTCGGCATTGCCGATGGCGCGCAACCGATGTGCACGGTGGAGGACGATCTCGCCGTTTCCTTTAACGGCGAGATCTTCAATCACGTCGAACTGCGCGAAACACTGTCCGCGCGTGGTCACAAGTTCCGTACGCATTCCGACACCGAAGTCATCCTGCATCTCTATCGCGACAAGGGGCTGGATTGCCTAAGCGAGTTCAACGGCGATTTCGCCTTTGCCCTGCACGATGCCCGAAACGACACATTGCTGCTGGCCCGCGACCGGATGGGTGTGCGGCCGCTTTATTATACCTGGCATGAAGGCACGTTTTATTTCGCATCCGAGATGGCAGCGCTTCTGGCCTTGCCGGGAATGACCGCCGAAATCGATCCGGTTGCGCTGGATCAGATTTTCACATTCTGGTTCCCGCTGCCGCCGCGCACCGCCTTTCGCGGCATCCACGAGTTGCCGCCCGGCCATATGATGATCCTGCGCGACGGCGCATCCACCGTGCGGCGCTGGTGGCAGCTTTCTTACCCGGACGGCAAGGACGTTGCGCCTGCGGCAGACTTTGATGACCAGGTGGAGGAACTGACGGCGCTTCTGGCCGACGCAACGCGCATCCGGCTTCGCGCCGACGTGCCGGTCGGCTCCTATCTGTCGGGTGGGCTGGACTCCTCACTCGTTTCCGCCCTTGCTGCGCAAAACGTCCGCCAGGGTCTGCGCACCTTCTCGCTGGCGTTCGAAAGTGCTGAGCACGACGAACGTATCTGGCAGAAGGCGATGAGCGAGTATCTTGGCGTCGCATCCGAAACCACCGAGTGCTCGACTGAAGACATTGCGCAATACCTGCCTCAGGTCATGGAGCATGTGCAGACGCCCATCCTTCGCACCGCGCCCGTTCCGCTTTATCTGCTTTCCCGGCACGTACGCGACAGGGGCATGAAGGTGGTGCTGACCGGCGAAGGTGCTGACGAGCTGTTTGCCGGCTATGACATTTTTCGCGAGGCGCGGGTAAGGCGGTTTTGCAGCCGCCAGCCGCAATCTTCTCGCCGTCCCAAACTGTTCCAGCGGCTTTACCCCTATCTGCCGGGGCTGAAACAGCAGACGCCGGATTATCTGGCCCGGTTTTTCTCCTTCGGCGCGGAAGCGACCGACGAGCCGCTGTTTTCCCACCGGCCCCGCCTGCGCTCAACGGCGGCGGCGAAAATCTTCTTTTCCGCCGGTTTGAGGGATGAGCTGGGTGACTATGACGCGGCGGCCGATCTCGCGGCGCAGCTGCCGGAGGATTTCCGTCGCTGGCACCCGCTGCACCAAGCCCAATATCTCGAAACCGCATTCCTTTTGCCCGGCTATATTCTTTCCAGCCAAGGCGACCGGGTGATGATGGCCAACGGGGTGGAAGGCCGATTTCCGTTCCTTGATCCCCGCGTTGTGGACTTTGCCGCCGCGCTCCCGCCCGAGGCGAAACTGCGCGGTCTCAAGGAAAAATATATCCTAAAGCAGGCAGCAACCGAGCTGGTGCCGGATGTTATCCTCAGCCGGCCCAAACAGCCCTATCGGGCACCGGATGCGGAAGCGTTTGCGGATGCCGGCTATCTCGACACCGTGCTTTCTGCCGATAAACTCAAGACCGCCGGCCTGTTCAACGCCCAGGCGGTCGAAAAGCTGAAAACCAAGGTGCGTCAAAAGCAGGCGACTGGCTTTCGCGACAACGCCGCCTTCGTCGGAATATTGTCGACGCAGCTTATACATGCCGCCACGACTTCGAATGCCTCAACACCATCGCAAAACATTGAAGGAAGCTCCATATGACGACTGAAAGTACCGGAACGAAAGCCGAAATTCGCGGTTTCATTATCGAAAACTTTCTGTTCGGCGACGAAAGCCGGCCGTTTGGTGACGATCTTTCGTTGATCGACAATGACATGGTCGATTCCACCGGAATTCTCGAATTGGTAAGCTTCATCGAGGAACGCTACGGCGTCCGCGTTGCCGATGCCGATATCGTGCCGGCCAATCTCGATACGATCGACAACATCGCGGCCTTCATCGGCCGCATGAAGACCGCCTGACAATTTCGGGAAGCGCCAATTGCGTATCGACCACTACCTGCATCGAAGTGCGGAGCGCCATGCCGGCAAGACGGCGCTGGTGGCTGGTGAGACGCGCCTGAATTACGCTGAGTTGAAGACGATGAGCGAGGCTTTCGCCGCCGCTCTGATCGTCCGCGGTGCAACTCCGGGCGACCGTGTCGTCCTTCTGATGGACAATGGCTGGCGCATGGCGGTGGCGATTTTCGGTTGCTGGATGGCGGGCGCCGTCGTCTGCCCGGTCAATCCGTCGACAAAGGAAGCCCGTCTTTCTCAAATTCTGGACAGCTCCACGCCCTTTGCCGTGGTTGCGGAGGCACGTCTTGAGAAGATGGTTTCGGATACCGCCGGTTCATCCGAACTGTTGCGCATCGTGTCCGGCGTTTCGAACCCCTCTGGCGATGGCATCGATTTTGACGCGTTGCTGGAACAAGCTCATGTCGCGCTGCCGCAGAATTTGCCCGAAACCGATCTGGCGGTGATCATCTACACATCGGGTTCCACCGGCGAGCCGAAGGGTGTGATGCTGGCGCATGACAATCTCGACGCGGCCGTCCGTTCGATCACCTCCTATCTCGGCAATACCTCGGAAGATATCCTTCTTGGCGTCTTGCCTCTTTCATTCGGATATGGCCTCAACCAGTTGCTTTCCAGCGTCTTTGTCGGCGGTACGCTGGTGATCGAAAAATCATTCGCCTATCCGCATCTGATTTTCGAGCGTATCCGCGAAGAACGGATTACCGGTTTCGCGCTGGTGCCGACCATGCTCTCCATCATGATGCAGACGCGGGATCTGTCGCAAAATCTGTTTGAGAGCCTGCGCTACGTCACCGCCGCCGCCGCACCCCTGCCGACCGTCCATGGCGACTGGCTGCGGACGTTCCTGCCGCATGTCGGGCTGTTCCGCATGTATGGTCAGACCGAGTGCACGCGCATCAGTTTTCTGCCACCAGAAGACCTCGACAGGAAACGTGACTCGGTCGGCATCGCCATACCCGGTACTTCGACCGAGGTGGTGGACGAGATGGGCGACAGCGTAGCGCCCGGCATCACCGGAGAACTCGTCGTCAGCGGACCGCATGTGATGCGCGGCTATTGGAGAAACGAGGTGGCAACGGCCCGTGCGCTTCGCACTGACGCGGCAACGGGCAGGATGCGCCTTCATACCGGCGATCTCTTTACCTGCGATGCCGAGGGCTATCTGACCTTCGTTGCCCGCAAGGACGATATCATCAAGTCCCGCGGTGAAAAGGTTGCGCCGCAGGCGGTCGAGGCCGTGCTGCAAACCATGCCGGGCGTATCCGACGCTCTGGTCATCGGCGTTGCGCATGAGGTTTTCGGCCAGGCGATCAAGGCAATCGTCATCGCTCCCGGCGCGGCGATCACCGAAAAAGACGTCATGCGTCACTGTGCCCGGCATCTGGAAGTCCATATGGTGCCGACAATAGTCGAATTTCGCGATTTCCTGCCGACGACGGATACCGGCAAGGTCAGCCGTCGCCTTGCTGCTCAAGATACGGAGAACAATCGATGACGAACAACGCACACAGCATGCCTTTCTCGCCGCTTGAACTCGATGCGGCGGCGGAGGTCGAACGCATCGCCGAAAAAATCCGCCGATCGCTTCGTTTCGACCTGCGCAAGCGCGGGCTGGTGCTCGGCCTTTCCGGCGGCATCGATTCCAGCGTCAGCGCAGCACTCGCGGTTCATGCGCTTGGAGCCGCAAATGTTTTTGGCCTGTTCATGCCGGAAAACGATTCCGACCCGGAAAGCCTGCGGCTGGGGCAGGCGGTAGCGACCATGCTCGGCATGGATTGTGTGCTGGAAGATATCGGCCCTTCGCTTGCCGCCATGGGGTGTTATGAAAGGCGCGACGGTTTCATCCGCGAGGTCGTCCCAGAATATGGTCCGGGCTGGACTTCCAAGATCGTCTTCGACAATGCCATGAGCACCGGCGCCTATAATATTTCCTCGCTGGTCGTGCGTTCGCCATCAGGTGAAACACGCAAGATTCGTCTCACGGCGAAAGCCTATCTGGGCATCGTCGCGGCGACGAATATGAAGCAGCGCACCCGCAAGCAATTCGAGTATTATCACGCCGACCGCCTGAACTTCGCGGTGCTCGGAACCCCGAACCGGCTTGAATACGACCAAGGGTTTTTCGTGAAGAATGGCGACGGCGCAGCTGACATCAAGCCGATCGCCCATCTTTACAAATCGCAGGTCTACCAGCTCGCGGCCCATCTCGGCATTCCGCAGGAAATCCGCTCCCGCCCGCCAACCACCGATACCTATTCCATGCCGCAGACGCAGGAAGAGTTCTATTTCGCTCTGCCTTACGACAAGATGGATATCTGCCTCTATGGCCTGGAAAACGACAGGCCGCCGGCCGAGATCGCCAAAGCTGCCGGCCTCAGCGAGGACAATGTCCGGTTCGTCTGGACCGATATCGCCGCCAAGCGAAAGGTGGCGCATTATCTGCACCATGCGCCCATCCACCTGCATGAGGGTATTCAGGGGAAATCCTGAGACGCTTCATCTGGTCGGGCACCGAGGCGCGCCCTCAATAACTCACCGTCACGACAACGGTATCCGAGTAAGTTCCCGGCGCCGGCGTATTCTGCGCCGGCACGCGTCCATAGACGGTCAGCGTCTGCGGGCTGCCCGTTCCGGTACCGGTGACTATCTGCCCGGCCGCACTTCCCCAGACATTGGTGCGGCCTGTGTCACGGTAAAGGCCATAGATGATCGAGGCTCCCCCAAGCACCATTCGCCGCGAAGCCGGCGGGCTGTTGCTCAGCCCGCCGTTGAGAGCAACGCTATAGGCGAGATTTGCCGTGCAGGTCAGCGAAATCGCACCGGTCGCATCGACTGCGGTACTGAGAACGCCGTGATTGCCGAAATTGATGGGTTGAGCTGTGACAAGACAGGTCGGCTCCACCACAGCCGTGACGTTGAACGGTACTTGCGTGGGGTTTTGGGTTACAGTGGAGCAACTCGGCGCAAGTAGAAGATACGATGTATAGGTGAAGCTGGTCTCGGCGCCAGCAAAGCTGGAGAGATATGGGCCCCGCGCCGCAGATGCCTGATTGGCGGCAATCCTGCCATAAACGGTACGGCTTGTATTATTCACCAGGAGGGGTAGCGCCAGATCGATCGGCGGCGGCGATCCGAGCGCAGGTTGAGCGAGGGAGCCCCAGGACGTCGTTCGCCCGGAATTTTGATATAATTGATAATTGAGCACGTTGCTGCCCTGTAACATCCTGCGAATTCCGCCGGACTGGCCTCCACTGCCCGCATTGATGTTCGGGCAGATGCGAATGGAAAGGCCCAGCGTCAACAATGGGTTGGAACAGGTTATGTTCAGTGTCGCGGTACTGTCCACCGCACTCCCGCCTGTAAGGTTGACGAAGCCGAAATTCATATCCGACATACCGAAACTACAGCTCTGCGCCAGCACGGGAGAGGCAAAAAGAAAAGCGGAGAGGGCAAGGCCGGCACGGGTCAGCATCGTCATTGAACGCTCCTGCAAATGGCTTCGAGGGTCGTGCGGGTTTCGGCGGCATCGCCAAGAACGATCTGCGCCTCGCACTCGCCACCGGTCGGCTGCGTGATGAGAAGCCGGTGTTTTTCAGAGACATTGTCGAGATAGGCCTGTCCGTCATAACCAACCACGAAATCGCGGCTGTCATCGATCGTGCCTGTCGATCCCGCTTCGATGAAGTCGCCGCTTTCGTTCTTCAGCGTTATGAGCGCCACGCGCCCCCCGGTTTCCACCTTGAAATCGACAACCGCCCCGCTTCCCTCCGAAGGAATGACGGTCTGCTTCGTCCGGTCGATACGCGCATCGACGGGAAGATTGCCGGGGTCGAGCGTGATCGTGTTGACATCGTAAGAATGCAGATTTGGCAGCAATATCTTGCCACGGCGGTTGGTCTGTCCGATGGGGCGGTTTTCCAGCAAGATTTCGACGCCGGGGGCACCCGCATCCACAACGGCAAAGGCATCATCGATCCGGTTGCCAAGGAAAACATCTCCCCCTGCAATCGCGATCGATCCATCCACCTGCGCATAGGCCTGTGTGGTGCCATTGAATTGATCGACACCCGCCGCCACGCGGGCCACGCTGCCGCGATAGCTGCCCGAAGCGGAGATGATATCGCTGTTGCCCATGGAGCCACGCAAACGCCAGCCATAACTTCCCTCGGTCTGCTGCTCGGATTTTGCGATATCCGCCGTCACGGAATAGCCATCGGCATTGGATGACAAACCGACGGAGCTGGAAATACCGCCCCCGAAGGTCCAGGAAAGACCGGCGTAAACGCCATAGGACCCATCGTCTTCAAGGTCCTTGTAGGCAGTGATGAAGATATTGCCGTTTTCGCCAAACCGTCGTGTTGCGGAAAGACCGAGCAGCCGGGATTTCCTTTCATCGAAGGTTTCAAGCTGCGTGTAGGAGAAATTCAGGCTCGTCTCGTCGAAAGCCAGCTGGGTGGAAGCGGAAATCTGATCGAGGGAACGCGGGGCACGCGCGCTGAGAAGACCCGATATCCTCCTGTTTTCTGACGTGTTTGCGGAGACGGATGCGATATCGTGGTAGTCACCGAAGGTGCGTTGTGAGCGGGCGACGAACTGAATGCCGAGCAATTCCGCCTCGACGCTTGCCGACAACTGATAACCGCTTTCATCCTTGAAATGGCTGGTTGCGCCGGAGACCGTACCCAATCCGAAATTGCCGAGTGTGAAGACCCCGCCAAACCCGACATTGTAGAAGTCTACGCCGCCTTCCGCGTGGCCTTCCAGTGTCAGCTTGTCTGAAAAGCCGTAGCGGACCGTGGCCGATCCCAACAGTCTTTCATCGTAATCAAAGGACGAGGTGCCGTAGTCGCGTCGGGCAAAGCCAAGCTCGGCGGAAAAATCGACCAGCCCTTTTGCAAGCAAATCCGCCGAGGCAAAAAACGGTGTTTCCGACACGGTCTCGCGGCCAAGCGCATCACGCACCACCAGCCGCGCATTGCCCGCACCGCTGACGACGGGGAGATTGGTGATGGAAAACGGACCTTCCGGAACATCCTGCGAGATGCGGCGAATATTATCCACATAGACATCGACAGTGGATGGTACGGCTGCGGAACCGGCAAAGGCCGGCATCGGCATCGTCACGATATCTGGCCTCAGATCGAAATTTCTTCGTATTTGCAGTCCACCCAGCCGCGTCGGGCGTGTCCATGCAAGCCCGCCCGTGATCAGATCACCGGCGCGATAGGTCGTCAGCGTGTCTTCATCGGAATAGCTCCAGGTGGTGTCGAGCCGTCTTGTATCGAACTGGTCGAGCTGCGAAGTGCTCAGCACCTGAGACGAGGACAATACGCCGAGTGGACCAAAGACGCGGCCTTCCAGCAAGGCGGAAACGCCGTTGAAGTCGGCAATATCCGACCATCTTTCGCCACCGGATGATCCGTAAATCGTGTAATTCACCAGACCTCCCAGATCGCTTGTGGCCCTGGTCTCCGCCTCTTCGTCCTTATCCCGGTCATTTTTACCGGATGCGTCGATGAGCTTGCTGGCCCGTGCCGCCATCGGCAGCGTGAAATAAACGGACTGGCTGCTCTCGTCGTAATGTGCCGTCACATCCGGCAGTCTGGAAATATCGACCCAGCCGTCGCCGCGAACGGCACTGTCAACGGGCGTAATTCCGACATTTCTCAGCTGGACCGGCTCTATGAAAAGCGCGCCGGTGTCGTCTTGACGAAATGTGGCGATCAGTTCTGTCGAAACATCGTTGATGTAGACTTCGAGCTGCAATTGTCTCGGCTCTTCTGCGGCAAAAAGGGCCGGTGATGCCGCAGGGGGTAAATCCTGCGCCATGGAAAAACTGCTCGATGAAATGATCGTCAAACCTGCAATCGCCAAAACGGCAAGGCTATCCGCCGGTGACGCGCGCCGTCGCATTGACAGGGCCGCCTTCGCTGTCCGCCGAAATCTTCATTGTGCCGCCGGCTCGTTTTCCACCCGATGCCGGCACCACCCAGCTTGTGCCGGACTGGCCGAGCACATAGCCCACCAGTCCCTGCTGCTGGGCGACTGCCTGCCCGTTACCACCGAGCAGTTTGAGGTTGGCGATCCGCAGCCGCTTCAGACCCTTGTTGGAAACCGTCACGCGATAACCATTGGCCTGCGGCGTCACCGACCACGTTGCCTCCGCATCACCGGCGGCCGCATTCGAGAAGAAAACGGGTATGGAGTGACGGACGACCAGCGTGATCGTGCCGGACGGGGATTTGCTCCTTGATGGCAATTCGTCGACGATGACGCGGTAACTTTCCTCGGCCCTGATGGGCCTTTTGGAGAGCCGGACGATGCGGATAAGGTTTTCCGCTCCCGGCTTCAGCTGCGTCATGGGCGGGCTGGCAACGACGTCCTCTGCTGCCGTTAAGACATCCTCTCCGTTTTGCTGGGTCCAGCGGAAAATTCTGACCTGAACGTTGATGGGCGTTTTTGCATCATTCCATATTCGAAGACTGGATGCCGCTGCCGGTGCCTTGAGATCAAGAATAACGGGCGAGACCCGCAAAGATGTGGCGTATGAAGGTGAAACAGACAAACCGGCAATAAACGCAGCCGCTAAGGTAAAAAGACGCATGTGCGATCCTCCCTCTGGCGATCAATAGGTAAGCGTGGCCCTTACTGTGTCCGTATAAACGCCCGGTACGGGTGTCGTCTGGGCAGGCACGCGCCCATAAACGGTATATGTCTGTGCCGAGCCCGTTCCCGTTCCCGTCTGCCTGTCCGTGCCGATGGTATTTCCCCACAGCTGCGTGTGGCCGGAATCCCGGTACAGGGAATAGGAAACGGTCGCGCCGCTGGGGCCGGTCATCAAGCGGTTTGCAACCGTGGCGCCAGTCCCTGCTCCGGCGCTCAGCCCCAGCGAGTATGGTGTGCTTGAGGTGCATTGCACGACAATCTGGCTGGTCGCATCCACTTCAGCCGCGATGAAGCCACTATTGCCGAAATTCAGCAAAGTCGTGGAATTGATCTGGCATGCAGCCTGAATGGTGATCTGCACTGTAAAGTCTGACGTGGTGGACGTCTGCGCGACGCTTGATGCGGGCGCAGAGATCAATGCTGCAAGCAATGCGATGTGGCGTGATTTCACGAACCTCATGCTCTCTCCCCATGCCTTCGCACCGCCGATTTTCCTGGCGATCCGCAGCAAATCATCACCCGAATAGCGGGTAATAAGAATATGCTAATATTCTCTTCGATTGAGTTAACAAATCCTTAACGTCGAGACCTGAAAAACTACCGGGCGAAATGCAGTAGGAAGCACAACCATATGTGGTTTGCTTCATAGTTCATTTGTTTTGAAAAATTCTTTACAATCAATCGCTTGGTTATGGACACACGATGTGATCAGTAGCGTGCGGAACTCTCGGATAGACGATGAGTGAAAACGCATATCCGAGAGCAAGCGTCTTGCAATCAGCCTGCGAGCATCTCCGTCAGGCAGAGTGTAACCAGCTTGTGGTCTTCCACGTCAGGCAGTCCGCTGACACCCAACGACCCGATCAGCGTGCCTCCACGGATGGTGAGCGGAAACGCGCCGCCGCTCGCGACGTAATCGCTCGTCGGCAGGCCAAACCGGGTGTTGAAGTCATACCCCTTCAGTTCGGATTCGAGCCGGACCTGAAGCGAGCTGCGATGAAAGCGATGAACGACGGCACATTTGCGCCGTGTCCACCCAAAATTGTCGATGGTTGCGCCGGGCAGGAGAGTGGCAAAGACCACGTCTGTGCCGTGCCGTATCTCGATTGCTACAGGGAGCTCCTGTGATGCCGCTCGCTGTCTTATCAGACTGCCCAGTCTCCATGCGAAATCGTAATTGAACGTGTCGAGCTGAAGTGTTGCGAGCTCTGCTCGCAGGGCGTCAAGTGAAGGCGTTTCTATTGTCATTCATTGCTCCGGAATGAGGGTCGATCGCTCATCAGCCTGAGCGTTTGACGGTAAACTACTGTCCATAGTGACTGAAGGGCAAGCGTTGCCGCTCGGGCCTGGTTGTGCGCTGCTGAACGTCGCATTCGTCCGGCATTGCACGCCTGATAAACATGGCTCCTGTTGGGAAGAAACATTAGCGTATTTTGGAACGTTCCATTTTTCAAGCGCGTACCGCCGCAAATCTCGAAGAATTTACGGAAATTACAAGAATCAAAAATATCCAATAATACATTGAAATAAATAAATTATTGGAGGTTTTGTATTCTCTTTCCCGCTGTTTTCATTTTTGGTTCGGCAATGTCGCTTGACAAAATTGGAACGTTCCAATTAATTAGCCTCAATTTCGAGGAAAGGCATTGGAGGGGTTCTATGACTGGCGGACGGGTAACCGTTATAGATATCGCGCAGGCTGCAGGCGTGTCGAAATCGACCGTCTCGCTGGTGCTGCGGGGGTCTCCGCTCGTCAATGAGGGAACGCGGGCCAAGGTGAATGCGGCAATGCGCGAGCTTGGTTATGTCTATAACCGTGGCGCCGCGAACCTGCGCCAGACCAGTGCGAAATCGAAAATCATCGGTGTCGTCGTCAACGATCTGACGAACAGCTTCTTTGCGGAGCTTGCCGTTGGCGTTGATACCGTCGTGCAATCGGCCGGCTATGTTCAGTTTCTTGCCAATACCAGCGAAAGCATCGACCGGCAGCGCGAGGTGATTGCCTCCATGCGGGAACACGGCATCTCGGGGCTGATCGTGTCGCCCGCCCGTGCGACCGATCCGCTCGACTTCAAGCCGCTGACAGCCGCCGGCATTCCTGTCGTGGTCGTTGTTCGCAGCCTGCCTGGTGCGAAAGTATCGTCGGTCGCATCCGACAATCAGTCGGGAATGGCGCAGGCTGTTGCCCATCTTGCCTCGCTTGGCCACACCCGCAT
>Ga0075033_1000844_pt1 | contig 14590 bp, 9 predicted proteins | sample SynthPrep_5_END__FD_72751 | JGI IMG/M metagenome (GOLD analysis project Ga0075033, IMG submission 72751) | Synthetic microbial communities from Ohio, USA - SynthPrep_5_END_DS10_MetaG | ecosystem: Engineered > Bioreactor > Aerobic > Activated sludge | place: USA: Ohio, Columbus | collected 2014-04-10
ATCATTTCTGGCCACCGCCGAGACCGAGGGGCATTTTCCGCAGCTTCTCGAAGCCGCCAGAAAGGCAACGGCAGAATCCGGCGGATCGTAAACCTACCCGGCCAGATGTTCCGCGAAGGTGCGGCCGGAATAGGCCGTGCGGAAAAGCCCGGCATCACCAAGCCTCGGAAGCAGCCGCTCCAGCACCAGCCGCATCGAAGAGACCGAACCGCCGGGCACCGCGACAAAGCCGTCGATAGCACCGGCTTTTGCCCATTCGCGGATATTCTCGAAGGCATCGTCAACCGTGCCGATGATCTGCCAGTGGCCAGATCCCATCACTTCCGGACGCCGCAACAACTCCGCAACGCTCAGCGTTTCCCGCTCGATCAGCCGCAGCAGCAGGCTGGCATGGGTGCGGCTTCTGGGTGTCTCGGGCGGTGGCGGCAAATCCGAAGCGGTGACAATCCGCGTGAGCGGCCAGTCGGAGAGATCAAGGCCCGTCAAATTATGAATGGAGGCGAAGATTCGGGCGCGATTGGCGCGTGCATGGGTCTCGGCAAAGAGTTCCTGCGCCTCGTTTTTCGTGTCCGCCAGATAAAGGCTGAGACCCGGCATCAGCTTCACCACATCCGGTGAGCGACCATGCCGCTCCGCTCTTTGTCGCAAATCCGCCCGCAACTCGATTGCCGCCTGCATATCCGGCGTCGAGGCAAAGACCGCATCCGCCACCGACGCCGCAAAATCGCGCCCCTCGGGAGAAGCACCCGCCTGCACCAGCGGAATGCGGCTGGCATGGGCCGGCAGGTTGAGCGGGCCTTTGACGCTGAAGTGCCTGCCCGCATGGGCGACCGGCTGCACCAGCGATGAATCGGCAAAACGTCCGCTCTCTTTGTCGAGCTTCAGCGCCTCGTTGGGAAAGCTCGCCCAGAGCTGCTGCACCACCTGCGTGAACTCGGCGGCCCGCTCATAACGCTCCTGCGGCGACGGCATTTCCGTCAGGCCGAAATTTTCGTGACCGTCCAGCGCCGTGACGATGTTCCAGCCCGCCCGGCCGCTGCTCAGCCAGTTCAGGGACTGGAGCTGGCGAGCAACCACATAGGGCGGCAGAAATGTCGTCGAAACGGTGGATAACAGGCCGACATGGCTGGTCTCCCGTGCGATGGCCGCCAGAAGCATGGTCGGGTCCATGCTCGCAAATCCACCACCGCTCTCCAGCCCCTCGGTGCGCAGAAACAGCGTATCGGGCCGGAACACGAAGTCCACATGCGCAGCCTCGGCACGCTTTGCAAGATCGACGAAATAATCGCTGGAGAACACCCCGTCTATACCGCTGTCTTGACGCCGCCATGCCTCGCCGCTGAGCCAGGTTGGCGCCAGCGACATGCCGATGTGGAGCTTGCGCGCGACTGACATGAAACACCTCGAATGAAAAAATCCTTCCGAAATCCCCGATGTGAATCGGCAAATTTCGATTTGTGGAGAATTTTACTATAGTTTAGTGTTGCTTCAAGACCACCCTGTCGCGCTTGCCGGTATGAAACCCGATTTCCGCAAGTTCGATGTGTGAATTCAAAAACTTAGATCATCCGTGCGTCGTCTCGACGCACGGCCCTATGAATAACAGGAGTTGTAATCCGGTGCTTGATGCCACGGACCTTCATGCGAGTTACGGACACGTCCCCGTATTGCAGGGCCTGTCTGCCCGCTTTCAATCCGGCCGCGTCACCGCGCTGGTCGGCCCCAACGGTTGTGGCAAGTCGACGCTGTTGAAGACCATCATGGGGTTTGTGCCTTTTTCATCCGGCAAGATAAGCCTTGATGACCGCCTGATCGGCGAGATCGGACGCCGGGAACTCGCCCGCCGCATCGCCTATCTGCCGCAGGAATGCCATTGCCCTGACTATATGACGCTTGGCGAATTGATCGAGCTTGCGGGTTATGCGCGTTACGGGCTTGGCGGCGGCCCATCCGAGCGCGACCGGGCGCTGTTTGCCGAGGCGCTGAAGACCGTCGGGCTGGAAGACAAGGCCAAGGCGCAGGTCAACACGCTCTCCGGCGGCCAGCGCCAGCGCGCCTTCATCGCCATGGTGCTGGCGCAGGACACGGAGGTGATCCTGATGGACGAACCGGTCAACCATCTCGACATGAAATATCAATATGCCGTTCTCAACCTCGTGCGCGAACTGACGGACAGGCACGGCAAGACGGTCATCGTCGTGTTGCACGATCTCAATCTCGCCTCCACCTTCGCCGATGACCTCATCATGCTGAAAGCCGGGCGGGTTCTCGCCTCCGGGCCGGTGGCGAATACGGTCACATCAGCCAATGTTGCTGATGTCTTCGATCTCGAGGCCGACATATTCTCCCGGCAGGGGCGGCTCATTTGCGTACCCCGGCTGGAGCGGCAGGAACAGGCCATCCCGGCATGATATCGAAAATAACGCTGATCTTTGCCGCCGTGCTGCTGCTGGCCGTTATCCTCGTCATCAACCTCTTGCTGATGGCTGGCGACCTGCCACTTGCCGAAATCGCGACAACGCTCCTGCGTGGGGAGGCCGAAACCTATGAACAGTCGGTCCTCCTCTATCAGCAGATCCCGCGCTCCCTGATTGCGATCTATGTCGGCGCCACCACGGCCGTCAGCGGCTGCGTGCTGCAGGGACTTGCCCGCAATCCTCTCGCCTCGCCCTCCACCCTGGGCTTGAATGCCGGTGCGACACTGTTTGTGGTTGCCGGCGCGCTGGTGTTCGATCTCTCTCCGGAGGTGCAGGGGCTTGCGGCGTTGGCAGGCGCCGGTTTCGGCTTTGGCGCCTGCTTTCTCGTCGCCCGGCTGGCAGGGCGGGCAAACGATCCGCGCGGCCTGTCGCTCATCCTTTCCGGTGCGCTTGTCTCCATGCTGCTGATCGGCATCACCAACGCCCTCCTTTTGTCAAACCCCACACGCCGCGCCGAATTCCTGAGCTGGGTTGGCGGCAACATCAACCACGTTTATGCTGGACGCCTCAGCGATTTCTGGTGGATTGGCGCCATTGCGCTGGTAATGCTCTGGTCAGTCGCCCGTCCGCTGACGCTCGTTCTGCTGGGTGCGGAAAAAGCCGCCTCCGCCGGCGTCAACGTCACACGCGTTTCCCGCATCGCACTGTTCGCCACCATGCTGGCCTCCGGGTCAGCCGTGGCGATCTGCGGCCCGATCGGCTTCGTCGGCCTCATCGTTCCGCATATGGTCCGGCCGCTGGTTGGGGTGAATTTCACGCTCGCTTTACCCGCTTCCGCCCTTGTCGGCGCAAGTCTCTGCGTGCTGGCAGATCTTGGCGCGCAGACCCTTTTCAGGCCCTATGTGGTCAATACCGGACTGTTCATGGACCTGCTCGGCGGGCTCGTCTTCATCGTTATCGTCAAGCGCTTTTACCTCTCGCCTTCGGCAAGGGGGCTGTCATGAAGCGGCAATTCGCCACCGACGGCAAAGCGGTCCTGCGGTTGCCGAGCGGTCTGCAGATCGGCATCGGCAACCTGAAGGCCGGCCTTGCGCTGATCCTGCTGGCGCTGGCGCTGGTCGCCATTTCCGTCAGCCTAGGCAATACGCAGACGGGTCTCATCGACCTCCTGCGCGGCCTTGCCGGCGGGCATCTGGGCGAGGATCAGGCCTATGCGCTGTGGACGGTGCGGCTGCCACGCATCCTGCTTGGTTTCATGGCCGGCTGGAGCGTTGCGCTGGCCGGCGCCATGCTGCAATCGGTCGCCCGCAATCCGCTCGCCGATCCCGGCCTGTTTGGTCTGAGCCAGGGATCGATGACCACCATCATGCTGCTTCTTGTGCTGGTGCCAGCGGCACCCAAGACCATGGTGGCGCTTGCAGCCGTCGGCGGCGGTCTGGCCGTGGCCTTCCTGCTCATCGCGCTTGTCGGGCGCGAACGTTCGAGCGGTCTCGCCATCCTGCTGATGGGCATCGCAATCGAATCCGCCCTCTCCTCCGTCTCCTCAGTGCTTCTGCTCTACACGCCGACGGAAACCTCGCTTTCGCTTGCCGACTGGATGGCGGGTTCGCTGTTTCAGGCGAACTGGCCGATCATCCTCGTATTCGCGCCCCTCTTCGCGGCCAGCCTTGCCGGCATTTTTCTCATCGGTCGGGCGCTTGCGGTTTTCGACCTCGGCAACGAGATGGCCATGGCGCTCGGTGAAACCGTCAAACATTCGCGCCCGCTCGTCATCGTTTTCGCCGTTATCCTCAGTTCCGCTTCCGTCACTGCTGTCGGCCCCTTGACCTTTCTCGGAGTCATTGCCCCACATCTCGCCACCTTCGTGTCGCCCGCCGTCGGCCGCGCCCGGCTTTTCCTGTCGGGGCTCACCGGCGGCATTCTGGTCGTGACTGCCGATACACTCTCGCGTGGGCTGGTGGCCGATACGCCGATGCCAATCGGCCTTGCGCTGACACTGATCGGCGTGCCGCTTTTCATCCTCACGCTGCGCCTGCAGGCGCTGCGCCGCATCAACAGCCACTGAAGAAATTGAACAAAGGTAATGCCATGCGATTTGCCCTCCTCGTTGCAGCACTTCTGACCGCCGGAAGCAGCCTTGCGGCTGAGCGAACCGTCACCGATGCCGCCGGCCGCACAGTCTCCGTTCCGGAACAGCCGCAGCGCATCGTCGTCATGCACGAGCCTCTTTTGGGCGTGCCCTTGATGGATCTCGGCGCCAACGTCGTCGGCGCCTATGGCCGCAACAGCGACGGCAAATTCGCGACCGCCGTCGATTTCATCGACACCGTTCTCGGTGAAGGCCGCACGAAACCGAAGGGTTTTGGCGCAGTCGGCCAGATCGACCTCGAAAAGCTTAGGGCGCTGCAACCCGATCTGATCGTCGCAACGGAAATGGATAGCGGCAAGGCCGAGCAGCTTTCCACCGTGGCGCCCGTCTATCTGCAAAAGGTAAGTACCGGCCACACCTATGGCTTCAGTGTCGAGGAAGATCTTTCGCGTCTGGTGGGCAGAAGCGACGCCTTCGCAGAGCGCCGCAAAATCTATGACGAAAAACTTGCCGCCGTCAAAAAAACGCTCGGGGAAGACGCAAAGGGCAAGACCTATCTCGCCATCCTGCTGACCGACCAGATAAATGCGGTGGGCGACATGTCCGGTGCGGTGCAGGCGCTGGAGGATCTGGGTTACGCGCGGCTGAAAATCGACAACGCCACCCCATCGGGCGGGCTGGGTTCGACCCTGACAATGCCGCTCAGCGCCGATGCTTTCGGCAAGCTCAACCCGGATCTCCTGGTGGTGATGAACAGCTATAACAGCCCCGCCCGTGGCGAAGCCGGAACGCGCGCCGCACTTGAAAAGATCATTCCCGGCTGGGAACGCTTCGTCAAACCGGCACGCGAGGGCAGGATTGTTTTCCTCGATTCCACCCGGGTGACGACGCCATCGATCCCCAGCGCGCTCCACACGCTGGACGCGGTGGAGAGCTGGGCAGGCCGCCGCTAACCTCCCCTGCCGCACGCACAATTCCGGCGCAAACCATGCGCCGGATATAAACTTGAGTTTTTGAAGAAACTTATATTGCGAGCGCCGGAACCGCCTGTTATGGTTCGCGCATCTTGACGCAACGACGTCGGATCTCCCGCCGGAAACTCCGGTGCGCGATTGTCCGGCATGCCGATCCGGGACAGCGAAACTGCCGACCCCCCATCGGCGATATCCCAGGGAACTTAGCAACATGAGCATTGCACAAAGCATTGAAACCGGCGTTCCGGACCGTACCCCCAAACGCCATCGCTACGCCGTCAAGCTGCGCTGCCTTGACGTGGCTCGCGTGGAAAAACTCAGCCGCTCCATGGTGCGCATCGTATTGACCGGGCCTGAACTGGAGGGCTTTGAGAGCCTTGGTTTTGACGACCACGTCAAGATGTTCTTCCCGCTTCCCGGTGAAACCGAGCCCAACCTGCCGGTGATCGGCCCGAACGGCCTTGAATTTCCCGAAGGTGCACCCCGCCCGCTGGCGCGCGATTATACGCCGCGCAGCTTCGATGCCGAAAAGGGTGAACTCGCCATCGATTTCGCCACGCATCATGAAGGCCCCGCCAGCAACTGGGCAAAATCCGCCAAGGTGGGTGACAAGGCGTGGATCGCAGGTCCGCGCGGCTCGTTCACCGTTCCCTTTACCTTCGACTGGCATCTGCTTGTCGCCGACGATACCGGCCTTCCCGCGCTGGCGCGGCGACTGGAAGAAATGCCTGAGGGCACCCGCGTCGTGGCCCTGATTGAGGTCGAGACGGAGGCTGACCGCCTGGACATCGCCACGAAAGCTGACGCTTCGATCATCTGGGTAACGCCGAAGGCCGCAGGCGGCGCCGACGCCCTGACGGATGCGCTGCGCGCACTCGACCTGCCGAAGGGCGATTTCTTCAGCTGGGTCGCCTGCGAATCGAAAACCGCGAAAGACCTGCGCACCCTTCTCGTCGGCGAATTCGCTGCAAATCCCAAATGGACCCGCGCTTCCGGCTACTGGCGGCGCGGCGCAAGCGGCGTTCACGATCATTTCGATGAGTGAGCCGGTAATCGCGGCGGGGGCGAGGCTGGAGGCGAAAATGATGACGACGGAACTCAAGGCCCATCTCGCCAAGGTTCTCGACGATGAGGTGGGGGATATCGGGCCGAATGCCAACCTGTTCGGCTGCGGGCTTCATTCGCTTGCCCTCATGCGCCTGATCCCGCCGCTTTCGCAACTCGCCGGCACGCGCCTTGACTATGATGATCTCGCCCGCCAGCCGACGCTTGCCGCCTGGCAGGCGCTGATCGAACGGTCGCGCGCGAAACATTGATCCCAACAAAGACGGGACTTGCCGCAGCGGGCGCAACGCCCCCGGACATGTCCCCACGCACTTCCAAGGAGAGGACAATGGCAGCAGACAATTCGCGCATGCTTGCGCGCCGCATCGAAGAAACCTTCGATGGTGAGGACACGTCCCCGCGGGGCGGATCGCAGCCAAGCCAATATGAGGAACGGGTCTGGTTCTCGCAGTTTCAGGACCCCGATCAGGTCTTCCGGCATATTCTCACCTACCGCATCGGCGGCGAGAGCGACCTCCTGCGCCTCACATCGGCCCTGGAGACGGTTTGCGCTGCATGGCCCGAACTTCGCGTGCGGTTTTCCTTCGGGGAAGACGGCACCCTTGCCAAGAGTGTCGAAGCGCCATCGGCCTCTCTCGTGCAGCTGTTTCAGGCGCCTTCGACAGACGAGGCGATAGCCCTGCTGCACGACCTTCAGGCAAGCCCCTATGACGCGGAAATCGATCCGCCGTTTCAGGCGATCGTGCTTTTGAGCGAAGGAGAGGTGCTGCTGGCGCTTCTGGTGCATGGCCTGCTTGGCGAAACCCTGTCATCGCAGACACTTCTGGAAGCTATTGCCGCCGCCTATGCCGGCGAGGCACCAAAGCCGCTTTTACCGCGCATCGCCGAAACCGGCATCGTCAATCCCCTTCCGCTACCCTGGTTGCAGGGGTCGGCCTCCGGCACGCATGTGATCTCTTTACGGGACAGCGGGGCGAAACCAGCGAGCCATAGCCACGGCGTCGATCTCCCGGCCACCCTGCTTGACCTCGACGGCTCAACCACGACCGAAGCGCTTCTGGCACGCGCAGGCGCCCGTTTCGCACATTTTATCGCAACGAACGGCAACCTTGATACGGTTACCCTGCGCCTGCCGTTGCAATCGGGCGGCGAGACCGGCTTGCCGCTTCCCGCGGATGCGGTCGCCCGCGTGTCGATCCCGCGTGGCCAGTCGCTGCCGGAGGCCGAAAAGGCCGTGCTGGCGGGCCTGAAACGGCAAATCGGAAACAGCAGCAAACACAATGACGAAGCAGCCACCTTCACCTTGCAGGCGCTGGCAACGTCAGCTGAAACCTCATCCGTCGAGCGCCTCCGGTTCGAGCGCCTGCCGCTCCCCTCGCTCCAGTCCGGCCTCGGCCTGACGCTTGCCGCCGGCAGCACGGTTGACGGCCATATCCGTCTGGAGCTGACGGGTGGCAAGGAGACCTCCCCGCATGGGACGGCGTTCCTGCTGGAACGCTTCGTCACCCATCTCGAAGGCGGTGCGGATTTTTCCGCCATCACGCATTCGATCCCTTCCGCAGGAATGGCGGCGACAGCATCCCCGCCCGCCGCCTCTTACTCGAGCGACGACGAAATTGCCGCAACGATCCTTGCCGAATTCCGCGAGGCGCTTGTATCTCCCGACATGGGGCCGGATGACGATTTCTTCGACTTTGGCGGCCATTCGCTGATCGCCACCCGCATCATCGGACGCCTTCTGAGCAATCATGGCATCGAGGTGCGGTTCAACGACCTGTTCAGCTATCCGACCGCCGCATCGCTTGCAAAACAGGCGACGCGTCTCGAAACCGCAGCGCCTGCACAGTTGGAGTCCACGGAGACCGGCTCGCTCACGGCACCGCTTTCGCTGGCGCAGATGTCGCTCTGGAAAGCCTATGCCGCTTTCGGTTTCGGCGAGATATTCAACATACCCTTTGCCCTCGACTTCCTCGACCCTGTCGATGAGAGCGCCTTCGAATGCGCATTACTCGATATTATCGAGCGCCATCCCGGTCTGCGGACCCATTTCTACGTCGAGAACGACACGGTTCTACAGAAGATCGTGCCCATGCACGACCTGCCCGGCTACAAATGGTTCTGGACCAGCGAAGAAAGCGAAGGTGTGGACCGGCACGCGGAGGCTTCCTGGCGGTTCGATCTTTCCCGCGAATTGCCGATGCGGCTGCGTTTCCTGCGCAATCCGCAAACCGGCGGCCAGGTGCTCTCCTTCCTCTTCCACCATATCGTCCTGGACGAATGGTCGGTGAACCTGATGATGGACGAGCTGACGGAAGCCTATAGGGCAAGGGCGGCGGGCAAGGCCCCTGTCTTTGCGGGCAAGCCGGCGCCCTTCCATGAATTCGCCAGAAAACAGGTGGCATCCGGCGTCAATGCCGACCATCTTGCCTATTGGACCGATATGCTGCGGGATGCACCCAAGGGCCTTGTGCTGCTCGGGCAGGACAGCACGCCGGCAGAAGCTTCGCATGACGAGGCGCCGGCAGGCGGCTGGATCGAGTTCAAGCTGGAAAAACACGTCAGCGACGGGCTTTACGCCATCGCCAAGCAGAACAGCGCCTCCCTGTTCAACGTCGTTTATGCCGCCATTGCCGCGTCACTGCGGCATCTGGGCGGGCTGAGCGATCTGGTGGTCGGCACGTCGGCATCCGGCCGCACCGATAGTGGTTATTTCGATACGATCGGTTATTTCACCACGGTCGTCGCCCATCGTGTGCGTTTCCAGAAAGAGATGACGGTCGGCGAGCTGATTTCATCGGTGAAGAACACGGTCAACGGTTCGCTGGAACACAGCGAAATCCCGATCGATCTGGTCGAAGAGGCACTCGGCATGACGCCGGGCCGCGACCATCTGTTCGAGGTGTTCATCCAGATCCACGCCAAGAACAAGCTGAACGGCACGCTTTCCGGACCGGACGGCAAATCCGTGGAGTTCCGGCAGATCGATCCCGACAAACACGAATCCATGCTGGGGCTGCAATTCGAGGTGATGGAAGAGATGATTGGCGGCGAACGCTCCATCCGCGTGCTGATGAGCTACCGCTCCGACCGTTACGGCCCGGAGGATGTCGACCGGCTGCGCAGCACCACCAGCGGCGTCTTCAGCCGTTTCGCCGAGGCAGGCGCTTCGAGCCGGGTGCTGACGACACTGGCCTGAGTGCGGGCAAGCGCGCATAGAAAAACCCGGCTTCGCATGGCGGAGCCGGGTTTATTTTGCTGACAATTCCTTTGCGTAGATCTGTTTGACGAAGCCGCAGCATTTGCGCCCCGTCACCCCGGACTAGATTCGGGGTCCAGTGCGATCAAGTCATTGACCGCGAAAGACTCTTCTCGCCGCGCAGACGCGCGGCGGCTGGATACCGGGTCAAGCCCGGTATGACGGGGAGAGATTTTCCGTCCTCTTTTGTGCAGAGGACCCGGCCATTCAAACCGCCAGGCGGAACCTCGCGGAGACCTCTTCAGCCGCAACCGCCAGCGCCTCGCTGTGCAGCATGGCATCCAGAAACAGCGGCAGCTCCTCGCGATAGCGCGCGAAATCGTCCGCTTCCGTCAGCGCCGAATCCGCGTCGATATGCAGGTTGAGATCGCTGCCGTCATCTTCGCCACGGAAGGTCAGGTTGAAGCCATCGCCCGGGCCATTGGCGAGAATGTGCCGGGAGACGGTAAGCTCCGCAAAGACCGGTGCGCTGAAAGGCAGGACGTTGATGAGCGGAGAGAAAAAGAACCGCCGGCCCTTCGATATCTCCTGGTCGGCGGCGATCTGTTCGATGCGGTAGCGGCCGTGCAGGCGCTGCTTGCGCAGATTGGCGGCATTGCGCGCAAGGAAGCCGCCAAGGGTTTCCTGCGGTTCGATTGTCAGATGGAACGGCAATATATTGACGAGCATGGCGGGCATATGCGCGCCGACGCTGCCCCAGCGGCTCATGAAGGGCAGCCACAGCGTCAGCACATCGCGATCCGGGCGCGGCAGGACGCGGTGAAGATAAAGGCCTGAAAGCAGCACCAGCAGGTCCGGCCAGCCGATCTCAAGCGCACCCGATATCTGTTGCAGCCTTGTGCTGAAACCTTCCGGCAACCCCGCATCCGCATGCAGGCCACCGCCGCCGTAATCCTCGCAATCCTTGTCCAGCACCGGCAAATCGACCGGCGGCGCGAGATAGACCGACCAGAAATCGCAGTCCTTTTCGAAACGGCGGCTTTGCCGGTAGGCGTCCTCTTCGGCAAGAAAACTGGGGAAAGGATGGAAATCCGGACCCGCCTCGCCCTTGCCGCAATAATGCCCGTAAAGCTGCCCGCAGCGCTGCTCCATCAGCGTCAGGCCATAACCGTCGACGACGATATGATGGGCGCGGATATACCAGAGGTAGCGATCATCGGCGATGCGGTAAAGCACCTGGGCGGAGAGCCTGTCTGTTCGAAGATCAAGCCTTGCCTCGACATCCGCGTTCATGCGCCGCAACGCCTCTTCAAAGGGCGCGGGATCGTCGCGGAGATCGACACGCTCCACCACCGGAGCGTGGAGCGGATCGCAGCATTGCTGCGGCGTCTCACCATCCTCGCCGACACGAAAGCGGGTCGACAGCACGTCCGATTCGCGCACGGTGCGTTTGATCGCCTCAAGCAGGGCGCCTTCGTTCACGGCACCGGAAAGCTCGATATAATGAGCGACGGTGGAGACCGGCTCGTCGGGATGGAAGGAAAATTCCTCCCAGAAATCGAGTTGCGGCTGGGTCAGGGGAAGCCAGCCGCCGGCAGGATCGATATGCGCCATCTGTTTTTCCTTGGATTATTCCTGTGATTTCTGGCCGTGAGGCCTCATGCCGCCGAGGCGGGTAAAAGCGAACTGACCTGTTTGGCGTTGCGGCACCGCAAAAGCTGTTGCGGTGAAAGCTCGACGCCGAAGGCGCTGCGGATTTCAGCCGAGACGGTTTTCAGATGCGAAGGCAAGAGGCCAAGCGCCAGCAGATCGCTGTTCATGTCCACATTCGCCGGGTTTTTGCCGAGCACGCCAAGATAGATATCCAGCACCCGGCGATCACCCTGATCGGCGGCTTTGACTGCCACAGCTGCAGGTGCCTTCGCAGGTTCCGCTGCCGTCAGCAACTCACGGGCGCGGCGGCGATCCGGCTTGCCATTGGCCGATAGCGGCAGATCGGTGACATTGAGAAAGCGGCCGGGCACATGCGATTCCGGCAGATGCCTGCGGGCGAAATTGCGCAGATCTGTGGCGGAAAGCTCAAGGCCGGGCATCGGAACATAAAGCACGCCGATAGCGGCTTCCCCCTTTTGCTCGGCGCCGTAATCCACCACCAGCACTCGCTGGATGGAGGGATGGCGGATAAGTTCGTTTTCCACATCCGGCAGCGAGACCCGCACTCCGCGCACCTTGACGTAACCGTTGACCCGGCTTGCGAACATGATCTTGCCATCCGGCCGGTAGCGGCCCCGGTCTCCGGTGCGGAAAGCGCGGACGGCATTTCCATCCGTATCGCTGACCGTCACGAAATCCGTCTGGGTAATGGCACCATCTTCCAGATAGCCGATCGCCACATTGACGCCCACTGTGTGGATGCGGCCGACAACGCCCGCCGGGCAATGGCCGCCCTGATCGTTGAGGATGAAATAGCGATTGCCGGGTAGAGGATGCCCATAGGGTATCGCTGTGGTATCGGCTGCCACAATCTCGTGCCAGATGCTCCAGATGGTCGTTTCTGTCGGCCCGCCCAGCGATATCAATCGAAGTTCAGGTTTCAGCCGGCGCATCTCCTCGATGACGGAAGGCTTGATGTAGTCACCGCCCTGCGCGACGAGCCGGAGCGAATCGAGCTGATCGCCACGGCGGCAGGACAGGAGCATTTCAAGGATGGCCGGCACCGAGCACCACAGCGTCACGCCATGTTCGGCCACCAGTTCGTTCCAGCGAACCGCATCCTTTTCCTCGCCGGGTTCCGGCAGCACCAGCGTCGCACCGGCGGCAAGCGCGCCGAAAACATCGAAAACAGACATGTCGTGATGCAAAGGCGTAACCGAGATGAAGACGTCGTTTTCCGTCACCGCCCATTCCGAAAGCGTGCTGCCGATGACATTGGCCGTGGCCCTGTTAGAGAGCACGACGCATTTCGGTTTGCCTGTCGTGCCGGAGGTGTAGAGGTAATAAGCGGGCGCTTCGCTTGCCGAATGTGCCACCAGTTCCGCCGCGTCAACGGGCACACCGGACGTGGCTGGCGTTGCCAGAAGCTCCTCGGGATCGATAGCGTCAAAGCCTTGCGGAACGCTACGGGCAACGATGATGGCCGGGCGGCAATTGGTCAGCAGGTGGCGCAGGCGGTCTTCCGGCGAGCCCGCATCGATCGGCACCCAGATGGCGCCTGTCAGGGCAGCGGCCAGCGTGACGGCCGTGTGCTCGGGACTGCGCGGCAGGCACACCGCCACGACATCGCCGCGGCCGACGCCCCGGGCCTTCAGGCCCGCCATCGCCCTGGCCACCATCTGACCGAGTTCGCCATAGGAGATTCGCCGTTTGCCATTGATGAGCGCCGTGCGCGATCGGTCGCCTTCGAAAAGATGAGAGGCGATCCGTTCTAGAAATGGCGGGCAGACGAAGTTCCCCTCGTCGCCGTTCAACCGGTAGTGGGACAGGTCGACGATCTCACGGGAATTCATCGAGAACGTCCCGCTGGCCATGATCGCGGCAATGGCGCGTTCGATCGCACCGAGAATATCCGCCACCATTGCGCCATCGATCGCCTGTTCCGCATAATCGATATCGAGGACGAGATCGCCAGCCGGATTTTGCGAAAAACGGAAATCCAGCGCCACCTGCGGTGTCTGGGTCAGCCCGTCCGTCCAGCGCAGCGCTGAGTTTTGCGAAAGCGTGGGCCAGGATAGGCCGTTGGTGATGACGACAGGCAAAGCGAGTCCACCGGGATTGGCGTTGAGAAGGATGCGATTAAGATCGATTCCCGAAAAAGCCAGATGGTTGAGGCCCTCAAGCACATCCGTTTGCAAAGCTGCGGCCCGCTCCGCAAAATCGCCCTTGGCCGCATCCCATTTGACCGCGATGAAGCTCGAGCGATTGGCAAAGGCGCCTTCCACCTGCGGGGCGACGGGAATGCCGACGACGAGTGCGCCTTCGTTCAGCCAAAGCGACAGTACATCGAGGATCACCGCCGTCAGCGCCGAATTCTTGAACAGCCGCTCTTTCGCGCCGCTCCGTGAAAAGGCGGTAAAGCGTTGTTTTTCCACGGTCAGGCTCTGGCGGCTGTAACGCGAAACGGCAATGGTTTCGAGCGGAGCCTTCCAGGGCAGTTGCGAGGGCACTTCGGCGCCCTCAAGCTTTTCAGCCCAATAGGCCGCATCCTCGGCACGGGCCGCTGCGATATCCTGCTGCGCGGCGGTGGTTGCGACGGCTGATGCGGGCAGCACGACATCATCGAAGAGTTCCGCCGCAAGGCTGGCTATTCCCCGCCCGTCGAGAATGAGGGCGTCGAAGCGCAAGAAGACCGCCACGCCATCGCCTGCCGCAATTTCCGGCAGACGAAACACCGTGACCTGCCAGGGAGAGGCCGCAAGATCGAAATGGGCATGCGAGAAATCCCGCCGCACTGTGTCCATCCGCGCTTCGGCTTCGGCAAAGGACAGGTTCGAAAGATCAACAATATCAAGGTTGATTTCCGGTTCTGCGGAGACAACCTGCACCAGACGCCGCTCATCGATGCGGGTGCGCAGGCTTTCATGCCGCCCGACCATTGCGGTGAGGCGCGAGCGAAGCAATGCCGGATCGATATTGCCGCGATACTCGCGGAACTCCTGCATCGCCACGCCGCTCAGCGGCAGGTGGGTGCCGCGACCGAGCAGATAGGCCTTTTGCAAGGCTGAGAGTGGCCGTTCCATGGGTTTTCCTTTTGTCTGCGCGGTCGCTTCCGGCGCTTGCAAGCCGAATCGCTCCACGGTTTCGGAAACGAGATCGGGGCTGGCGGCCAGACGGCGAAGAAGGGCGGCATAGG
>Ga0075033_1000855_pt1 | contig 14336 bp, 7 predicted proteins | sample SynthPrep_5_END__FD_72751 | JGI IMG/M metagenome (GOLD analysis project Ga0075033, IMG submission 72751) | Synthetic microbial communities from Ohio, USA - SynthPrep_5_END_DS10_MetaG | ecosystem: Engineered > Bioreactor > Aerobic > Activated sludge | place: USA: Ohio, Columbus | collected 2014-04-10
CCAGACCGCATGGGCGATGATCTGCGGTGGGAAACGGTGGTTCTTGTAGCTGATGGTCGGCGTGCTCATCACGTCCGGTTATCCGTCAACCGTTAAGCCACGAACAACGTGACAACGCCGCGTTTAGCCCTACTTTCCGAAGCTATCTTACGTTACGGAACCGACGTTAGCGCCTCCTCTGACGACGGCCGACGTGCCTTTCCCAGCTGTGGGCATGGCGCGAGTCGGCGATGATAATTTTGTCATTTCATGGCCTCAAGGCGGCCACCTGGCAGTTCGTTAAAATTTAGGAGGAGACTGACAAGCGATTGACGAAGCTATAGCCGCTTTGGATATTCTCGATGAGCACCTGGACCGCGCGCTTTTCGAGATTGTCGGTGACATTGCCATCTAGGTAGATGCATCCGCCATGGACTGAAACTGAAACCCGCTCCTTGTCAATGCCCAGGTCTGCGTTGAGACGGGCTCTGATGGCACGCTCCATCGCCTCTTCCCCGGAGGCGATTGCATCTGATCGTATATCGACGATTGACCGAAGAAGATCGACTCGGCTAACGAGTCCGACCAGCCGGCCATCTTCCACCACCGGTACGCGCTTGATCTTGTACCGGAATAGCAACTCGGCCACCGTTGCGACCGACGCATCGCTGGTCACAGTAACGACCTGCGTGGACATGAGATCGCCCACCCGCCAGCTGTGACCCTTGATATACGTTTCGAGGTCACGCAGGGGCGTGTCGCGCACCGGGTTCTCACGCTTGGCACCTGCGCCGAATTCCACACGCCGCAACAAGTCGCCTTCGGTAATTATGCCGGTGACGACGTCGTTTTCATCCACCACCGGAATGCCGCTGATACCCTCGTTCACCATCAGCTCGATCGCCGTACGAACGCTGTTGGTCGAGTGGATGGTCCTGACCTTTCTGGTCATGATGTCTTTCGCAAACACGTTTTCGTCTCCTATTCACTGATGAGCGGAAACGGACCGCTCCGACCATACCCAGTCCTTGATTTCGGGAAGATCGTCGAAATGCTTACGAATGTAGATCTCGTGTTCGCGAAGCAGGCCGGTACAATGCGCGGCGAGATCGGCGTTCTTCTCGATCATGGCCGGCACGTAACGCATTACGTCGAGGCAGAGATGCAGCCGGCTGATCTTGTTGAGAACCACCATGTCGAAGGGTGTCGTCGTCGTCCCTTCCTCGAGATAGCCGCGCACATGGAACCGGTCATGAGCCTGGCGCCCATGCAGAAGATCGTGGATGACACCGGGATAGCCGTGGAAAGCAAAGATAACGGGCGCGGTGGTGGTGAAGATCTCGGTGAACTCAGTATCGCTCATGCCATGCGGATGGCGATCGGCCGGGCAAAGTCGCATGAGATCGACGATGTTGACGACGCGGACTTTTAAATCGGGCGCAAGCTCGCGCAGGATCCACGCCGCAGCGATCGTTTCCTGGGTGGGGATATCGCCAGCGCAGGCGAGAACAACATCAGGCTCATCGGGGTGATTGCTATACATGTCCCAGACACCGGCGCCCCTGGCGCAATGTGCCTTGGCTTCTTCCATTGTCAGCCACTGCAGTTGTGGCTGTTTGTCGATCACGATCAGGTTGAGGTAGTTGTGGCTGCGGAAGCAGTGGTCCGCGACCGACAAAAGGCAATTTGCATCCGGTGGCAGGTAGACGCGGGCGACGGCCGGCTTGCGGTGGATGACAGTGTCGATGAAACCCGGACCCTGATGGCTGAAGCCGTTGTGGTCGTTACGCCAGCAGGTCGAGGTCAGGAGATAGTTCAACGAAGGAATATCGGCCCTCCACGGCACATGCTTGGCGTGTTCCATCCATTTGCCGTGCTGCATCGACATGGAGTCGACCACCATGGCGAACGCCTCATAGGTGGCAAACAGGCCATGCCGGCCAGTCAACGTGTAGCCCTCCAGCCAGCCGTGGCAGCAATGCTCGCTCAGCACCTCCATGACGCGGCCGTCCGGTGATATATGGTCGTCATTAGGAAGGATCTCGCTGACCAGGCAGCGATCGGAGACTTCAAAGACGGCGCCAAGCCGGTTGGAGTTCGTTTCGTCAGGGCAAAACAGGCGGAAGTTGTCGGGATTGCTCTTGTAGATATCGCGAATATATTCACCTAGACGTGCTGTCGAACCGGTGCGCTGTTTGGCTCGCGCGTCGAATTTTACCGCATAGTCCTCGAAATCCGGCAGTTTCAACGGCGCTGACAACCTTCCGCCATTTGCGTGCGGGTTAGCTCCCATCCGCCGCTCGCCTGCCGGAGCGAGCTCGGCATATTCGGCACGAAACGCGCCGTTCTCGTCGAACAGTTCTTCCGGCTTGTAACTGCGCATCCAGTCTTCCAGAATGCGCAGATGGTCCGGTTTCGTCAGGACCTCAGATACCGGAACCTGATGCGCGCGAAATGTCCCCTCGATCGGCAGGCCATCGACGATCTTCGGACCGGTCCAACCCTTGGGCGTGCGCAGCACGATCAAAGGCCAGCGCGGCCGACCCTGAAAATGTCCTGATCGCGCAGACGCCTGGATTTCCCGTATCCTGATCACTGCAGTTTCCAGCGTCTTCGCAAATGTCTGATGCACGATTTCGGGCACGTCACCTTCAACGAAGTGGGGCTCGTACCCCTGTCCTTCGAAGAAAGACAGCAAATCCTCGTCGCTGTGACGGGCGAGCACCGTCGGGCCGGCAATCTTATAGCCATTCAGATGCAGGATCGGCAGGACGGCGCCGTCGCGGGTTGGGTTGATGAAGTCGATGCTTCTCCAGCTGCCGGCCAGCGGCCCCGTTTCTGCCTCGCCGTCGCCGACCACCGCGGTGACGAGAAGATCCGGGTTGTCCATGACGGCGCCGAAGGCATGCACGAGCACATAGCCGAGTTCCCCGCCTTCATGGATCGATCCGGGCGTCGGCACGCTGACATGACTTGGAATTCCGCCCGGCGTCGAGAACTGCCGGAAAAGCCGGAGAAGGCCAGCTTCGTCGCTGGTGACTTCCGGATAAAATTCCGTGTAGCTGCCTTCGAGATAGACGTTGGCGACAAGGGCAGGGCCGCCATGCCCTGGACCGGCCATGTAGATCGTGTTGAGATCGTATTTCTTGATCAGCCGATTCATATGGGCATAGATCAGATTGAGACCGGGCGACGTGCCCCAATGCCCGAGCAGGCGCGGCTTGATATGGTCGACGGTCAGTTTATCGCGCAGCAGGGGATTGGCTGACAGATAGATCTGGCCGACATTCAGATAGTTGGCCGCACGCCACCAGGCGTCTATCTTGTGGAGTTCGTCGTCGGTCAGGTCCTCGGCTAGGTCTGTCGGGATATCACTCATGATCTCTCCTGTGCTTACTGCGCGATCCATACGATCATAGTCTGCGGGACTTTTGAAGGAATAATGACACTCACTCCGATTGCAGGGTTTGAGGCCTTTCGATCACCCGTAGAGCATCATCGGCAATGATCTGCTCTTCATCGGTTGGAAGGATCAGAGCCCGCACGCGGCTTGTCGTGGCACTGATGATCTGCCCAGCGTTTTCGTTTGAAGTCTGGTCGAGCTCGAGCCCGAGCCAACCCAGGTGGTCGGCGATCGCAGCACGCACTGCCGGTTGATGTTCGCCGATCCCGGCGGTGAAGACAAAGGCGTCGAACCCGCCCAGGGTGTTCGCGATGCGGGCCGTCTCACCGGCGATGCGCAAAGCGAAGAGATCAAGCGCCTGTCTTGCATTCGGGTTATCGCTTTGCAGCAGCATCCGGCTGTCACCGCTGATCCCGGAGACGCCGAGCAGTCCGCTTTGGTGGTACAGCAGGTCTTCGAGATCGGTCAGGCTTTGTTCCTCCTGACCCAACAGATGGAGCAACACGCCTGGGTCGAGGGCACCACAACGGGTCGCCATGGGCACGCCGTCGAGCGTCGAGAACCCCATGCTCGTGTCGCGGCTGACGCCGTCGTGAAGACCGCACAGACTGCAGCCACTTCCAAGATGTGCAACGACAACCCGTTTGTCTCCCAGTTCCGGAGCCACCCGTTTCAATTCCCTGGCGATGAAGGAATAGGATAGTCCATGGAAGCCATAACGTTTGATGCCCCTATCGTGTAGTGCACGAGGGAGCGCAAAACGTCGAACGAGATCACTATTGGTGGCATGGAAAGCGGTATCGAACGAAGCCGTTTGCCGCAGTTCTGGACGAAGATGACCGATCGCACGGATCATCCGCAGGCTTTGCGGCTGATGAAGGGGTGCCAGGGGAACGAGTTTATCGACCGCATCGATCGCCTGCTCGTCAAGAAGAGCCGGTCCTTGGAAGAGGTCGCCCCCATGGACGACGCGGTGCCCGATCGCGACGACATCAGAGAGATCGAAATGGTGGGAGATCCAGTCCAGAATTTCCGCCGTGACCTCGCGGAGATCCTCGGTCGGCCTGGCCGAAATCTCGACGTCGAAACTTTCGGGTCCTTCAGTGAGACAGAAGGTCAATGGAAGCTTCTGGAAGTCGATGATCCCCTTGCCGACACGGCGAGGCCCGCCTGGTTCCAGGAGGAAAACACCAAACTTGACGGTCGAGGAGCCGGCATTGAACGTCAAGAGTATCCGATCACTCATTGTTGGCGAACCTCATACTCTGGGGCGGTCTTTGTTCCGTTCTCCAGGCTCATGCGCCGCAGCCGCAGCGCGTTGCCGATGACGCTGACGGAGGACAGCGCCATGGCGGCGGCGGCGATGATCGGCGACAACAGAAGTCCGAACACCGGATAGAGCGCACCGGCGGCGATCGGCACGCCGGCAGCATTGTAGATGAAGGCAAAGACAAGATTCTGGCGGATATTCGCCATGGTCGACTCGGACAACCGACGCGCCCTGACGATTCCCGTCAGGTCACCCTTGAGCAACGTCACGCCGGCGCTTTCGATCGCCACGTCCGTCCCCGAACCCATGGCGATCCCGACATCGGCCGCGGCGAGCGCCGGTGCATCGTTCACCCCGTCGCCGGCCATGGCGACGACCTTGCCTTGCGACTTCAGTTTCTGGACGACGGCCGCTTTCTGGTCGGGCAGCACGTCTGCCTCGACCTCGTCGATCCCCAGGCGACGAGCCACCGCTCCCGCCGTGGTGCGGTTGTCGCCGGTCAGCATGACGATGCGGATGCCATCTGCATGCAGCGCCTGCAGGGCGTCTCGCGTCGTCGCCTTGACCGGATCTGCGATCGCGAAGATGCCCGCAGCCTTGTCCGCGATCCCGATATAGATCGCCGTCCCTCCGTCGTGCCTGAGTGCATCGGCACGTTCGGAGAGCGCAGACGCATCGACGCCGTTCTCCTTGAGGAAGGCCGTGTTGCCCAGTACGATTCTCCTGCCTTCCACGATACCGAGTGCGCCTTTGCCGGTCGGGGAATCGAAGTCCGACACCTGCGGCACGGCGATGCCCTTCCGTTCGGCGGCAGCGACGATGGCGAGCGCCAGCGGATGTTCCGACGCTTGCTCGACGCCTGCCGCAAGCCGCAGGATGTCGTCTTCGACGAACCCCTCCATCACGACGATTTCCGTCACCGCGGGCTTGCCTTCGGTCAGCGTGCCGGTCTTGTCGACCACGAGTGTGTCGACTTTCTCCATGCGCTCCAACGCCTCGGCGTTCTTGATCAGCACGCCGGCAGCAGCCCCCTTGCCGACGCCAACCATGATCGACATTGGCGTGGCGAGCGCGAGCGCGCAGGGGCAGGCGATGATCAGCACGGAGACGGCGGCGATCAGACCATGAGCAAGACGCGGTTCCGGACCCCAGATACCCCATGCAGCGAACGCCAGCAATGCGATCGCGATGACGACCGGCACGAACCAGCCTGAGACCTGATCGGCCATGCGCTGGATCGGCGCCCGTGACCGCTGGGCATCGGCGACCATCTGGACAATGCGGGAAAGCATCGTGTCACGGCCAACCTTTTCGGCGCGGATGACGAGCGCACCCGTCTGGTTCAGAGTTCCGCCGACCACCGTGTCGCCGGCCATGCGCGTCACCGGCATGGACTCGCCCGTCACCATGGATTCGTCGAGCGAGGAACGCCCGTCCTCCACGGTCCCGTCGACCGGAACGGTTTCGCCCGGACGGACCCGGAGCCGGTCGCCGATCGCGACAGCCTCGACCAGCACGTCCTCTTCCGAACCGTCCGCCCCGATCCGGCGCGCCGTCTTCGGCGCAAGGTCGAGAAGGGCGCGGATCGCGCCGGACGTCTGCTCACGGGCGCGCAGTTCCAGCACCTGTCCAAGCAGGACGAGCACGGTGATCACGGCTGCCGCCTCGAAATAGACGGCGACCGTTCCATCCGCGGTGCGGAACGCAGCCGGGAAGGTCGTTGGAGCGACCGACGCCACAACGCTGTAGGCCCACGCGACACCGGTCCCCATTGCGACCAGCGTGAACATGTTGAGGCTGCGGTTGACGAGCGAAGCCCATGCCCGTTCGAAGAACGGCCATCCTGCCCAGAGCACCACCGGCGTTGCCAGCGCGAACTGGATCCAGATCGACACATGCATCGGAATGAGATGGTGCAGCGCTGGAATGAGGTGCGATCCCATCTCCAGCAGAAAGACCGGCAGGGCAAGCACCAGGCCGATCCAGAACCGCCGCGTCATGTCGACCAGTTCGGGGCTGGAGCCAGTCCCGGCGGTCGCGACCAGCGGTTCAAGCGCCATACCACAAATCGGGCAGGCTCCCGGCCCTTCACGGCGAATCTCGGGATGCATCGGGCAGGTCCATATTGTCCCGTGGGCTGTGGCGACCGTCACCGGCGCTGCAGCATGATCGCCATGGCTGTCGTGAGAGACGTCGTTCTGGTGCGCATCGCTGGTGTGTTTGGCAGGTTGATCGACATGCGCCTGTGCTGCATGGTCTGCCAGTGCGGCATAATGAACGGGATCGGCCTCGAACTTCGCCTTGCAGCCGGCCGAGCAGAAAAAATACGTCTGTCCTTCGTGAACCGAGCGATGCCCGTATGTGGCAGGATCGACGACCATGCCACAAACCGGGTCTTTGACCAAGGCATGCGCGGCTACCTGGCCCGCGTCATGGCGATGTGTGTGATGGCCATGACCTGCATTCGGCAAAATGGTGGGCTTTCCGGTCTCGTCCATGCCATTCCTTTCTGCGTCTCGGTCGATTTTTATCTCCCTCATTTGGAGATCAGATGAAACTCTTCGAGCAGCTTGGCGATCTCGGTGCCTTCGAGTTTCCTCATCAGAATTTTGCGCAGGAAGGCCGGTCCTGGAACATCGATGCCCTTGCCGTCCCTGAGTGGCGTGATGGCTGCCAGCAGCGTGCGGATATCGTAGGTGGAATTGAACACTTCCGGCACGCCACGCTCGACATTCATCAGTGTGTAAACGGCTTCCATCGGCGTGCGCACCGAGTATTCGGTGGTGAAGATGCAGTCGCGCTGCTTCGATTCGGCAAACTGGCCGATGAAGGCGAAATTGACCGCACCTTCCGGCACCACGTCCGGGCGGTCGCCGGCCTGACGCGGCATGAAGAAAGCGGTGATATAGGGCATCATCGTGGGTACGGTGCTAGCGCCCTTGGCGGCCAGTTCCGGGATCTCCTCGACCGGCACGCCGAGATGATAGAGCCACTCCTGCGTGATCTCCTCACCGGTGCAGTCCTGCATCGGCTTTTTCACATAGTCACCGGGGCAATCGACGAACAGGGCATAGAACCATGCGATCATCTGGTCCTTTGGCTGCTTTTTGAAATGGGGCTGCCGATGAACAGTCCAACTCAGCAACCAGGCGGAATCCTTCACCGTGACGATGCCGGCCGAGACGATCTTGCCGGTGAACGGGTTACGCTTGGTGATCTTCTCGACATATTGCGCAATGCGGGGATCAAGAGCCGTGATCGATGCCGACGCCCATTTGGTCTCCGGGATATGGGCGCCGAACACGTCAGGACGTCCGAAGGCCGGGTCCCTGGCTGCGATGCGCCGCCACAGATCCCAGGCCGGTGCCGGGCCTTCGTTCAGCTTCGCCGGCGTGTGGTGGTCACCGTTGTCGGAATTCTCCGTCAGCGATCCGATGGTGATGAAGACAAGATCGTCCGCGCCGAGATCGACACCGCCTTCAGCGCCATTCTCTTTCCAGTGGATGCGGGTCGCCTGCTTGCGGCCCTCCGCGATATCGAAGTCAACATCCGTCACCTCGACGCCGTAGCGGAACTTCACGCCCTGTTCCGTCAACCATTTGACCAGCGGAAGAACCATCGATTCATACTGGTTGTAGCGGTTGAACTTGAGCGACGAGAAATCCGCCAGATGGGCAATATGATGGATGAAACGGTGGATGTAGAGCTTCATCTCCAGCGCCGAATGCCATTCCTCGAATGCGAACATTGTGCGCCAGTAGAGCCAGAAATTGCTCTTGAGGAAATCCTCGCTGAAGACCTCGTTGATCCGCTTGTTCTCCATCTCCTCGCGCGTCGTCAGGAAGATCGAAATCAGGTCTTTCTGCGCCCGGTCGTTCAGCGTCAGCAGATGCTTGTCGGGGACGTCCTGGCCCTGGTTCTGGGTCGTGCGCTGAAGTGAGAAATTAGGATCGTCTTTGTTCAAGCGGTAGAATTCGTCGAGGACGCTGGCGTCCTCGATCTCCAGTGACGGGATCGAGCGATAGAGATCCCACAGGCACTCGAAATGCTCTTCCATCTCGCGACCGCCGCGGATGACGAAACCCTTGTCGGGCACATCAAGACCGTCGAGCGCGCCGCCAGGAATGTCTAGCTCTTCCAGAATGGTGATGCGATCGCCCGCGACGCCGCCGTCGCGGATCAGGAACGCCGCGCCCGCGAGGCCGGCAAGGCCCGATCCGACAAACCATGCCGTTTTCCTGTCAGCGCCTTCAGGCTTTCGGGGCCGTACGAAGGCTTCATAGTTTCCGCTACTATAGTGCATGACAAACTCCCTATTTTATTGGGTCTGCGGGCGATGAACATTTCACAAACTGGCAATTACCTTCTCCAGCTCGCGGATCATCAACGGGTTTCGAACTAAGACGACGTCGCCGCTCTCGCTGTCGATCTCGGCGTCCGGAGCAGCTACGACGATTACTTTGCGTGCAAGAACCCTCTGGACGACTGTCAGGCGCCGAAGGCCCACGATATCGGCGTCGATGAGGACGACCTCGATGGTTTCGTTTTCAGCCGCGGCCCGACCGGCTTCAGCCGGAATAGAGGCAAACAGAGAGACAAAGCCGAACTTGTCGAACATCAGGTCGTAGTCGATTGAATATTCAGATTTCCGGTCGACAACGAGCGCCTTTGATTGCTGGTCTCGCTGATGCCGCCCGGAAGCTACGTCCGGGCGGGTTCTGGCAAAACGGAGACCATGAATACCGAGGCTAGCCATGAAGACCTCCCGTTGGACCATACACCGTTGAGTTCGCAGAACTCATCATTCAGCCAGCCGACACGGAAACGTCAGGCGAATGGTCTTTCGTCGGCGCCAGGCCTGTCATTGCCCGGAAGAATGCAAGCAGCATCCGTTCGCGCGGCATGGCCTGAGCGACGTCCCCCTGCACCGCCATCCCGGACCAGAGCGCATAAAGGCCGATCCCGATTTGCAAAGGCGGCAAGACGGGTTTCAGATCGTAGCGCGTCACGATATCCTCAATGAGATCCGCAAAGACTTCGCATGTCGCCTTGGTGGCGTTGTGGTGCTCTGCGAATGCCTGATCACGGCGGGCATGGAGCTGCAGTTCGGTCGAAAGCAGCGACGATTCCGTTTCAGCGGCGATCCGTGCCAGTCGTTCCGTCAAGACGCGCAGGGCTTCGCCAATATCACTGACAGCCGCCTTGCTGACCAAGCCCCGAAGCAATGCAATTTCCTCAAGAATACGCAGCTCCATCAGATCGACGAGAAGGCCATTCTTGCTGGAGAAGTTGGAATAAAAGGCGCCTTGGGTACGCCCGGCGGCTGCACAGATGCTGCGGATCGAAGTTGCCGCGACACCCTCCTGCACGATCGACGCATTGGCTGCGGCGAGCAGCCTTACCCTTGTCTGGCGCTGGGTCTCTTCCCGAGCGGTCGGCATCCCCATCTCCGGCGAACATGAAATGCGCTAAAGTTCAGCGCGAGTCTATAAATTCGCAGTTAGGATATCAAGTGATATCTGAGAACAATAGAAGACGACCTATTCCGCCCCCCTGGCTGTTGCCGCCGGCTTTCAAGAATGGCCTATGAAAGGCTTCTGTCGAATGAAGCTGTGGTTTTCTAGGCTGTCGAGGATGAACACCGACACTTCCCCGTGCGTGATGGACCGGAGCTGCAAGCCGACCGTGATTTCCGTCACGACATTCAATGGTCCGCGCCCGGCCCTCCCGCTGCTCGATCTGCGAGGGAAGCCACGGCACATCGAGATGGTGGAGAGCCTTCAGGCGAAGCTGGGCATTGACGCCGGTGCCCATCGTCTCGGAACTGCCGATCAAGAACCGCACCTTGCCGGCCCGGACGTCACCGAACAGGCATTGCTTGGCCTCCGTCTTTTTAAAATCCTGCATGAAGGCGATTTCTGACGCCGGCACGCCCATGCGGATCAACTCGTCGCGGATCCAGCGATAAGCACTGAAGCCGCGCGTCTTCTCAACCGATATGGTCCCGAGATCGGAGAAGATCATCTGCGCCGCGCCAGGCAGTTCGAACGGTTTGCCGTCTGGCCGGACATATGTGTTTTGCTCCGTCTCTTTCCAGATCTTGTGAGCGTTGCGGACCAGCAGATTGAGCTTGTTGTCCGGCTCGTCGTCCATAGCCGGCATGACCAACCGCAGATCGATCGCCGCATGGCGGCCGTCGGTGATGACGGAGAGGAGAATGTCGTCGCCGGGTTGAGCAGGCCCCTCGCGTTGTTCGATCGCCTTGATCCGGGTTTCGAGGATGCGCTGGTAGGTCTTGAACGCAGGCGTCGGCGCGGCCGTCAGGATCTGGCGCTTGCCGGTGGCGATCTCCGGCACCTTCACAAATTGCCGCAGATCCTCCGGCATCACCACGTCGGCAAAGGCGCGGAACATGGCGATCAGTTCCGGCACGTTGACGAAACTTGCGAACCGCGAAACCGGCTTGTATTTGCCGGACGACTGGAGCTCCAGCTCCGTCTTCTCGTCTCCGAAGTTCGAGGCCCAGGCGTCGAACTCGTGCAGACCGCGCTCGTGCAGTGCCTCGCGGCCGAGCAGGCGCTGGATGGAGAACATCTCGCCGAGCGTGTTGGTGATTGGCGTCCCCGACGCCAGAACCAGAGCGCGCCCCGGATTCTTTGTCTCGATATAGCGGCTCTTCACATAGAGATCCCAGGCCTTCTGCGAGCCGTTCGGGTCGATGCCCTTCAAGGTGCTCATATTGGTCGCAAACGAAAGCTTGCGAAACTCCTGCGCCTCGTCGACGACAATCTGGTCGACGCCGATCTCCGAGATGGTCAGAAGGTCGTCCTTGCGGGTGGAAAGGGCTTCGAGCCGTTCAGCCAAGCCCTCCTTCAATCGCTCCAAGCGTTTGCGGGATATACGGTCCTCATCATCAACCTTGACCAGCAGATCTTCATAGAGCTGAAGTTCGTCCTGGATCATCTGTTGCTCGAAGGCAGACGTCACGCCGATGAACTTGAACGCCGAATGGGTGATGATAATCGTATCCCAGACAGCGGTTGCCGCGCGGCTCAGGAACCGGGCGCGCTTGTCCTTGGTGAAATTGGTCTCGTCGGCGACGAGAATGTTGGCGGAGGGGTAAAGCGCCAGAAACTCTCTTGCCGCCTGTGCCAGGCAATGGCCGGGAACCACGAGCATGGCCTTGGCAATCAGACCGAGCCGCTTCTGCTCCATGATCGCGGCGGCCATGGTCATCGTCTTGCCGGCGCCGACGGCATGGGCGAGATAAGTGGAGCCGGAAGAGATGATCCTCCAGATGCCGCGCTTCTGATGTCCATAGAGAACAAAGGCGCCTGAGGCGCTCGGAAGTTGAAGATGGCTGCCGTCGAATTTTCGCGGCGCAATATTGTTGAAACGGTCGTTGTAAACGCGCGCCAGACTGTCAGTGCGATCGGGATCGGTCCAGATCCAGTTCTGGAAAGCCGTCTTGATCTTCTGCAGCTTGTCGCGGGCAGCTTCGGTGTCGACCACGTTCAGCACCCGGCGCTCGCCATCGGCGTCCTTGAAAGTGTCGAAGATCTGCGGCACGCGACTGTTCAGGGCATCGGCCAGCAACTCGCCGGCATGGCGGCGGTCCGTTCCCCATTCCGACGTGCCAGCGGCGATATAGCCGAGTTGGCGCGCTTCCACCGTCCACGACCCGATTTCCGCCATGTGGTGGATCTTGATCCCAGCACCCATCGTCTCCTTGACGAAGTCGACCACATCGGAGGCCGGGATCCATGGAGCACCGAGGCGGGCGGTAATGTCGGACGGCCTGAGATCGGCGGGCTGCACCTCCTGCAACGCGCGAACATTCCGTTTGAACATAGGATCGAGGTCGGCGGCTGCGACTGCTGCCGCCAGCTTCGAGAGCACGGGACCGGAGAGATAGGCGTCCGACGTCTGCCATGCGCCATCAGCCGGGTTCCGAAAGATGGCATCGCCAAGGTCGGCAATCACTGCATCCGGATCGCGATGCAGCAGTTCGGCAATGTGGTCGACATCGACGCGACCGCGCTCGTTCAGCACCACCGCCAGCGCATCGGCAGGACTGGCGATGACCGGCGGGGCTGGTGGCGCGATCACCCGTTCGGAGAAGATCGGACCGGGGCGCGCGGTATCGGTCTCAAGGTCATAGTCCTCGATGGAAGCCACCAGCCAGCAATCGGGATCGTCCAGGAACGGCTGAAGGTTCGGGCGGCGATGGATTTCCCTGACCTCTCCGGTCTCCTCGTCTTGCGAGATCGAGACCGTCGTGTGGTTAATCGGTCCGAAGTCGCGCACATAACTCGACCAGGCGATACGCAGCCTCACCTGCAGTTCACGCCACGGCCGATCCTGTTCCTGGGCCTTCAGCACCTCTCGCACCGCGTCGCGAACCGGGATCAGCTTGGCTATGATCCGGACATGTTTTTCCGGCACGCCATCGGCAGAGCGGCCCTTGCGAACGGTGATCGCCACGGGGGTACCGACCAACATCTGCATCAGGCCGTGTCTGGCGTCGATAAAGAAGCCGCCTTCGCGAACATTCGGGCCATCAGGGCGAAGATCGATGATGTCGCCGAGTTCATCCTCCAGATCGATGTCGATACCGGTCGGTTCGCCGTCATAAAGATCTTCCGGAAGAAGGGAGATGGCGGCGTTCAACACACTTTCGAGATCGACACCGGCGCGGGGCCGGCATGTATAGGCCTCGCCGAACGGCCCCGACATCAGGGCGTGCTCCCCGAGCACGAAGTCCGGATGCCGCGCGAACCAGCGATTGACGCGGATGGCGCCCTCGTCGTTAGTGGCGGAGCGAACTTCATCCACATCGAGCCACGTCTGTTCGCCCTCCGGCTCACCGGCTTTTCGCTTGCGGAAGAACAGGATGTCGACCACGACGTCCGTGCCGGCGTCCCGGCGAAAACTACTCTCGGGCAGCCGGATCGCCGCGATCAGATCTGCCCATTTTGCGATATGCTCGCGTCCGCTAACATCGGCCTTGTCCAGCGTGCCGGAACTGGTGACAAAGGCCGCAAATGCGCCGGGCTTCAGCAGATCAATCGACCGGGCGATGAAATAATCGTGCAGGCGTAGGCGGAGCGCGCGATACTGGCGGTCCGAGCGCACGGATCGATCGGAAAAGGGCGGGTTGCCGATCGCGAGATCGTAGATCGGCGACAGATCGGTGCGGGCGAAATCACCGGTGATGATCCGTGCCTTCGGCTGCAGCAGCCGGACGATCCGGGCCGTCACGGGATCGAGCTCGATGCCGGTGACATAGGAGATATCGCGGTATTTTGGCGGCATCAGCGCCGGAAACAAGCCTGTGCCAATGCCAGGCTCCAGAACCCGGCCGCCGCGCCAGCCCATCCGCTGCAGTCCTGACCAGATCGCCCGAATGATGAACTCCGGGGTGAAATGGGCATACTGGGTGCAGCGCGCAAGGCTGGAATAGTCGGTCTCGGAAACGGCGGTCTCGAGCGCGTTGCCGAGATCGTCCCAGCCATCCCGGAAATCCACCTCGCCCGGACGGCGGAAGATCCCGTTGGCGAGCTCGCCAGCACCGAACCCGGTAAAGCGGATCAATCGCTTCTGCTGCTCGCGTGTTGCCGGGATGTCGAGTTTTTCGAGTTCGTTTGCCGACAGGATGGCGGCGACATTGAACCGTGCCCGCTC
>Ga0075033_1000866_pt1 | contig 14184 bp, 10 predicted proteins | sample SynthPrep_5_END__FD_72751 | JGI IMG/M metagenome (GOLD analysis project Ga0075033, IMG submission 72751) | Synthetic microbial communities from Ohio, USA - SynthPrep_5_END_DS10_MetaG | ecosystem: Engineered > Bioreactor > Aerobic > Activated sludge | place: USA: Ohio, Columbus | collected...
GGCCCCTGAACATTAAAGGGGCACAGATATACGGTAGGCCGATTTCACGCCTTTTGCGCAGCCTTCTTGATGGCAGCTACGAAGCCCAACAGTTCGGCTGGCGAGGTGAACCGGAACACCCGACCGGCAAATCCTTCCATTCGAGCAAGGTCGCGCTGTCGTTGCTCCTTTCGGTAATTGATCACAAATCGGAAGAAGGCCCAATCAAAGCGTTCAGGACATCCCGGCGCGAGCTGATCACCGCGATTTCGGCCCAAACCGGATACCGTTCGTCGAATAACTCGCCACAGGCATAACGATGTTGTGTAATCGAGATGGATAAGCGTGTCCGCAGATGCCAATCGCTGCTCAAGCGTGCCGCTATAATTCCCGTCCATAATCCATTCAGATTGCGCCGCAAGCTTTTCGACGGTTTTCTGCCATGATGCGCTATCCGGCCTTTGCCAGCCCGGCTGCCAGTAATGTCTATCGAGGTGGACGACGGGCAAGCGGGTCGCTTCGGCCAGTTCTTTGGCGAGTGTGGATTTCCCGGCGCCCGGACAACCGACGATGAGGACTCGTTTCATTTCTTTGCCTTCCGCATAAGCAGCCGCTCTCCATCGGTGCGCAGCGCGCCCTTAGGATCGACAAACCGGTAGAGCGTCTGTCGTGTGATACCGAGTTCGGCGCAAAGATCGGCCACCTTGGTTTCCGGCTTCCCCATTGCTGCCTGAGCAAGGCGCAGCTTCGCCGGCGTCATTTTGAAGGGCGCTCCGCCGTTCCGGCCACGTGCGCGTGCGGCGGCGAGACCAGCTTTGGTGCGCTCAATGATCAATGCCCGCTCGAACTCAGCCAGCGCCGCGAATATGCCGAACACCAGCCGGCCATTCGCCGTCGAGGTGTCGATCGACGCCCCTTCACCTGCCAGAACCTTGAGGCCGATATGCCGTTGGGTCAGATCATCGACCAGATTGACGAGGTGGCGGAGATCGCGGCCGAGTCGATCGAGCTTCCAGACGACAAGCGTGTCACCGCGACGCAGCGCCTTCAGGCAGGCGGTGAGACCTGGACGGTCCTCTTTCTTTCCTGACGCGGCATCCTCATAGACATTGTTGGCGTCGACACCAGCCTGTGCCAGCGCGTCACGCTGAAGGTCATGGACCTGGCTGCCGTCGGCTTTCGACACTCGCGCATATCCGATCAGAGCTGTCATTTATTCGTCCGTCTGCGTGACAATTTCGATTTGGCCGCGCCAAAGCCTGTAGATTGTCACATAACCCGTCTTGCAAAGTAAGCTCCGCGAACGGTTATCTCCAGTCTTTTTGTGACATATGGAGCGCCGATGCCTCGCCGCATGATTTTGACGGATGCCGAACGGCAGAATTTCCTTGCCCTGCCCAGCGACGACGACACCCTGATCCGCCATTGGAGCCTTGATGATGAGGACCATCGTCTTCTGGAAACGCGCCGTCGCGACGATACCCGTCTTGGCTTGGCCCTTCAGCTTTGTGCGCTCCGTTATCCCGGCCGTCTCATCCAGCGCGGAGAGGTCATCCCGGAAAGCGCGCTCACCTTCCTTGCCGAGCAACTCCGCATCGAGCCGAATGCACTTGCCAGCTTCGCACGAAGAGCGCCCACACGCTACGAACAACTGACCGTCCTCCGCCAACACTACGGGTTCAGCGAGCTGAGCCACCCGTTGCGCACCGATCTGCTTGCCTTCGCGCGCGGCGTGGCGATCGCCTCGACCAAGGACAAATTCGTCGTCGCCGCTCTCGCCGATGAGATGCGCCGGCGGCGTATCGTCATTCCCGGCATCACCGTGATCGAACGGATGGCCGGACAGGCATGCACCGAGGCTGAGGAGGCGCTGTTTGCCGATGTTGCCGGAAGGCTGACGCCCGACATCATCGTCAGAATGGAAGCGCTGCTCGGTATTGGTCCACGCGTCCGCCAGAGCGGGGTCTCCTGGTTACGTGAACCTGCCGGAAAGGCTGGAGACGCAGCGATGCGGGGTCTGATCGATCGGCTTGAGGCCGTGCGCCACGTTGGCCTTTCAAGTGATGTGCTTCAGGCCGTCCCCGCCCATCGGGTGAGCCGCATGGCACAAGAGGGCCGGCGCCTGACCGCCCAGAACTTCGAGCAAATGCGGCCCGGCCGCCGATATGCTACGCTCGCAGCTTTCCTTCTGGAGATGGAAATCGCGCTCACGGATGCCGCAATCGCCATGTTCGAAGTCCTGATCGGCAAGGCGTTTCGGCGGGCCGAGGCAGAGCGCGACAAACGACTGCTGGAAACCGCCACCTCGGCGACATCGGCGCTGGATTTCTTCGTGGGCTTCGGTGAGGCGATCGCTGCCAGGCGAGAAACCGACCTTTCGCTCGATGAGGCGGTCAATGCAGTCGGCGGCTGGGAGCAGTTGATGCGGGCAACCGCGGCTGCGAAGGCAGCATCTCGTCCCCGCAAGGACGATGATCTGATTGCCTATCTGCCGGCGCAATATATGCGTATCCGGCGCTTTGCAGCACCATTCCTGGCAGCCTTCACGTTCGAGGGTAATCGTCAGAGCCGTGATTTCATCAACGTGGTGATGCAAATGACGGCCGCAGGGAAAAGCCGCCGTCGCTCTCTGGACGCGCAATGGATCAAAGCGGCGCTCGATCTGGTCGACAAGCGGTGGAGCAAGGAAATCAGAACGCCAGATGGCTCGGTTGACCGCAGAATGCTGGAAATCTTTGTCATCGTTGAGCTGAAGAACCGGATCGCTGCCAACGAGATCTGGATCAAAGGTTCTCGCACATATCGCGCCCTCGATGAGGGCATGATCTCCCATCAGACTTATTCCATCATCAAGGCCGAGGCCCGCATTCCCGTCGCCATCCCGGTTGATGTCGAGATCTATCTCGCCCAGAAAGCCGAGGCGCTCGATCAAAAATTGCGTGAGGCAGCAAGCCGGCTGGAGGCGGGTCGCGGCGACACGCGGATCGGCGCGAAGGGCCTGCGGGTGCCTGCGGTCAAAACTGCCGAGACCGAAGCCGCGCTCGCCTTCGCAAGGAGAGTTGCGAGCAGCATGCCGCCGATCAGGTTGACGGATCTTGTCGCCGACGTGGATCGAATGACCGGTTTCAGCTCACTGTTCGAGCATCTTCAGACAGGCCGAACGCCGGGCGATATGCGAATTTTCTATGCCGCGCTCATCGCCGAGGCCACCAATCTCGGCTTCTCGAAGATGGCATTGGCCTGCCCCGGCATCACACGCCGCCAGCTACAGCAGATGGCGATCTGGCACTTCCGGGAGGAAACCTTCACCTTGGCACTTGCCCGGCTGGTCGAAGCCCAGCACGCGGCGCCGATCGCCACTGTTTTCGGTTCGAACACGATATCGTCTTCCGACGGACAACATATCCATCTCGGCGATGGCGGCGAAATCGCCGGTGGCGTCAACGGCCGTTACGGAACCAACCCGATCATCAAGCTCTACACGGCGATCTCCGGTCGATATGCTCCCTTCCATACCAAAATCATCGCCGCCACGGCGAGCGAGGCCGTCCATGTTCTCGACGCGCTTCTCGAAACGGATGCGGGCCTCGACATCGTGCGCCATCATGTCGATGGTGGCGGCGTCAGTGATCTCGTCTTCGCCTTCTGCCATGCGCTAGGCTTTGCATTTGTCCCGCGCATTCCCGATCTCGATGGCCGATGCCTCTACGGCTTTGGCCCCGGCAAGCAGTATGGCATTCTCCAGAATGTCATGGGCGATCGCATCGACGCCGATTTGATCCGGGCGCACTGGGACGAGATTCTGCGCTTGATGACCTCACTGCGCACCCGCACCGTCAGCGCTTCGCTCATGCTCAAACGGCTGTCATCAACGACCAGGCAAAGCGGTCTTGCCCAGGCACTACGTCAGATGGGCCGGATCGAGCGAACTCTGTTCACGCTGGACTGGATCAACGACGAGGAACTGAGAAAGACGACAACGGCAGAACTGAACAAAGGGGAAAGCCGCAACAGCCTCGTGCGGGCCGTCAATCTCCATCGCCTCGGCCGCTTCCGCGATCGCAGCCAGGAAAATCTCTCGATCCGGGCCTCCGCCCTCAACCTGGTTGTCACCGCCATCATTCACTGGAACACGATCTATACCGGCCGCGTGGTCGATGCCTTGCACACCGGCGGTCAGCATGTGCCTGATCATTTGCTATCCAGCCTCTCGCCGCTTACCTGGGAGCACGTGAACCTCACCGGTGACTACATATGGGAAGACAAGCCGGCACTCGATGAAACAGGCTTCCGACCTCTCCCGTTCTCGGTCTGATCCCCCTACCGTATATCTGTGCCCCTTTAATGTTCAGGGGCCCCTATGTCGGAGACGGTAACTATTACTATCGTGCTGTTGACGGCGAGGCACCCCACACGAACTATGTCGGGTATGCCTTCACACCAGCAGGTGCTTACTTCGTTGCTCAACACTACACTTCAGCGGGAAGCCAACCGATCAGCTCCAGCTGTGACGGCAAATCCATCTCCCAACTCTACGCCGAAGGCCGTGCCTTCAACTTCATTGGCAACAGCGGGGCAGGGGGCAGCGCCCTCGGCGACCGCATCACCTCCGGCACCCTTGCCGTCTCCGCCAACAGCAGCACGGCGATTGTGAGCCTCTCCACCAACGGCACCACATGGGGATATTTGGGCAGTAGCCAAAGCTACCTGCCGAGTGTGAGTGCGGCGCAGGTTTCGTCCACCGTTATCTCCACCACGGCGGTGCAAATCGCCAGCAGCACCACGGTCACGGCCTGTACCGCCACCAACGCCGGTACGCTGCGGTACAATAGCAGCAATACCGCGCTGGAACTTTGCACCGGCTCCGGCTGGCAGGTTATGGGTGTCGGTATTCCGGCGGGTACGATTTCCGCCTTTGCCAGCACCACCTGTCCTACAGGCTGGTCCGAGTACACCCCTGCCCGTGGCCGCTTCCTGCGTGGTATCGACAACGGCGCCGGAAATGACCCGAATGGGACGCGTGTGCCAGGCGGAGTTCAGAACGACGATTTTAAAAGCCACAAACACGATCTTGGACGGTTGTGGTCTGATTCAACAGGATCGCCAAATGGTTTGGGCACAGCAAACTCTATCCTCAGAAGTGTAGCTACCAATCAAGACTATGGGACTGATCCACGTGGTCTTGGAATCGCAGTTGGCACCGGAAGTGGTGGTGACGGATACATGACAGACGCGCTACGTGATACCGGCGGAAACGAAACACGCCCGAAGAACATCGCCGTCACCTTCTGCCAGTTCAACGGCACCTCTAACGGTTGGAATAACCCGCTTTCCGGCGGTAACACTGTTCCCGGCGGCAATACGGGTCAGATCCAATACAACACCGGCGGCAGCTTCGACGCCTCGGCTGGCCTGACCTGGAACAATGCCGCCAGCCGCCTGACGGCGACCAACATCTCTGCCACCAGCCTGACGGTGAACGGGGTGGCAATCACCGGCAGCAGCAGCAGCGACCGCATCACCTCGGGCACGACGTCTATGGTTGCCAACCCATCCGGTACGATCGAGGTCAACGGCGGAATCAGGCTCATGAGCGCCACCACCGCACCGGTGTGCAATGCTGCAACGGTCGGCACCATCGCCCACATCAACGGCCGAACCTTTGAGTGTAGGATGTAAGGTTAGAGCAACTCGATCCCTGTCAAGGTCTCCACTTTTTTGCGGATAAAGCCCTTCGCCAATGCCTTTACCAGGTCGAAAGTGAAGCCACCCGCCGCACTGACACCATCTTTGGTTCGACGCCAGATCTCCTCATCACGGACGCTGTCGAGGAAGTCGTGGCCGGACCATGTCATGCCCTCCATCATGAAGTCGCCCGTTGCGGTGACGCGTCCTTTGACGAACCCGGCTTCGACCAGCAAGCCGAGATTGTAAGTCACCGCGAGTGGATCAACGCCCTCGATCGCTAATTCCTCGTCTCCGTGGTCGAAAACGAGCGTTCCAATTCCTTTGTAGCGGCCTTCCAGCCGCAGCAACAGGATACGGATGACGTCCATATCGCGTGTCATGCAAACGCTCCTTCTATTGGCCTGCCCCGCGAGATGAAGTGCTTTTCAAAGGCCCGGATAACACTCTCGTCGGCCATGGCCGTGCATAGCGATAAGAGTTCTGGACCAAACCGCACACGGATATCGTATCGGTTTTTGTTAAGTGATGCGGTAGCCTGATCAAAGAGGGACTGCGAATCCGGTGTCAGCGGAGCGGTCGCCCAAAACTCAAACACGATTTTTCGTTTTGACCACTCAGGGCGCGCTCGCGTTGCGGCATAGATGCGCGGTATTCGCACCTGAAGCCATTTCGCGAACTCTTCGTCATCGATCTTGCTGTAAGGCGCAGTACCCTTGCATTCCACGAAAACTAAGCCCGCATCGCCCTGCTCAATGGTCAGATCCGCCTCAGCCCTTAGCTTGCGGTCTTTGGGATCGTGATAGATGCGGTTCATGAGAACCTGGTCAGAGCGGAACTCGTACCGCGCTATTTTGGCTGCCAGAAATTCGAACAGGGTACCGCGTATCTGAAGGCTGGCACCCTCGATGTCGTTGAATCGCGATAGAAGCTGATCCAGCCTGTCGATGTCGATATGCGAGCTGGAAATGATCGACTTGAAGAACACGCGCAGCTCCGCCAAGGCCTGCTGGAATTCTTTGCCAAAAAGGCTCTTGGTGGTCGCCGCGATGATGCCGTGGCTCTTTAGCAAATCCCGGGCATCTGCGGACAGTCTGTCAGCAACGAACATCTGCACGCATGTGACCCGCTCCAGACGCCGCAGGGTCTCACATTTGCGGACAAAGGCGCGCACCGCATTCAGATTGGCTGATTTTGCCAGGACGTCAGCGACCAGGAAAGCAGGCCGTGACTTTGCGCCCTTTCGAACACGAGGGACGATTCCGCTGAGATAGCATGGGCCGGTGAAGTCCCAGGCTGTCGTACCGACTGTCGGCACGCTGTCCTCTTTTCGCACCTGCACTTTGCCATAGCTGACAAAGCCGTTGTTCCTGGCCCAGGCCGCAATTGCTGACAGCAGGATCTTTTCACTCAGTAGCCTCGCGCGGGCGTCTTCGGCCGGTCCCTCAATAAAATCCGCCCCACGTGGTTGCACAATACAGGCCCCCAGGCCATCCAGAGACTGCCGCTCCAGGAGCTTAGCCTCCAACAGGCGTGCCAGCACCGTATCCGCCGCGACGTGCTTCTTCTGCCGCAGCGGCGCTCCACAGATGATAGGAAAATGCGCTTCAGGAACAATCCCGTCTCTGGCTATCACAGCGCCTAAGGTTGCCCCGTAAATGGAACCCGTGCTTTCCAGTGCCTCTACCAGATTACTCCAGAACTGTGGTGAGCCATATTGATCGACCATATAGATGAAGCGCGCGTTCCTTGGAAAAGGCAGGTACGCAAGCGTCTTGACGGTGTCAGTAGGGCGGCGGCTCACGCGTTGACGCGCTGTCTCGGCAGGAACATGTTGAGTTTGAACAATATGGGCTGCAACAGCCGTGGTCAGGCTCGGACCATATCGTCTTAGATACTGCTCAACATCGTTTTTCATGATCGGTTTCTAGCGTGTCACACTGCGCTATTAATAACATGAATACATGTCTCGCGGCATTCTTTTCACATCCTGCGTAAGTCTGTTGATTTTAAAAGATAAAATAGCCTCGTTTTGGAGAAAATTAGCGCCTTTGTCACAGTCGGTTTTGTCACGCTTTATAATTGCCCCGTTTGGGCCTTGGTCCGCGCCTGGGGGAAGTAATCGTAAAAGGTCACACGGCTGACTCCTAGGCGCCTGGCAATCTCCGCCACGGAAATGTCACCGGCTGCAAGCATGGCCCGCGCAGCCCTTTTGTCATCCTCACTGAGCTTCGGGCGACGGCCACCTTTCCGACCACGGGCGAGGGCCGCTTTAAGCCCTTCCATGGTGCGCTCACGGTTGAGGTCGAGGAAGTATTCCGCCATGGCGCCGTGGATCTGTAGAAAGAAGCGGCCTTGCGCGCTTTCGCTGTCCAGTTCCTCGGTGAGGCTCCGAAACTTGATGCCGTCAGCGCGGAGCTTGTCGATCGTCCGCATCATTTCCACAAGGGAGCGGCCTAACCGATCCAGCTTCCAGACCACAAGCACATCTTCAGGGCGGAGGTAGGCGAGGGCGGCTTCCAGCTCGGGACGTTTGCTGCCCGCCTTGCCGGACTTCTTCTCCTCAAAGATCTTCTCGCATCCGGCACGGGTGAGGGCATCCCGCTGCATGTCGAGATTCTGGTCGGCGGTCGAGACGCGGGCATATCCAATCTTCATGTTAGGATAGTGATGAACTCACGTTTTCCTGTCAAATGATTTCCTTACATATTTTCCTTACAGAAAGCCCGCCGATTTGGCGGGCTGAAAGTGGGGTAAGACGATATGTAAGGAAAACGGTCGTTTAACTGACAGCTGATAAATTCAGCTAACTGCTCTTCATGTCAATGGTTCGCATAATGCGATCAGTTTCAGCTAAGATCTTCAGAAGTTTCTGGTAGTGCTTGACTTCATCAAAGCTGAGGACGCGGCCCTTGCGGTCTTTCAACCATTTTTGCGCGGGCTGGTAGCCACCGATGTGGAAGTCCCATGATAGTTCCGGTACTCCATCAAAGTGTTGGACAGTGTTGATCCAGATCTTACCATCCCGGTGTTCAGGTTTGCCAACTACGTTGTCTCCCTCGCCGAGGAGAGGATATGGCGTCGCTCCGATAAGGCTTGCATCCATCAGATGCAGTTTTCGCAAGGTTTCTCCAGCAGCTGATACGGACCAAAACTGTTTCGGGTTGGCAGGCCACGGTATACGCGGGAAGTCACCCTTCAAGAAATTCGAATAGGTATCGCGATACCAAGGGCAATGCAAAACACCATAAATGTAATCGAAAATTTGTATCTCGCTGGGCACGCCGTGAACTGAGTCTTTTCCCAATTTCCGCAGCTTCTCATGGAGCTTCTCATCGAAATTTATACGACGACCTTTATCTAGATCTTGCTCCGACGGATACAGGTATAGTGGAAATACCTGATTCTGCTCTTTCGTTTTAAGAGAAATAGCACAGCTCTCTGCAGGTAAATCTGTCACTAGAGCATGTCGAAAACCAGCGGTTGCGAGTTGTCGGGGTATAAGCAGATTGATGTTTGAATGACCTAAATTATGCTGGATTATCTCGTTCCTAGGATAATCCATCATATGATACGAGAGGTGGCACCATTTTCTGTCGAAAGGCCTATAAAGGCACTGGGTTATCCCTGCTGCTATGTCGGCGTTATCACGCAGTGATTTTCGTTCTCGGGACAGAGACCAGTCTCTATTGTCTCGGATACCGAACTTGTTTTTCAGATACTCGTCGGAAACAGACGCGTCTTTCATGACGGCGAGGCGCCGTTCGATCTCCTCCCGACTATCGGCAATCGCAAATTTATCGCGGTGTGTCTGAAACCCAAGAACTGCTACTTTGTAGAAATCTTTTAAGCTGAAACCCTCCATGTACTTGCCTTCCAGGTCGTAATTTCGAACAGGAAACAGCAAATTTGGCAAACGCGGTTGAGATTTTACAAAAATGGCGTCGGAAATCGACTTTGATTCCAACGATTTATACTTAGAATTCCTGTCGCCCCACAGATCCCCGTGCATGACTTCAGCAAGTCCTTCACGCTTCTTTTTAAGTTTGACGCCAATAATGATGGAAACGCCCTGCTGGATGTCAAAAACGTTTTTGTCCGGCTTCCCTTCTGGGGTGACTTCTTTCTTCTTCGTGTTTCCATGGAGATCCAAAACCCATATCCGGTCAAACGTCTTAAGAAGATGCCAGCGCATGCCACGGAAGGTAGGGTTATCTAGGTATCCGTGGTTCGTAATAAAACCGAGCACGCCTTCGCCATTCTTCTCTATGAGGTGCGAGGATAGGCGGATGAATTTTACATAGAGATCATTAAGCCATTTCGGATTTCGTTCCTTGAGCTTTACCCTTCCCCCTGGCTCCTTCTTATAATCATCCATAAGGTTGCCAATCCAACCTTCAGAAACACCTCCCTCACCCAAGTAAGGCGGATTCCCAATCACGCACATAATGGGCATGTCGCGCTTGATGGTATTCGCACCTTTGGCTTCGCGACTTAGCCACTGCGTGAATGGCAAAGTTTGATTAGCTGGCTCGCCTTCCTCAAGACTGTTAGTCAGATAGACTGAAAGGCGGGGCGGATTCCCGGTGGGTTTGTAGCCCATTTCGGTCAAGATCATATCCAGCTTCATGTGGCACATGGCATAAGAGGCCATAAGCAACTCGAAGCCATGGAGTCGAGGGATTAGGTCATCCTCAATATACTTTGACCACATTCCAGGGGCTACACCCTGCACCTTTGGGGAAATCTGCTTTATAACTTCCGCAAGGAAAGTGCCTGTGCCAGTTGCTGGATCAAGAATCTGTACTCGATGCACATCTTTCTTGATGATAACAGGCTTTCCCTTTTTGTCTTTCTGACCTGTATCCCAGTCAATCGCCACTTTAGAGGTGTCGGCGAGGCCATCGGCAAGGCCGAACTCTTTCTGTAAGACTTCGTCTACAGCCCGTACAATAAAATTGACCACTGATTCCGGCGTGTACCAAACCCCGCGTGCCTTACGTTTGGCTGGGTTGTAGGCTGCGAGGAATGTCTCGTAGAAATGCAAAAACGGATCTTGCTGGCCGGTGAGCTTTCCAAAGCCTTCCATGATTTTGGAAACATTCGCTGCTCGGAAAACATCAGCCAAATCGTCTAGAATCCAAGCGATGCGCTCATCAAGGTCTGTTCCTGCGACGAAACCAAAAAGGCTTCGCAGAAACGGATTTGATTTCGGCAACAGCGTAAGTGCTTCCTGTCGGCTGAAGGTATTCAAGGTTGTGTCGTGGAGACGCGCAGCAAACATCCCATAAGCAATGGTCTCTGCATAAATGTCGGCGAAATCACCAATAGTGATATCGTGAATCAGGTGCTCCCTGAACGCTTGGTATTGAGCAACCAGCTCTGTTTCTAGCCCTTTGTCGTCCTCGAGAGTATTACTGAGCACGTCCTTGATCAGGTTGGCTTTGCCAGCCATTCGCTCTGCGAGATCGCGCGGACTCGTGATGGTTTGAGGTCTTTGCGCAACGAATTCCTTTAGGAGGTTTTCCAGCGCCTGGAATTGATCAGGCTTGGACTGAATGCCCATCACTAGATCACCGATCGACACATGAGCAACTAACTTTCCATCCCGATAGAAATCCCAATCGAGGCAGTTCGTATAGACAAGATTGGGGAGGGCTGCACGGTAACGGTCTTGCTGCTCCTTGTTGGGTCCCTTCATTCCTCGGAGACCAATATCGATGTCCTTCGCTTCTACATGTCCGATAGCGATGCTGCCTTTGAGCACGATGAAATCGGGAGCACCAACCTTACTTTTCGCCGGGTCGTTCACCGGGGTGATATCATGAGCAATTCCCTGAAGCAGGTCACTCAGGGCAGGTCGGTAGGCATGCTCCCGAGCAATACCTGTCTTATGTACTGTCTCAATTTTTGTGATGAAATCTGCAATCAAGCCCATAGTGTCCTCAAAATCTCTCTTAGTATTGCTTAGAACCGAGCTGCAATCTTCAGCAGCTCACCGGTCAGCACATCGACATCCGTGTAAGGTTCATTGCCGTCCTGCGGGATGAACTGAGCCCTGAGGCCCTCCGCCCGCGCCGTCGCCTCAGGAATCCGATCTTTCGTATCCTGGAAAACAGTCGCACTGTTTTTTGCATAGCCCGGATACGCCGACGGCTTCTTCAGCTCGGAATATACGTTGTCGCGGTGGACGGGCGCCAGCACGTCTTTGAAATGCAGCAGCACCCACAGCTCGAAGTTGGGCACAGACGGTATGGCCTTGAAGGGCACCTTGGCCTTCATATCGTTTTTTAGCGTCTCATCAGTCGCTTCGGCTTTTGCCAACGCATTGTGGTAGCTGTCATGATCATCCCGGTCGAATACCACATAAACCCGGTCAAACGCTTTGCTCTGCTCGAAGCGGTCGATCGCATATTCAACGATCTGCAGAGGCGCCGTTCCATAGTCAGATGGGACAATGGCTATGTCCGCATTGGGCAGCCGCTTCTCGCGACGAATGGCGGTGAAATAGTTCACCTCAGTTTTCGCGCCCTCACAGACGATCAGCATACGATCGTAAGGCCGCTTTCGCCCGGCTTTTCGCGCGATGCGGTCCTCTTGTCGCTCGAAGCGGTGATGTTTGGCCAAAAACTGCTCTTCCCTTACCCCAGAATCGGAATGCCACCGTAGCGCCCGCCAAGATATCCCTTTTCAAGGGCTTCACCCTTCCGAGGGGAAAAGTCCAACAGCGGGAACAGGTGGGACCCCTGCTCATTGTCTTTCTCAGTGAACCACACCTGGTCGCGTCGAAGCTTTCCGCCATCGAGCAGCGATACGTCATGGGTTGAGAAAATCAACTGGGCCCCGTTCCGATTCAACTCAGGGTCATTAAACATCTGCACGATCTTCAAGACAAGCAGGGGGTGCAGGCTACGGTCTAGCTCGTCCACTACCAATGTCCGGCCCTTCTGCAGAATGTCGAGGATAGGCCCCGCCAGCTCGAAGAGTATTTGGGTTCCGGCAGACTCCTCGCCGATATCAAATTTATAGAGTTCACCGCCCGCCATATGACCGAACTGCGGTATATCGAATTCTGCATCCTGGACTTCGGGCGCTCCGCCCGGGAAACTGACGTGGAATTGTCGCCCCATCCGCTTGTCAACCGAGACCGTCGAGATGCCGGTATCTGCGGCCGCCATGACGGATTGGACGCGCTCGCGATTACCTGCAGTCTGGACATAGCCCGCCGTAAACCCAAACCCGATGCCCGGTCCGTCCGGCAGGATCACCAAGTCCTCCGCGAACCGCTGATAGAGAGGCTTTAGCTGCTCATTATTAAGCTGAACCGCCGTGGTGAGGAATAGGACTTCCTTACGGGTCGAGGCCTCCCAGACCTTCTTTTGGCCTACGAAATAGTCGCTGTAGGTGTACTCGTACTTTTTCTTCTTCTCGTTGAACGTGCGCGAGAACCAGACCTGAGGCTTGGTCTTCTCATAGACCAGCAGCCATTCGCTCAGTACCTGGCGACGGTTGATCTCGAAGCCATATTGATGGCGGACCCCGCTTATCAGGAACGTGACCTCGAACCGCGTAGGGTGATCCGTATGGTCGGGACGCATACGGAAGGGCGCAAGACCGCTTTCCTGATCTGGCTGGATTTGATTGGAGGTCATCACCATCACCTGCATGAACTGCAGTGCGCGGATGACGTTGGATTTACCACTCGCATTCGCGCCGTAGATGGCAGCGCTGTTAAGGACGCGTTTGACCTTATCCAGGCCACTCGGGCGGGTGTGAGTCCGCTCCAAAGTCGGGTCCGAGCTGGCAGCCATGCTAAAGACGGCTTCGTCCCGAAAAGAACGGAAGTTGGTAAAGCGGAAATCGAGCAGCATTTTGGGTGACAATCCTATTTGTCGCCATCAAATGCACATTTTCTGCAATCTGACAATTTATTTCGGCGCAACCGCCTGAACGGCACGAGGATGCAGTTACCAAAAGGTGACGCTATTGCCGGGCGCGGAAAGGAATAAAAGACATGCTCTCGCCGTTTGCTGAGCAGGGACGTACGGGGGCTTACAACGATATTTGACTACAGGAGCAACGTTCTTGGTTGCAATTTGACTGCCGCTCGGCCACTTTCTGATCAGAGCAACGCTCCGGGGTCAGCGCCAAGCGCTGGTCGCAGTGGATTAAGGCCCCTCACGGGGCCTTTTCCATTTAATTCGATCTTTACCTCTGGGAATGCAGGTTGCAGCTTCTGCAACCCTGCCTGACCGGCGAGGTCTGGGGGTAGCAAGGGCAAGGGTGTCAGGCGGCGGGCGCACAAGCCTGCGCGGAGCCTCGGGAGACCGCCCCCTTGCCCGCGCGAGGGGCAAAGCCCCTTAGGCATCCTTATCGGATCGGAACCGCATGCGTGTGAGATCCGGGGCAAACAATGAAGAAGGGGCTCCGTGGGCATTTCTACATTAATACACGCTAAGGGAATTTGAAGTTGTTTGGATTGAAGCGGTTAGCCCGGATTGGCCTGAAGCGTTCGAGGGG
>Ga0075033_1000876_pt1 | contig 14018 bp, 10 predicted proteins | sample SynthPrep_5_END__FD_72751 | JGI IMG/M metagenome (GOLD analysis project Ga0075033, IMG submission 72751) | Synthetic microbial communities from Ohio, USA - SynthPrep_5_END_DS10_MetaG | ecosystem: Engineered > Bioreactor > Aerobic > Activated sludge | place: USA: Ohio, Columbus | collected...
TGTCCTCAGTGTTCATCACTGGAACGACACTCTGTTCAGCTTCAAGTGCACCCGCGATCCGGGCCTGCGCTTCGAGAACGGTCAGTTCGTGATGATCGGCCTGCAACAGCCCAACGGCCGGCCGCTCATGCGCGCTTACTCGATCGCCAGCCCGAACTGGGAAGAGCATCTGGAGTTCTTCAGTATCAAGGTGCAGGACGGCCCGCTGACCTCGCAACTGCAGCACTTGAAGGAAGGCGACGAGATCATCATCTCGAAGAAGCCTACCGGCACCCTGGTTCTCGACGACCTGAACCCGGGCAAGCACTTGTACCTGCTGAGCACCGGCACCGGTCTGGCGCCGTTCATGAGCGTGATCCAGGACCCGGAAACCTACGAGCGCTTTGAAAAAGTGATCCTGGTTCACGGTGTGCGTTACGTCAACGAAGTCGCGTATCGCGAATTCATCACCGAGCACTTGCCGCAGAACGAGTTCTTCGGCGAGGCGCTGCGTGACAAGCTGATCTACTACCCGACCGTGACCCGCGAGCCTTTCGAGAATCAGGGCCGCCTGACCGACCTGATGCGCAGCGGCAAGCTGTTCAGCGACATCGGTCTGCCACCGATAAACCCGCAGGACGACCGCGCGATGATCTGCGGCAGCCCGAGCATGCTCGACGAGACCAGCGAAGTGCTCGACAGCTTCGGCCTGAAGATCTCGGCGCGGATGCGCGAGCCGGGTGACTACCTGATCGAGCGTGCGTTCGTCGAGAAGTAAGCCCCCCCTTAAAAAGCCCCCATTGCCTATGCAGGCAATGGGGGCTTTTTTATGCCCGAAACATTTCCTTCATGCCTGCCACAATCCATGTAGGAGCTGCCTCAGGCTGTGGCAGGAATGACTTCGAGTACGCGGATCTGCTCAGGCGTCGGGTAATGCCAGCGCACATCCAGATCCCAGAATTGCGCGCCGTACTCGCGTTCAGGCGCCGGGGTTTGATACGCCGGGCGAGGATCCTGCGCCAGGCACTGCTCGATCAGCTCGACCAACGGCTCTTGGAGGCGCTGAGCGTGTGTGTGCGCTTGTTTCAGTGCAGCGTCCGTCCACTGCACGTCAATCAGCTGCGGCGCGGCGCTGGCGATGCTATTGGCGGCGTCGGGAATGATATCGGCGTAAGGCACGTAGGGTTTGATGTCGAGAATCGGCGTGCCGTCGAGCAAATCGATCCCGGAAATGAACAACCGATTGGCTTCGACCTTGTCCAGTTTCACCACCGATTGGCCGATGCCGTTTGGTCGGTGGGTGGCGCGGGTGGCGAACACGCCCATGGACTTGTTGCCGCCCAAACGTGGCGGGCGCACTTTCAGCCGTGGTTTGTCTTCCAGTGCCTGATGAAACAGGAATAGCAGCCAGACATGGCTGACCTGTTCCAGACCCTGCACGGCGTCACCCTGATCGAACGGCGCCACCAGTTCCAGCACGCCACGGGCGGCGGGGGCCAGTTGCGGTTGGCGGGGGATGGCGAATTTCTCCTTGAAGCAGGAGCGCACGAAGCCGATGGGGGAGACGCTGTAAGTCATGGTGTGTATTCGAAGCGGGGCAGGGGTGGGCATGATAACCCGGTAGCCCTTATGGCAGGTGGTGACTGGGCTGACGCCATCGCGAGCAGGCTCACTCCTACAGGGTCATGGGTGTACACAAAATCTGTGTTCGCTGAAAATCCCTGTAGGAGTGAGCCTGCTCGCGATAGCTTCACCGCCGACCTAGAGGCTGAACCCACCATCCAGCGGAATAATATTCCCGGTCATATAGGCCCCAGCCGTACTCGCCAGACTGATCGCCAACGCCGCCATCTCCTCTTCACGCCCCCAACGCTTCATCGGAATCAGCGCCGTATCCTCGGCCAACGCCTGCTGATCATTGCCAATATGCTGGGTCATCTTGCTCGGAAAGCGCCCCGGCGCAATCACGTTGACGTTGATGTGCTGGCTCACCAGTTCCCGCGCGAGAATCCGCGACAATTGATGTAGGGCAGCTTTACTTGGCCCATAGGCATACGCCTGCTCGCCAAACGAAGAAATCCCCGCCACCGAACCGATGTTGATGATCCGCGCCGGGTTCGCCGCCGAACCCGCTTTGCGCAACAACGGTAGAAACTGCTGGATGCAACTGAACACCGACGTCACGTTGAGCTGCATGACTTTTTCCCAACCCTTGACCGGGTAGCTCTCCAGCGGCGCCCCCCAAGTAGTGCCGGCGTTGTTCACCAGAATATCCAGATGCGTGATCTGCTCGCCCAGGCGCGCGGCCAGTTCCTGCACGCCTTCTTCCGTCGCCAGATTCGCCGCCACGCCGTGACACTTGCCCAAGGCGCTGAGTTCTTCCGCGGTTTGATGGCAGGCTTCGGCGTCGCGCGAGCACACGTAGACACGCGCGCCAGCCTCGACAAAGGCTTTGGCGATCATTTTGCCGATACCACGGGTGCCGCCGGTCACTAGAGCGGTGCGGCCTTGCAGGGAGAAATACGGGTGCATGGCGAGTCCTGAGTGCTAGGGATCAATACACCCTAGTCGTCAGCCGCGAAAAGCGGAGCCACTATTTTCAGAGGGAATGAGCGGTCATGCGTTGCGGCGGCGACCATCCGTCGCCACCGCAGAAGGGAATCAGGCCGGGCGAACGCGCAGGGTCAGACCCTTGAGGAAGTTGCGCAGCAACTGGTCGCCACACGGGCGGTAGTTGGTGTGGCCGACCTTGCGGAACAGCGCGCTCAGCTCAGGTTTGGACACCGGGAACTCGGCGGCCTTGAGGATCGCGTGCATGTCGTCTTCTTTCAGTTCGAAAGCCACGCGCAGCTTTTTAAGGATGATGTTGTTGGTCACCGGCACTTCGATCGGCTGCGGCGGACGGCTTTCGTCCTTGCCACGCTTGAAGATCACCAGGCCATCGAGGAAGTGTGCGATCACTTCGTCCGGGCAGCGCACGAAACCTTCTTCGTCTTCTTCTTTTTTGTCGAGCCAGGTGATCACGTCGGCGAGGGCCACGTCCATGCCACCGAGTTGGATGATCTCGACAACCTTCTTGTCGCTGATGTCGAGCATGTAGCGCACGCTGCGCAATACGTCGTTATGAATCATGTGAGTAATCCTGATAAGCGTTGTGGGCAGCGCGCGGGCGCACTGCCGGAATGTGTGGCGGCAGTGGAAGTCTTAGAACTTCTCTTTGCCGGACAGGTAGCGCCATTGGCCGACCGGAACCTTGCCGATCGAGACGCCGCCGATACGGATGCGACGGATGCCGATGACCTTGAGGCCGACCGCTTCGCAGAACTGAGCGATGATGCCGGGCTGCGGGTTTTTCATGGCGAAGCGCAGGCGGTTTTCGTTCTGCCAGCTGGCCTTGACTGGCGGCAGCTCCTTGCCCTTGTGGGTCAGGCCGTGCTGCAAACGGTTGAGGCCGTGGGCGACCATGTCTCCTTCGACTTCAACCACGTATTCCTGCTCGATCTTCGCGGCGTCGGCAGTGAGCTTGCGGAGGATTTTCCAGTCCTGGGTGAACACCAGCAGGCCGCTAGCCTTGGCTTGCAGGTCGGCGCTGGCGGTCAGGCGCAGGAAGTGCCCGCGCAACGGGCGCTTGCTGAAGCGGTGTTCTTCGCTGAGGGTTTCGGCGCTCAGCGATTGCATGGCGGTCTCGACATCCATGCCAGCCGGCGCGTTGAGCAGGATGGTCACCGGCTCCGGCGCGGTGGCCTTGGCGTCCTTGTCGAGCTCGACCTTCTGGTCGCCGACCTTGAATTGCGGCTCGTCAATCACTTCGCCGTCCACGGTGACCCAGCCGCCCTCAATGAACAGCTCGGCCTCCCGGCGGGAGCAACCGACCAGTTCGATGAGGCGTTTGGAGAGGCGAATCGGGTCAGTCATGACAGGGCCGTAACAAAAAAGGGGTGGGCATTGTACCTGTGTGGCGCCGGTTAAGCCCGGTTCCATTTACAGGCTGTTCGCTTTACCTGTGGGAGCTGGCTTGCCAGCGATGACATCACCTCGGTATTTCTTGCAGACCGCAGCGCCCGCATCGCTGGCAAGCCAGCTCCCACAGGGTTTTATGGTGTGTCAGCCATTGCTGGTGCGCTGCTGGTTCTGCCGCAAGCGCATATGCAGCAACGGATACGGCTGCCCCATGCCATCCACCTCCGAACGGCCGATTACCTCGAAACCCTGCTTGAAGTAAAAGCCCAGCGCCTGCGGGTTCTGCTCGTTCACATCCAGTTCATCGGCGTTCAGATGCTGCAGGGCGTAAGTCAGCAACTTTTTACCCAGGCCCTGACCGCGATGGGCGGGGTCGATGAACAGCATCTCGATCTTGCCCGCTGCAACTCCGGCAAACCCGGTGATGCGCTGGTTAGCGTCCTTGGTGCAGATCAGCATTACTGCATCGAGATAGCGGGTGAGCACCAGATTGCGCAGCAGCTCGATATAGCTGTCTGGCAGAAAATCATGGGTCGCGCGAACCGAGGCCTCCCAGACCCGGGTCAGTTCCTGATAATCGCTGAGTTTCGGCGTGTGGATGACCGAATGGTGACGCATGCCCGTCTGCCTCTTGTCCGTTTCAAGGGAGTCCGTCCCCCGCTAAACGATAGCCGTAAAAAAGCCCCGCATCTCGTAAAAAGAGCGGGGCTTTTTGTATTTTTTGCGGTGTCTTGCTGGATACTTCTGTCGCCAGCAAGAGCTCACCCCCTCACCCCAACCCTCTCCCCCAAGGGGGCGAGGGGGAAGGGAGCTGATCTCCGTGCTGTTCAAAGCCTGAGTCCGACTCGATATTTCAGGTCGCCGCAATTCGAAAGAACACCTCGATCAGTCCCCGCTCCCTCTGGGAGGGGGCGAGGGGGAAGGGAGCTGATCTTCGTGCTGTTCAAAACCTGAGTTCGACTCGAACGTTCAGGTCGGTGCAGCTCGCAAGAACACATAGATCAGTCCCCTCTCCCTCCGGGAGAGGGTTAGGGTGAGGGGCTTTTGATCTTCAGATCAGATCTGCTCAGCCCACAGGTCATATTCGTCAGCGTCAGTAACCTTGCACCAGACCTTGTCGCCAGGCTTCAAATTGCTGCCGTTATCGATAAACACGTTGCCATCGATTTCCGGGGCATCGAAGAAGCAGCGGCCAACCGCGCCTTGCTCGTCAACTTCGTCGACCAGCACTTCAATCTCACGGCCGATGCGCATTTGCAGGCGGGCCGAGCTGATCGCCTGCTGGTGCGCCATAAAGCGATCCCAACGATCTTGCTTGACCTCGTCCGGCACCACTTCCAGATCCAGATCATTGGCCGGAGCGCCTTCAACCGGCGAGTACTGGAAGCAGCCGACGCGGTCGAGCTGGGCTTCGGTCAGCCAGTTCAGCAGGTACTTGAAGTCTTCTTCGGTTTCGCCCGGGAAGCCGACGATGAAAGTCGAACGGATGATCAAATCCGGGCAGATTTCGCGCCAGTTCTTGATCCGCGCCAGGGTCTTGTCTTCGAAGGCCGGGCGTTTCATCGACTTCAACACTTTCGGGCTGGCGTGCTGGAACGGGATGTCCAGGTACGGCAGGATCTTGCCTGCGGCCATCAACGGGATCAGCTCGTCGACGTGCGGGTACGGGTAAACGTAGTGCAGACGGACCCAGACGCCGAGAGTGCTCAGCGCTTCGCAGAGTTCGGTCATGCGGGTTTTCACCGGCGCGCCGTTCCAGAAACCAGTGCGGTATTTCACGTCAACGCCATAAGCGCTGGTGTCTTGCGAGATCACCAACAGCTCTTTAACGCCGGATTTGACCAGGCGCTGAGCTTCGTCGAGTACATCACCGACCGGACGGCTGACCAGTTTGCCGCGCATCGACGGGATGATGCAGAACGAGCAGCTGTGGTTGCAGCCTTCGGAAATCTTCAGGTAGGCGTAGTGGCGCGGGGTCAGCTTGATGCCTTGTGGCGGCACCAGGTCGATCAGCGGGTTGTGATCCTTACGCGGTGGAACCACTTCGTGCACAGCGTTGACCACTTGCTCGTACTGCTGCGGACCGGTCACGGCCAGCACGCTCGGGTGCACGTCGCGGATATTGCCTTCTTCCACGCCCATACAGCCGGTGACGATCACCTTGCCGTTTTCCTTGATCGCTTCGCCGATCACTTCCAGCGACTCAGCCTTGGCCGAATCGATGAAACCGCAGGTGTTGACCACCACAACGTCGGCGTCCTGGTAAGTGGACACCACGTCATAGCCTTCCATACGCAGCTGGGTAAGGATGCGCTCGGAGTCGACCAGTGCTTTCGGGCAACCCAGAGATACGAAGCCAACCTTTGGATTGGCCGGCGCAGGAGTGGTGGACATGTCTAACCTCGGTATTTTGTGACGCCGCTTGCCGTGTGGGCAAGCCGACGGATGGGCGCTTAGGGCGCGCCTCTGATCAAAAAGTGCGCAATTCTAGCGGTGAGGAGCGCACTTGACCAGCTTTATGCCGGGAAATGCGACGAGTGCTGCGCTATGCTTCGCGCCGTTGAGCTTTACCGATTATTTACAGTCAACAAAACGTCTGTAGCAGCAGGTAAAACAGCGCATGCTGCACCACAAAGCATAGTGCTTCATTCCAAGAAGCCGGTTCTGAGAAGTAGGAGTGTTGGATGGGTCAGGCAAGTAGTCATGCGGCAGGCGCCGAGGGTTCGGCCACCAAGCCGCTGAGCATGCTGGTCGCGGCGGTCGGGGTGGTTTACGGCGACATCGGCACGAGCCCGCTGTACACCCTCAAAGAAGTGTTTTCCGGCGCTTACGGCGTATCGGTCAATCACGATGGCGTGCTGGGTATTCTGTCGTTGATCTTCTGGTCGCTGATCTGGGTCGTATCGATCAAATACATGATGTTCGTGCTGCGCGCCGACAACCAGGGCGAGGGCGGCATCATGGCGCTCACCGCACTTGCGCGGCGCGCGGCGGGGCATCGCAAGAAGTTGCGGTCGTTGCTGGTGGTTTGCGGACTGATCGGCGCGGCGCTGTTTTATGGCGACAGCATGATCACCCCGGCGATTTCCGTACTGTCGGCGATTGAAGGTCTGGGGCTGGCATTCGATGGTATCGACCATTGGGTCGTGCCGTTGTCGCTGGTGGTGCTGGTGGCGCTGTTTCTGATCCAGAAACACGGTACGGCGCGGATTGGCATTCTGTTCGGGCCGATCATGGTCACCTGGTTCCTTGTCCTCGGCGCCCTCGGTGTGTATGGCATCAGCCACGCGCCAGAAGTGCTGCATGCGATGAACCCGATCTGGGCGGTGAATTTCTTCGTCGTTCATCCGGGCATGGGCGTGGCGATCCTCGGCGCCGTGGTGCTGGCGCTAACCGGTGCAGAAGCGCTGTACGCCGACATGGGCCACTTTGGTCGCAAGCCGATTGCCCGGGCGTGGTTCATCCTGGTGTTGCCGGCGCTGGTGCTCAATTACTTCGGTCAGGGCGCCTTGCTGCTGGAAAACCCGGAAGCAGCGCGTAACCCGTTCTATCTGCTGGCACCGAGCTGGGCGCTGATTCCGCTGGTCGGTCTGTCGACGCTGGCCACGGTGATTGCCTCGCAAGCGGTGATTTCCGGTGCATTCTCCCTGACCCGTCAGGCGATTCAGCTCGGTTACATCCCGCGTATGTACATCCAGCACACCTCCAGCGACGAGCAGGGCCAGATCTATATCGGCGCGGTGAACTGGGCGCTGATGGTCGGCGTGGTCCTGTTGGTGCTCGGTTTCGAGTCCTCCGGCGCACTGGCCTCGGCCTACGGCGTGGCGGTGACCGGCACCATGCTGATGACCACCATTCTGGTGTCGGCAGTGATGCTGCTGCTGTGGAAATGGCCGCCGATCCTCGCGGTGCCGGTGCTGATCGGCTTCCTGCTGGTGGACGGTCTGTACTTCGCCGCCAACGTGCCGAAGATCGTTCAGGGCGGTGCCTTCCCCGTGATTGCCGGTATCGCGCTGTTTGTGCTGATGACCACCTGGAAACGCGGTAAGCAGTTGCTCGTCGATCGCCTCGACGAAGGCGCACTGCCGCTGCCGATCTTTATCAGCAGCATCCGCGTGCAACCACCGCATCGCGTGCAGGGCACCGCTGTGTTCCTCACCGCGCGCTCCGACGCCGTGCCGCACGCGCTGTTGCACAACCTGCTGCATAACCAGGTGTTGCATGAGCAAGTGGTGTTGCTGACGGTGGTCTACGAAGACATCCCGCGTGTACCGCCATCGCGACGCTTCGAAGTCGAGGCCCACGGCGAAGGCTTCTTCCGGGTGATCCTGCACTTCGGCTTCACCGACGAGCCGGACGTGCCGCAGGCGCTGAAGCTGTGTCATCTGGATGATCTGGACTTCAGCCCGATGCGTACGACCTACTTCCTCAGCCGCGAAACGGTGATTGCCTCGAAACTTGAGGGGATGGCGCGTTGGCGTGAAGCGCTGTTTGCATTCATGTTGAAGAATGCCAATGGGAATTTGCGGTTCTTTAATTTGCCGTTGAACCGGGTGATTGAGTTGGGGACGCAGGTGGAGATGTAAGCCTGGTCTCAACCGAAAAGCCCCCGTCAGCCTTGTGGTTGGCGGGGGCTTTTTTGTGGGCGGCAACTTCAGATCAAAAGATCGCAGCCTTCGGCAGCTCCTACAGGTTTCGCATTCCATGTAGGAGCTGCCGAAGGCTGCGATCTTTTGATCTTCAAACCTCTACAGGCCTTCAGTTATCTCTGCTTCAGACTCGGTCTTCGTCCGCGCAGGTCGTGGGATCAGTGTCTGTATCACATCATCAAGCAAAGCCTTGCCCATCACCGTCAGGTAATGCGCAGCCCAAGCGTGGCGGTCGGTGTCTCTGATGAAGGCAGCGTCCTCGGCGAAGGATTTGGCGAGGGACAGCAGGTCGGAGGATTGGGACAAGGCATCGATGATCGGGATGCCGGAGCGGACGTTGAAAAACGCTTGATCCGAGTTGTAGAGGCAAGGGGTGAAGCCGATGGTTTTAAGATCAGATGGATTGTTCATTGTCAGTTCCCTTGATTTTGAGAGCTGCCGCATCCGATACCAAGCGAATGGGTGGCAGCTGTGCGCAGGTTGGTAAACCGGGGAACCAAGGAAACCGGCACGCTCGAAAGCGTCCCACACACAGCTGCCATAACACAGGGGCTCGGACGGGATTTCGCCTGAGTCGTGTCGGGTGCGCTGTTGCGCCTTATTCCACCGGGTTACCAAGCCCGATCGCTGAATGGGTCAGCGACGTCCGGAGGGTATCCCGTCAAAAAACAGCGCAATAGAGCGGCAGAGCGTCCAAACACGAGTTTCGGAGTTTGCCTACAAGGTCTGTGGGCGTCATCTGATATTGCGAGACCAGAAGTAAACGAAACTAAACGTTGCTGGCGGTTTTGCGGGTATTTGTTCAGCAGATGAATGAGTGTGGAGTTGACGATTCGATAATGCCAATCAAGCAGGTGTCCACGTTTTATGGAATGTGGACACTTGGCGTTTTTAGCTTCCTGAAGAGTCAAGAGATTTACGAGCCTTGGCACAAAACCGCTGATCCAGCGCAATTCCCTTGTGGGAGCGAGCCTGCTCGCGAAGGCGTAGTGTCAGTCGACGAATCTGTAAACTGACCCACCGCTTCGCGAGCAGGCTCGCTCCCACAGGGGATTTCCCACAGGGGATTTTCGTGGCTGATGGAATGTAAAAAGCCCCCGTAACTGCGAAGTTGCGGGGGCCTTTTGTGGGCGTGGCTCAGATCACTCTTCGGCGACCGAGTCCTTGCTCTGGCGCTTCTCGATCAAGTCCACCAAACGCTTGGCCAGCGCCGGGTAGTTCTCGTCGAAGTGGTGGCCGCCAGGCAGTTTCACCGCCTCTCCGACTGCCGTCTTGTCGGTGCAGCCACTTTCATCCGTCTCTTCTTCACCATAGATGCACACGACCTTGGCCGCTGGCAGCTTGGCCATTTCCGGGCCGGTGGCGGCTTCTTTGCCGGCGTTACCCAACCAGCCTTCGACTTCGATTTCGAAGCTGCCGGTACGGGCGAAGGCCAGCAGGATGATTGCGTCGACGCGCTGCTGCTCGGTTTCTGGCAGGCGGTTGTAGATCGCCGGCAGAACGTCGGCACCGAACGAGTAACCGGTGAGGATGAAGCGCTTGGTGCCCCATTTCTGCCGGTAGTGCTGCATCAGTTCGGTCAGGTCCAGTGCGCTTTGCTCCGGGCTCTTGTGCTGCCAGTAGTAGCGCAGGGTGTCGATGCCTACCACCGGGTAGCCGATCTTGGCCATTTCACCGGCCACGTCGCGGTCGAGGTCGCGCCAGCCGCCGTCACCGGAGAGGAACAGGGTCACGGTGTCTTTGGCCTGGCCGGCCGGCACTTCAACCACCGGGATCGCCAGACCGCCGTTGGCCTTGTCGCCGCCGACGAGGATCTTGCGCAGTTCGTTGTTCAGCACTTGCGGCAGGTTGATGTCGTAGTCGCTGATGCTGGTTTCGGCGTTCGGTTGATCGCGCACGAAACCTGCGCTGGCGTCGTCCGGGTTGTCGTTCCACGCCACCAGCCAGTGGCCGTGGGCGGCGGATTTCGGCAACAGGTGAGTGCAGCCGGGTTTTTCCAGCGCCAGGTCCACGGAAATCGCTTGGGCCTTGTCGTCCTTTTGCTCAGACAACCAACGCCAGGCCAGTACCGCGCCGGGGCCGATACCGCTGACCAGCGTAGCCGGGCCGTTCAGTTCGCGCAGACCGGTTTGCAGGGCGCGGCTTTGCAGCAGGCAGTCCTTGGGCAGAATCACCTGAACGATTTGCGCCGAGGCGCTGCGGCTCAGGGTGGTCAGTTGTTTTTCAGAGAGTTTCTGGTCGTCGTTGACCGCGACCAGCACCTGCGCCTTGGGTTTGGTGCCGGGGATGACGCGGGTCAAAACGGTGCCGTCTGCCGCCGTAACAGGTTCGAGCGTCGGTTCTGGTGCCGGACGTTTGAGGTACCAGAAACCGCCGCCGGCAATCACGGCCAGCACGATCAGTGCGGCCAGGATGTACTTCAGGGAGCGTTGAATCATCAGCGTTTCACCAATCCAGTCAAGCCGCCCGCGATCAGGGCAGCAGTGTCGGCCAGCGCCACCAGCGGATCAAGTCCGGCGGGCACGGCCATATAACGGGGTTCCCAGTCAGGCTGGAACTTGTCTTTGAAGCGGCGCAAGCCTTGGAAGTTGTACAGCTGCTCACCACGGCGGAAAACCATCGAGCCCAGTCGCTGGGTCAGCGGTGCACCACGCCGGGGTTGCAACCCCGACAACGGCACCATGCCCAGGCTGAAGCGCGCGTATCCGTGACTCTTATAGTGTTGAATCAGGCCGACCATCATGAATTCCATGGTCAGCTTGGGGGCGTCCGGGTGCGCGCGCATCAGGTCGAGACTGGCCAGGTCATGGCTGTAAGTCTCGAGCAGGTTGGCGAATGCCACCGGGCGACCTTCGAAGCGAATCACCGCGATGCGGAAATGCTTCAGGTAATCGTCGCTGAATCGGCCGAGGGAGAAGCCTTTCTCACGCACGTTCTTGCCGGTCAGCCATGCATCGGAAATCACTTTCAGCTCATCCATCGGCGCTTGGCCCGGTTCGTGGATTTCCAGCGACAAGCCGTCGCGGGTGCCACGGTTCCAGGTGTAACGCAGGTCCTTCATCTCTTTGCCCTTGGCTTCCAGGTCAAAGCGAAGCAGATCGACCCGGGCTTCTTCGCCGAGTTTGATCGCGGTCAGGCCGATGTCCATGTAGTACGGCAGGTTCTCCGCGCGCACCTGGTAGAACACCGGGCGAGCGTGGTGAATGTCACAAAGGTCGCGGAACTGCCAGATCATTTCGGCGCGCTGCTGGCCGGGGCCGATCGGGTCGTACAGCGCCACCAGGCTGCGGCCACGGCGTGCGTACATCAGGAACGCTTCGTCATTCTGGTGAAACAGCAGCGCCTTGTCACCGGTCAGCGCGAGGCCACCGTCGGGTTGCGACGATGCCATCAGTATCTTTGCCGCACGATCGAGTTCGTCTGGCGTTGGCAGGTGAATGACCGGGCGCGCGGTGCGCAGCAGCCAGGTCAGCGCGATCACCAGCAACAGCACGGCAGCGCCGAGCAGCGAGCGCAGGCCACGCGGGGCGTCAGCGTCGAGGGTGAACTGCCACCACAGTTGATGGCTGTACGGCACGTCCTGATAGGCGAACAGCAGCAGCCACGTCGAAGCGCCCAGCACGCAGAGGCTGGCCACCAGATACAGGGGGGAGAAGGGCAGTTCGGTCAGGCGGCTCGGGCGATAGAACGAGCGACGGAACACACCGAGCAAGGCTGCGGTGAGGGTCATCAGCGTCGCTTCTTCCCAGTCGAAGCCTTTAAGCAGCGAGAGCAGGGCACCGACCAGCAGCAGAATGGTGGTCAGCATCCACGCGGCCGACAGGCGCCGGCGCAGGCCCTGGGCCAGCATCAGGCAGAGCACGCCGATCAGGCTGGCGCCGAAGTGCGAGGCGTCGACCAGACGATGCGGGATCAGAAAGCCGATGTGTTCCAGACGTGTATCGATCTCGGGCGTCGCACCAGAAAACAGCAGCACCACGCCGGACAGGAACACCAACACCGCCAGAATCGGCGCGGCCAGACCAGACGCGGCGCGCATGGTCTGGGTTTGAAACAGGCGCTGACCTTCGTTGATCAGCAGGAATACGCAGGCCACCAGCAGCGGCAACACCACGTAGATCAGGCGATACAGCAGCAGCGCCGCGGCCAATGGTGCGGCACCTAGCGTGTCGGCGAAAGCGGCCAGCAGAATCGCTTCGAACACACCGACGCCGCCGGGTACATGACTGAGTACACCGGCAGCCAATGCCAACAGGTACACCAGCAGGAATGCGCCGAACGGCGGCGCCTCCGGCAGCAATAGATAGAGAACGGTCGCGGCAGCGGCAACGTCGAGGGCGGTAATGATCAGTTGCAGGAACGTCAGGCGACGCCCCGGCAAGCGCAACGTGCGGCGGCCAACCCTGACCAGCAGGTTGTCGCGCAACGGTTGTTCCGGCAGGCGCCGACGGTAGATGCCAACAGCCAGTACTGCGCCAAGCGCCAGCACGACAGTGGCGACTGTGCCGAGCAGACCTTCGGACAAACCCAGGGCTTGAGAGGCAGCAGGCAGGTCGCTCAGCGTTGCCAATGCAGCCAGTGGCGGCAGGGCGCAACCCAGCGACAGGCTGGCGAACAAGGTCATGTGCGCGACTTCCGACGCCCCCAGACCCAATCGTGCATATAAACGGTAGCGCACCGAACCGCCGGACAGCAGCGACAGACCGATCGCATTGCCAATCGCAAACGCGGTGAAGCCGCCCAGCGCCAATGTGCGCGGCGGCAAGGTCACGCCGGCATAGCGACTGGCCGACCATTCGTAGCCAAGCAGAATAATGAAGCCGACCACGGTCGCACCGAAGGCGCCGAGCAGGGCGGGTTTCGGCACGTCAAGAATCGAGTCGTGCAACGCATCGAGATCGAGTTCGGCGAGCAGATGACGACAGGCAATCAGCGCAATGGCGAACAACAGCAAGGTGACCCCCAGCCCGATGGGCTGACGGTATTTGCTCAACCGATCCAGCAAGCGCAGGCGCTCGGGTTTGATCGGGTGTTCCGCTGTGACGGTGTCTTGTGGATCAGACGAGTTGGCGCGCATCAATCACCTCTTGGATTGTGCGCGACAGGATGGAGGTATCCAGCCAAGTTACCAATCCCTGTAGAAAAAAATAATCACAAAATACTACGCCTCTCACCGGGCATCGGCGAGGGCAGTTCCTGGATTGCAGATGCCTTGCCTGCGACTCAAGCATAGTCGCAAGTGAGTACTTCTGAAGATCCCAAGCGGTTCACTGCACAGTGACAGATCATTGTTGCGAAAGGACTTTTTCAACAGATACAAAAAAGGCCACTCTTTCGAGTAGCCTTTTTTGATGTTTGGTTGCGGGAGCCGGATTTGAACCGACGACCTTCGGGTTATGAGCCCGACGAGCTACCAGACTGCTCCATCCC
>Ga0075033_1000880_pt1 | contig 13967 bp, 12 predicted proteins | sample SynthPrep_5_END__FD_72751 | JGI IMG/M metagenome (GOLD analysis project Ga0075033, IMG submission 72751) | Synthetic microbial communities from Ohio, USA - SynthPrep_5_END_DS10_MetaG | ecosystem: Engineered > Bioreactor > Aerobic > Activated sludge | place: USA: Ohio, Columbus | collected...
ATTCGTGAACGCGACGAGACCATACAGAGCCAGTCCAAACTGATTGATGAAAATGTGTCAGCCATGGCAACAATGGAGCAGATGATCCATGACCGTGACAAGGCCATTCAGGCACAGACCGGGCTGATTGATGAACGCGTTTCAGCAATGGCGGTAATGGAGCAGATGATTCGTGAACGCGACGAGACCATACAAGGTCAGTCCAAACTGATTGATGAGCATGTTTCAACCATCGCGGCGATAGAAGAAATGATCCACGAGCGTGACAAAGTCATTCAGGAAAAGTCTGTTTGACGAACTCGCCTCAGCGCTGTAACTCGGAACATATCATCCCTAAGGAAGCTCTGAAAAAGGTCCAGTTTCTCGAGATCACTGCCCTGTAACCCGCATGGTTGCTGAGCTGCATTTTTCGAGAATGAACTTTTTCAGACCATCCTTAGATAAGCGCCTGAGGAACAATAGAGATCAAAAACTAAAGTCACAAGTCACTATTAGAACTCTAAGAATCTTTCAAAATCTTTAACGGCAGATGGATATGAAAAAATTTGCAATAATATCTCCCTCCCCTATCAAAGGGTCAGGAGGCGTGGCACGCATTTTCAATTTTGCAAGTGCACTTGCGCTTGCAGGATACAAAACTGATGTTTATGTATTTGACTATGCATCAAAAAACAGCAACCAAATAGCTTGTCAAGCTTTGGAATTTTATGGTGCTTCAGGGTTTGAGGTTATTTGCGGCAGTAGCCTATCCGGTGAATACGATTTCGCCATGGCGACAAGATGGGATACAGCTATCTTTGTAAGGGATTCCTCGACTAAGCATAAGCTTTACTTAGTGCAGGATTTTGAGGCCTGCTTTAACCCGGTTGGCGACGCCACTATTTTTGCAGAAAACTCCTACATGTATGGTCTCCAACCAATAACTTATGGACGCTGGCTAGCAACCAAATTAAGCGTCGAGTACGGATGTTCTCCATATTATCTCAATTTCTCCTCAGAGCTTGATCGTTTTTTTGTGAAGCGCCCCTATTCAGAGCGGATGGAAGAACGCCCTTCTGTATGTTTCATTTACCAGAGTGATAAGCCGAGGCGATGTCCACAACTCGGGATAGAGGCGCTTGGCATCGTAAAGAATATACGTCCGGATGTTGATATTTATTTAGTTGGATCTGATGAGGCCCCTAAGCTCTGGTTTGAATACAAAAATGTCGGTTTATTAAACCTAGAAGGCCTAAATGAGCTTTATAACAATTGTCATGTCGGCCTGTGTCTTAGCTCTAGCAATCCCTCTTGCAATCCATTCGACATGATGGCGGCGGGCTTACCCTCTGTTGAGTTATATCGTGAGAACAACCTTTACGATCTTCCAGAAGAAAGTGTATTACTCGCACACCAAACGCCAGAGTCTATTGCTGAAGCACTAGTTTATTTGCTCAACAATCCAGAACAGCGACGGAAAATGTCAGAGTTTGGCGTAAATTTCATGTGCAGTCGCTCTGCCAAGGAAGAGGTTAACCAGTTCTTATCGATTATTAATGAAATCGAACTGGGGGGCACAGGAAACCAAATCACACTGGATAATTTACCTCAAAAATATACTGCATCAGCTGTCGTTGCTGCAGCTTGCCAAAATCAGGCGGTGCAAGGGCACGTTAAGGCTCAATTCAATACATTTAAGTCTACTGAGGCCATTGATACAAAAGGTGGGCTTACCTACTCATTTGGCCTGGTCCGGAAAAGAAGCGCGCAGCGTTTATATTCCGTGAAAAATTATCGACTCCCTCAGTTAATGAAGCTAATTTTGCGCCGCCTGGGTTTTTAATTTATGCAAGACATTAAATTAGTCAGTATTGACGTATGGGACACGCTTGTTCGCAGGCACTGCCATCCTGATTCGGTGAAACTTCATATTTGTCGTTATATTCTACTGACCAGTTATGAGAAATTAAGGCCCCCCTTTAAAAACGAAGACGCTCTATTTAAGGCGAGATGTGAGACTGAAGGAGAGCTAGGACAGAGCGCCAAAACTAACGGAATGGATGATGAGTATAAATTACTGGACGTTTACAGGTTATGGATTAATAAGATATATGAAAAGAATGTTGACACGGAGCGCCTTGCTGAGGCTCTGCGCAAAATAGAGTTACTTCAAGAGTTTCGGGTTTCCTATGCCGATCCAACAATCATTCAATCCCTATCAAAATATGAAGGGATAAGGAAGGTATTTGTCTCGGATTTCTACATGCCTGCGGAAGATATAAACTCCATACTAGAAAAAAATGGTCTGGGCTCAGTTATATCAAGTGGATATAGTTCTTGTGAGATAGGTTTAAACAAACGAAGTGGTAGAATTTTTCCTCATGTTTTCTCTAGTGAGGGCGTCAGCCCAATGCATGTTTTGCATTTGGGAGATAATCTGCACTCAGATGTTAGAATACCTAAGGCGCATGGGGCCATTGGAATACATTATGTCCCACAGCGCGAGCACTCTTTGAGAGTCCAAAAGGAGAACTATCTTGGGTATATCAATAAAGCCATCCAAGAGGCACTAAAAAAAATTGAAAGCGAGGCTCGAGCAGTCGTTGACGACAGAAACCATCATATATATGTAAGTGGAGTAAAAAGATCTGCACTATTTGTTGGCTTTGCACTATATGTAATGGCAGAAGCTATTAAGCTGGGACATGAACGAGTCTTTTTCTTTACCCGAGAGGGCGAATTCTTTAAGAAAATTTATGATGCTCTGGCGTTACAAGATCCATTTGGCATAACTCCGCCAAAATCTGAACTACTAGAGGTAAGTCGCATTGCTACTTTTTCAGCGTCCTTGCTGGATATTTCATTAGATTCTCTGATGCGATTGTGGGGGCTTTATAGCACTCAGTCCATGGGGGCTTTGTTTAAAAGCTTAGACATTGACAGCGAAAGATTCGTTTCGTTTCTTCTCTCGTACGACTTAGATTTTTCTGAAGAAATACAGTACCCATGGCTTGATCAGCGAGTTATAGCTTTATTCAAGGATTCAGACTTTATCAAGCTACTCAGTGAAGCTATAGCTGTGAAGCGCGAAGGTCTGCTGGGGTATCTTTCGGAGAAAAACTTCCCTGCGAACGGTAAAGTTGCAATAGTTGATATTGGCTGGCGAGGCACTATTCAAGATAACATTGCTCATCTACTGCCCGATGTTCACCTTGATGGATTTTACTTGGGCTTGGACAAATTCATAAATCAACAACCCGTAAATGTTGCTAAGCATGCCTTCGGCCCCAATATGAACCTTGGTGGAGACTCTCACTTGTCTCACGTTTTTGCCAAAGTCTCACCAATTGAAATGCTTTGTAACTCACCTAATGGTAGCGTAGCAGGCTATGTTAAAACTAACGGTTCCTACCAAGCTATAAGGCTAGTTGAGCCTGCTGAGAATGCCTCATACGATAATGCAACGCTCTACTTTCAAAAAGGTGTGCTTAGTGCAGCAGACGCCCTTGGGAATTTGATGCGCATCCACGTTATCCCTTTTCAAGTGTTCAGGGATCTAGCGCTTGCCGATTGGAAAGAAATTACTATATATCCTCCAAAGGTGATTGCGGATGCCTACTTTAAGCTCAAGCACAATGAAAATTTTGGCCTTGGTCGATTTGATGACAAAACGCAAACTATTCCCCTAGCTATTTGGCTTAAGGGCTTTTTGTCAATTTCAGGCTTCAAGCAACTCGTGCGTCAATTAGAAGGTACAGGCTGGCCTGAGGGATATTTAGCACTGCGTAGGATTGGTTGGATTTGGTCATTTGTCGATTTTTCTAGAAAAATTAAACGCAAGTATAGTGAGCTAACACAATGAAAATTACAATCTTCGGTGGCGGTGGTTTTATAGGCTCTACTATTGCCGATAAGTTACTCGAAGAGGGCCACTCGCTCAGGATTTTTGAGCGCCCCCGCGTTCCCCCTTACCGTGACTTTGTAGATGGTGAAGTTGTTGAGTGGGTTCATGGCGATCTTTCAAGTCACCATGATGTTACCCAGGCTGTTCAAGGTGTTGATGCAGTTGTTCATCTTGTATCGACTACACTGCCCAAGAGTTCAAATGACGACCCTATTTATGATGTGCAAAGCAATATAATTGCTTCGCTCCATATTCTAAATGCAATGATTGAAAACAAAGTTTCTAGTATTGTTTTCATCTCCTCGGGCGGAACTGTGTATGGGAATCCGCAATATTTACCTGTTGATGAAGCTCACCCTACAAACCCAGTAGTATCTTACGGAATAACCAAGCTCGCTATAGAGAAATACTTGCAACTATATGAAAAACTGTATGGCATCCGGGCTTTTACAATGCGGGTTGCTAACCCGTATGGAGAGCGGCAGCGTATTGAGACGGCTCAGGGTGCTGTAGGTGTATTCCTTAATTATGCACTTAAGGACATTCCTATTAATATTTGGGGGGATGGCAGCGTAACTCGTGACTACATCCATGTTAGCGATGTGGCTGATGCCTTTGTTAAGGTTTTGACTTATGCTGGCTCGGAGCGTCTTTTTAATATTGGTTCGGGCTTTGGCACTTCTTTGAATGATCTGCTTGCGCTGATTGAGACTGTGCTTGACAAGCCTGTAGTACGGAATTATTTACCGAGTCGGCCTTTTGATGTGCCCGTTAATGTTCTTTGTAACCGTCTTGCACAAAATGAGCTCAATTGGACTCCGCGCATATCGGTTCAGGACGGTCTGTCGCGCACGGCTGAATGGATTAAGTTGGAACTCGCCAAATCTACTAATGGGTTGATATAAGTATTTGGAATGAAAATTCTGCTTACTGTGCATCAGTTTTTTCCTGATTTCAAAGCCGGCACGGAAGTCTTGACGCTGTCTGTTGCACGAGAGCTTATTAAGCGTGGCAACTCTGTCAGAATTTTGACTGGCTATCCCTCTTTAGCTGGGTTGGCTGATCATCAGCGGCTCGATGAGTACTGTTTAGAAGATGGGCTGCATGTATACCGATTTAATCATGCATATGAACCAATGGGTGAACAAAACTCATTAATCGAGATAAACTACAACAATCAGCTCAGCGCTATCTATTTTGAACATATTTTGGAAGAATTCTCCCCCGACATTGTTCATTTCTTCCATCTTGAGCGTCTCGGCACAGCGCTAATTGAAAGAAGTGTTAGGGCCGGCGTTCCTTGCTTTATGACGTCTACTGATTTTTGGTCGATTTGCCCGATGGGGCAAATGTTGCTGAGTAGTAATGCACTATGTCCAGGGCCTAGTTATAATGCAGGGAACTGCTTGAAGCACTTTGCTGAAAGCACCCAAGGTAATGTTGTATCTAAGATTGGCGTGTCACTGCCTGTTGTTGTCGCTGATTCTTTGGTTTGGATGACTGCCAAAGGATTTTTGCCGAGTTATCCAAAGCGTGCGGAGGTTAAGGCTTTATCAAATCGACTGCCTACTGTTGTTTCTCGTATGAACATGCTTAGTGGGATTGTTGTGCCTAATAGATTTCTAAAGCAGTCTCTTGTTAAGTATGGCATCAATAGTGACCTGATTAATGTCTGCGCATTCGGTATTGATTTCCCTCGATCTGGATTGAGGCGGACTCGTTCGCTGGATACACGGTCCCTACGAGTAGGATTTATTGGTACGCTGGCGCCACATAAGGGCTGTGATATTTTGGTCAAGGCTTTTTTGAAATTCTCTGAACCTGATGCCAGTTTAAAAATCTACGGATCTCCATTTGATTTTCCAGATTATTTTGAAATGCTACGGCTTTTGGCGCGAGATGATAGTCGAATACAGTTCTGTGGTACCTTTCCAAATTCTGAAATCGGTGAGGTATTCGAAGGCCTTGACGTGCTCGTTGTGCCCTCTATTTGGTATGAAAATAACCCTCTAGTTGTTTATTCGGCGAACTCTTCAGGTTGCCCGGTAATTGCTTCAAATTTGCCTGGTCTTTCCGAGGTTGTTCGTGATGGTGTTGATGGTCTACTTTTTGATTCTGGCAGTTCGGAAGCTCTTGCTGAGATTTTTTCGCGCTTGGTGCATCAAGACGGTTTGCTAGAAAGATTGTCTGAGGCGATTTTACCTCCCAAGTCTATAAGTGTTTATGTGGATGAGTTAGAAGCAATTTGGAGGTAGGTTTCTTATTCATGTTTGTTGTGGTCGGTTTTTTTGATTTCTTTATACGTTGATTGCTGCGATGATTTTTCTAATTTGCTCATGATGTTGCTCTGCATTCGTCATAGCTGTATTTATGATAAGGTTCGAATTTAATGGCTTCTCATAAGGGCTATTAATACCTGTCATATTTGGTAGCTGCCCAGCGCGTGCCTTGTTGTAAAGCCCTTTCGGGTCACGCTGCTCGCACACGGCCAGCGGCGTGTCGACGAACACTTCGATAAAGTTATCTTCTCCGATCAGCTCCCGGGCCATCTGGCGTTCTGCCCGGAAGGGGCTGATAAAGGCGGTCATCACGATCAGCCCGGCATCCATCATCAGTTTGGCCACCTCGGCTACGCGGCGGATATTTTCCACCCGGTCGGCATCGGTAAAGCCCAGGTCCTTGTTCAAGCCTTGGCGAACGTTGTCGCCATCGAGGATATAGGTGCGTTTGCCTTGGGCGTGGAGTTCTTTCTCCAGGGCGTTGGCGATGGTCGATTTTCCCGAGCCGGAAAGGCCGGTGAACCAGATGACCTTGCCTTTATGGCCATTGAGGCGCTCGCGGTCCTCGCGGGTAATGCTGAGTGCCTGGCGGTGTACGTTCTGTGCGCGGCGCAGGTTGTGGCGGATCATGCCGGCGGCGACGGTGTTGTGGGTGTATTTGTCGACCAGCAGGAATCCGCCCAGGGTATGTGATTGAGCGTAAGTATCGAAAACCAGTGGCTTGCTCAGTGCAAGGTTGGCCACTGCGATGTCGTTAAGCCGCAGTTGGCGGCACGATTCATGAGCTTGGGTGTTGACGTCTATGCGGTGCTTCAGTGCGGTAAGGCTGGCGCTGGCCCATTGGTTCGCCAGTTTGATCTCGTAGGAGCGGCCTATCAGGCCAGGCTCGTCGTGCATCCAGACCAGGGTGGCTTCGAACTGGTCGGTCATTTCCAGCGGTTGCTCGGCGCGAGCCAGTATGTCGCCTCTCGAGGAGTCGACTTCGCGGTCCAATACCAGTGTGATTGCGTCACCCGGGTTGGCACAGTCGAGATCACCGTTGGCGGTGACGATGCGTGCGATCTTGGCCGTTTGCCCGGAAGCCGTTATGCGCACTTCGTTGCCAACGGCTAGCTGGCCAGAGGCCAATGTGCCGCTGAAGCCTCGGAAGCTGGCATCCGGACGGTTGACCCATTGAACGGGAAAGACCGTTTTGAATGCCTTGGGGGGACGAGGGTCGATGGTTTCCAGGCAGGCCATGAGGGTTGGGCCCTGGTACCAGGGCGTATGCGCCGAGCGGGAGGTGATGTTGTCGCCCTTGAGAGCCGACAATGGGATGGCGGTGATGCTGTCGAATCCCAATGGCTCGGCCGCAGTGTTGAACGCAGTCAGGGTATCGGCGAACACCTGAGGGTCATACGCCACCAGATCCATCTTGTTGATGGCCAGGATGATGTGCTTTATGCCCACCAGTGCTGCCAGATAGGCGTGCCGGCGGGTTTGCGTCATCACGCCTTGGCGTGCATCGATCAGCAGTACCGCAACGTCGGCGGTGGAGGCTCCTGTGATCATGTTGCGCGTGTATTGCTCGTGGCCAGGGGTGTCGGCCACGATGAACTTGCGATGCGGTGTGGAGAAGAAGCGGTAGGCCACATCGATGGTGATGCCCTGTTCTCGCTCGGCTGCCAGGCCATCTACGAGCAGGGCAAAGTCAATGTCGTTACCTTGCGTGCCATGGCGCCTGGAGTCTGCCTGCAGCGTACTCAACTGATCGTCGAAGACCTGCTGTGCCTCCCAGAGCAAGCGGCCGATAAGCGTGCTTTTGCCATCATCGACGCTACCGCAGGTGATAAAACGCAACAGGTCCTGATTGGCTTGCTGCTCGAGCCATTCGCTCAGTGTTGCGGTCTTGTGTGGGGGCTGTGCGGGCGAGCTGGTTTTTTTGAGGCGTGCCATCAGAAGTAGCCCTCCTGTTTTTTCTTCTCCATGGAGCCTGCGCTATCCGTATCGATTCGACGGCCCTGCCGTTCGGATTGTCGTGTGTTGATGATTTCCAGCAGGATGTCTTCCGGCGTCTGCGCTTCTGACTCCACGGCGCCTGTCAGCGGGTAACAGCCTAGTGTGCGAAAACGCACTTTGCGCATCTGAATTTCTTCGCCGGGCAGGAGTTTGCAGCGCTCATCGTCGACCAGCATGATCATCTCGGGGCGCACGACCACAGGCCGCAACTTGGCAAAGTACAGGGGCACCATGGGGATGTTTTCCAGGTAGATGTAGTGCCAGATATCGAGTTCAGTCCAGTTCGACAGGGGGAATACTCGAATGCTGGCATCCTGGCTTTTACGGGTGTTGTAGAGGTTCCAGAGTTCCGGGCGCTGGCTTTTCGGATCCCAGCGCTGGGTTGCGCTGCGAAACGAGAAGATGCGCTCCTTGGCGCGGGATTTTTCTTCATCGCGGCGCGCGCCACCAAACACGAGGTCAAATTTGTGCTTGTCCAGCGCCTGCTTGAGCCCTTCGGTTTTGGTGATGTCGGTATGCAGCGAAGAGCCATGATCGAAAGGGTTGATATTCTTTTCGATGGCTTCCGGGTTGGTGTGTACCAGCAAGTCCATGCCGCTCTCACGTGCCATGAAATCACGGAACAGATACATCTCCTGAAACTTCCAGCGCGTGTCTACGTGCAGTAACGGAAAGGGTGGCGGTGAGGGGAAGAAGGCCTTGCGGGCAAGGTGGAGCATCACGCCACTGTCTTTGCCGATGGAATAGAGCATCGCCGGATTCTGCGCCTCGGCTACCGCCTCACGGATGATGTGAATGCTCTCTGCTTCCAGGCGCTTGAGGTGCGGGGATAGTTCGGATACCGCCTCTGCGGGCATTGAATCGAACCGGTGGAGCTTGAGATGAGGCGGTAGCACCGGCTGGTAGACCTGCACGCAGCAGTGGATGTCAGGCATCTCGTCCGCGTTGCGCATCGAGGCTACCAACGAGCCATGCGGAAACACCGCGACGGGCTTGCCGATGTGTTCTTGCAATGCGACACAGGCCGTGCGGACTGTTTCCCACGCGACATTTGCCAATGGCACCCAGAAGCGCGCGCCCCTGGCATCGTTTGCGTGCAGACAGGGCTTTCCGCTGGGTAGCGGGCTCAGTTGAACGAACAGCACTCTGTCGCGGCGTTTGCGCGCTTGCTCCATGGCCCAGGCCAGTACGATTCTGTTGGGGGCGCGGCCATGCTCGTCTTGCAGTGCTTTTTCAGCCAATTCAGCAGGCAACAGACCCTGAGCGTTCAGGCGGCGCTCGGCGGTGCGCTTGGTATCGGCCTCGCCGCACGCTTTGAGGTGTTCGTAGGCGAGATGGGTATCCCAGACCTGTTCGGCCTCGAGCCCGGCAAAATCACCTGCAGCGGCTGTCGTAGTTTGGCTCATATTGATTCCGGGCAATAAAAATCGCGTGGTAAGATTCGCTTATCAAATTAAATCACAGGGATTTACATTATGCGACAGCGTGTATCGATCGACTTGGCTGCTCTTTTGTTGCCAATCGCTCGTCAGGCGGGTGATGCCATCATGTCGATTTACGGCAGTGGGCAGAGCGGTGTTCGTGAGAAGGCAGATCACAGTCCGGTTACCGAGGCTGATTTGGCCGCTCACGTTGTCTTGACCAACGCCCTTGGTTCTTTGTCGCCCGGCTATCCAGTGGTGTCGGAAGAAGATGAGCGTTCGCTGGCGCATCGCAATGGCTCGGGGCGCTTCTGGTTGATCGATCCACTTGATGGCACCAAGGAATTCATTGCACGTAATGGCGAGTTCACGGTCAATATCGCTCTCATCGATCAGGGCCGCAGTGTGTTGGGTGTGGTCTATGCACCTGCTATCGACTGCATGTATTGGGGCGGCGCCGGCCTGGGGGCATTCAGAGAGACAGCCGCAGGTACGCAGCCGATCAAGGTCAGCGCGGCTGAACCGGATGATGGTTGCCGCGTTGTGGCCAGCAAGAGCCATCTGAACGAAGAAACGCAGGCATTCATCGAGCGGCTTGGATCGGTCAATCTGATACAGGCTGGCAGCTCTTTGAAATTTTGCCGAGTGGCGGAGGGGGTGGCTGATATCTATCCGCGTCTGGCACCTACCTGTGAGTGGGACACCGCGGCTGCGCAGGCGGTGCTTGAAGGCGCAGGGGGCGTAGTGCTGGATCGGGAGGGTAATCCCCTGCGCTACGGCAAACCCGATGTTCTGAACCCCTCGTTCGTGGCTGCGCGCAACGCCGTGCTGATCCCTGCATGATTGATTGGACATATTCACTGGCAGGTGCGCTGACCGGTTTTGTCGTCGGATTGACGGGGGTTGGCGGCGGCGCCTTGATGACGCCAATCCTGCTGCTGGTATTTGGGGTGTCGCCAGTCACCGCAATTGCAACCGATCTGTGGTTTGCCGCCATTACCAAGCTGGTGGGCGCGCGTATTCATCATGCCAACGGCCAGGTGGACTGGCAGGTAGCCAAACGCTTGTGGTTGGGCAGCCTGCCCCTGGCCTTGTTCGTCGTAGTGCTGGTGAGCCTGGGCGCGCAGGTGGCCAAGGTGGAATGGCTAAGCAAGGCAATTGGTGTGGTGGTTATGATCACTGCCGTAGGACTGTTGGCGGCACCAAAGCTGATGGCATATGCGCGAAACCGTCGCGTCAGCCAGGCAGAGCGTTTCAAGGCCGTGCAGCCTGTCCTGACCGTGGTTTCAGGCGCGGTGCTGGGGCTCTGTGTGGCCTTGACCTCTGTTGGCGCTGGCGCGCTGGGTAGTGTGATGCTGTTGTTTCTCTACCCTCTGCGCATGACTCCCCATCGCCTGGTGGCCACCGATATCGTGCATGCCATTCCGCTCGCTGTCGTTGCAGGGTTGGGTTATCTGTTTGCCGGGATGGTGGATGGGTGGATGTTGATCAGCCTGTTGCTGGGTTCGGTCCCGGCGGTGCTGCTGGGGAGCTTGCTGGCCGGAAAAATCACCGGGCGCTGGATTCAGATTGGGTTAGCGCTGGTCCTGATGGTGGCAGGCATAAAGGTGCTCGCATGATGTTCGCTGGCGCGTATCTGCTGGTACGTGTCTCGGTATAAGTTGGCTCAGCCTGTGGCGGTGTTTTCTGTTCTCGGGGGACTTTCTGGGCTGCCTGCTACTTGGTCCATGCCGGCCATTCGATACAGGCCAGGCCGCTCTATTTTCAAAGTCACGCATGCTGCCGGCATGTAGGCATCTGCAAATCCTTTCACCGCGTGAAAACCTCACCAGATCGGCAGGCCCCGCGCCACTGCTGGCCTGGCGCCCCTGTTTCACTATCCCCACGATGTGCACAATTTTTTTGCACAGGCCGCGCCGATGGAAGGGGGAAAGTCCGTTTCTGGGGCTCTTTTCTCAGCGTCTGTGTTTTGGGCGGTTTTCGGGTTTGGTGTGTATAATGTGTATGAAGTGCTTGATCGGGCATGATAGGTGTGTGCGATACACGCCATCGGCAGGCGATAAGGAGGTCGGATGCGAAGTAGGGAGGTGATCGAGCTAATTGAGGCGGATGGGTGGTACGAGGTGGCGGTGAAAGGCAGTCATCATCAGTTCAAGCATCCAACCAAGCCAGGCCGGGTGACTGTTCCACACCCCAAGTCAGAGATAGCGGTCGGAACGCTGCACAACATACTGAAACAAGCTGGCCTCAGGTGAGGCCGGCAACACCTCTCAAGTGACGACCCGTTGTGTGACCAGGGCTGCATAAGCAGCCCGTTTGATGAATCGTTAGAGGCAGAAGCAATGAAATTTCCAGTCGTGCTGCACAAGGACGCTGATTCGGACTATGGGGTGACTGTGCCCGATGTACCGGGCTGTTTCTCGGCAGGCGCCACTGTCTCGGAGGCTCTGGACAACGCACAGGAAGCCCTGGCCCTTCACTTTGAAGGATTGGTGGCTGATGGTGATCCGCTCCCGCGTGCGCAGGAAGTAGACGCGCATATGGGGAATCCCGACTATGCCGGCGGTGTGTGGGCTGTAGTCGATTTCGATGTGACCCCGTATCTGGGGAAAGCTGTTCGCTTCAATGCCACCCTGCCGGAAAATCTGCTGCAACGGATTGATGACGTGGTGAAGAAAGACCACCGCTATGCTTCCCGCTCTGGCTTTTTGGCCGCTGCGGCACTGCGGGAACTGTCGGTGGCATAAGCCGGCGGCAGAGACGACAAGGGCGCCGACTCAGGCTGTGTGAAAACTACTGCGCCTGGTCATGCAGCGTTAAAAACAGGCTCGGGCGCGAGCCCAGTCAAAATGCTCATTTACAACTCGTAAACTGCGCTCTTCGCCTGTTTCTGCGGGGCCGCCATCGGCCTTGCCTGAGCTTCTCCCGCTACGTTTTCTGGCGCCCTTGTCGTTACGCGATGATGGGCTTTAGGTTGCCCGCCAGTTGCGGTGCCGTGGTCGTCGACCACCGCTGTGGTGCTCTGGTAGGGCTCGGTGTTGTCCAGGGCCCCGCGTACCGCTGGCAGGCCTCGCTGTGTTGCCACAGCTGTCCGCTTCTATCAACTTCCCGGCAACGTCAAAACCGATATCACAGAAGGCGGCGTGCCGTTCGAGGGATCGTTGGAATCCGAGGATTTCAAGGGAGCCGCGGTATTCTGGAAGTGGCGATGGCGCTGGGAAGTCAGTTCGTTGCGGTCGCGTGATGGTGGCAATTCTGGCGGCGTGGACAATCCGTGGTCTTTATCCTTCCTGTGATAACGCGCAGGGATGGCGCCTAGAAACGACAAAGCCCCGCAATGCGGGGCTTTTAAATATGGTGCCGGCACCAGGAGTCGAACCCGGGACCTACTGATTACAAGTCAGTTGCTCTACCAGCTGAGCTATACCGGCACTGAAGGGCCGCTATTATATCCATTCATCGGCCTGAGTAAAGCCACCTTCGAGCCAGGTTTTTCCGGGCTCGGCGATCAGCAGCTTTTTGCTTATGCACAAAGAGAAGGCGCGTGCGACGGTGGCGCACCGGCTCTGTGCATTCGATCACGATTTTTCGCAAGTTATTGTTTTTGTTAGGGCTTCGAAGGCTGTTCGAAAAATGATCAGATGTCTACGAGGCAATTACCAAGTGGCTTTGCAGCATTTGCCCAGAAAGGATCAACAGAGTTATCCACAGCTTCTGTGTGCAACTCAGTCGCGCTCGGCCAGTAGCAGCAGGTTGCGCGGGCTCAGTTGGTAATCGCAGAAGGTGCCTAGCTTCACGTGGTAGCCCTGCTCCTGCAGATACAGGGCGCGGTCGAGCAGCAGCCAGAGTTCCAGTGGCCGGCGGAACAGGTTGCGCAGCAACTCCAGATTGCGCACTTCGGCCAGGCGTTGCCAGCCGCGAGCTTCCAATGCCGGCCAGTCCTGCTCACCAGGCGCTGGCACTTCACGCAGTGCGGCGAGGTCATGGCAGAAGCGGGCGAAAGATTTGCTCAACCAGTCGCTGGGCAGCGATGGCGTTGGCAGGTATTCATCGATGCCACGTAGCTGGCGTTGCAGCAGATCGAAAGCCAGGCGCCAAGCCATCGACTGATTGCGCTGTCGGCGTACACGGGCACCTGCCGTGACGGTCTCGCTCAATGGCAGGCCGAGATCGTCGCGTGAGAGCCGCAATACGGACGCTTGTGCGGCAGTCGAGAGCGCTTGGTACTGCAGGCCGGCGATGCGGTTGTAGCAGCAGGGCGCCACCGCCAGTTGTGGGCATCCGTTGCGGCTGGCCAGTTGCAGCAGGCGGACGTGCAGGTCGCCACAGGCGTGCAAAGCCACCGGGGTATGTTCTTTCGTCAGGCGCTCGTCGCAATCATCGGCA
>Ga0075033_1000882_pt1 | contig 13939 bp, 11 predicted proteins | sample SynthPrep_5_END__FD_72751 | JGI IMG/M metagenome (GOLD analysis project Ga0075033, IMG submission 72751) | Synthetic microbial communities from Ohio, USA - SynthPrep_5_END_DS10_MetaG | ecosystem: Engineered > Bioreactor > Aerobic > Activated sludge | place: USA: Ohio, Columbus | collected...
TCAAATTCAAATGATAATTTACTAAGAAATTATTCCGCAATTTCCTTTTATGCCAAGTACAAAAAAGGGTTAGATTGGCTTGGATTATTTCGCAACTGGTGTGAGATAGCTTCGCCATTTGCGGCAATTTTGCACCCTTTCATTCTCGAGGATGGGCTGAAAGGCAACGTGAAGAGCGTTATGGAATACAGCAATGAGGAAGACTTCCTGCGACAGGCATGGTCGCATTTTTTGAGCGGTTGGCTTTATACCCAGTTTCGATTTGGGGAGTTGAACAGTTTGAGGTCCGGCCTGACCAATCTGGGATGGGCATCTTGGTTCGGAGAAGAATTCGCCAATGAAGTCGATGAGCGGGCAATATCTGCCGCAGGCTTTCCGGTTTCAAAAATCGGCAATGGCTATCTGGTGCAAGTCACGAACCAGATGGAAGACGTGAAGGGCAACTTTCCCTTGTTCTCAAAACGCCGGGCCGAACTGAAATCTCTCTTTAGACCGGGCCTGTTCATGATCGCGGACGAGCCAGCGAATCATCTAAACACCAGTCACGCGGAGGTTGGATAGCACAAGCGTATACGCCTTATTCAACAGATAAAGCTTAGCTCTCCGGCAAGCCTGGCAACGCCGCCTATACCACCGCCAGCCATTCCAATCCGCCACCCCCACTCCTTGCAGCCGACCAAAAAGCACCGGCTGCAACCGCAAACCTAGAATGAGCCTGCGAAGATTTCCGCCAGTCGTTCCATGCCGGCCTGATCGTCAGCATCAAACCGTGAAGGCAGCGGGCTATCGAGATCGATGACGCCTATCGTCTCACTACCTCGAAAAATCGGGACGACCAGTTCCGAGCGCGAGGCTGCGTCACAAGCGATGTGGCCAGGGAAGGCGTGGACATCGTCAACCAGGATTGATGACTTCCGCTCAACGGCGGCGCCGCAAACGCCACGGCCGACGGGGATGCGAACACAAGCAGGTTTGCCCTGGAACGGTCCAAGAACCAGTTGCTCGCCCTTCAACAGGTAGACGCCCGTCCAATTGAGGTCAGGCATCGTCTGATAGATCAGCGCCGACATGTTGGCGGCATTGGCGATCATGTCCGTCTCTCCCGCGAACAAACCTTGCAGCTGCTGGGCGAGCTCGCGGTAAAACCGGGTCTTGTCGGCAATGACGATCGGCGCCGCTTCAAACATGTCTGCCACCTTCCTCAAATCGTCCCGGCTGACGGCTGATATCAAATACCGTTCTTGGCGACCAGCACGGGTTTCTCGCGAAAGTCCTTTGCAAACAGCTTGCGCAGGTTTTCGAGCTTTGGCAGGTCGTTATAGACGATGTAAGGATAGGTCGGATTGTTCGTCAGGAAATCCTGGTGGTAGGCCTCGGCGGGATAAAATGCATGGCCGGGCTCGATGGTCGTCACGATCGCCGCGTCGTAAAGACGTGCTTTGTTGAGCTGGGCGATGTAAGCTTTCGCGACACGGCCCTGATCCTCGTTTTCGGGAAAGATGGCGGAGCGATATTGCGTGCCGATATCGGGCCCCTGCCGGTTCAGTTCGGTTGGATCGTGTGCGACGGAAAAATAGATCTGCAGCAGATGGCCATAGGTCACCTGCTTCGGATCGTAGGTTACCTTCACCGCCTCCGCATGGCCGGTCTTGCCGCTACCGACCGACTCGTAGTTTGCCGTCTGCTTTGCGCCACCCGCATAACCGGAGACAGCGTTTTTAACGCCGCTCACATGCTGGAAGACGCCCTGCACGCCCCAGAAACAGCCGCCTGCAAAGACCGCCGTTTCGGTGGCTGCAGTACCTGGGGAAACATCTGCCGCAGGCGCCGGAAGGGCTATGCCTTCCTGTGCCGATGCGACATTCAGACCTGCCAGTATTATCGCGGATCCGATGGCCAGCCTGGCCGTTACCGCTTTCCAGGCAAACATGCGTCTCATGACCTTTTCCTTTCAACCGAAGGTGAATGCATAGGCTTCCGGACCAGCGTCCAGAAAGCGGATTTCGAATGTGTGATCCTCGACCGGACCGTTCTGGCGGACGAGTTGATAAAGGCGCTGTTCGGTAATGGTGCCGTTTCCTTCAGCGTCGATATCCATGCCATGATCGCCACGCGGCGGTTTACCATCAATCGTGACCTGGAAGCGAACCGGCTTGCCGTCTGCACCCGGACCAAGAACCAGATGCAGGTCCCGCGCCCGAAACCGATAATAGATGCCGCCACCGCTGGTATTCAGCGCCGCATGTTCGGCGCCGACGGTCCAGTTGCCTGTCAGGCCCCATTCATTGCGCCGGGGCTTTTCCTCGATATAGGCATGGGCCTCGTCGTTGACGATACCGCCTGCACCGATGAAGTTCTGCGCCCGTTCGTAACCGACATAGGTTTCCGGCGATTGCACGTCGGCCGTGTCGGAGGCCGCCTGCGCACCGCCCGCATTGACCGCAACGATATCCGAGCCGACATCCGTCTTTCCCGCTTCTGCGAGAAGCTGCTGGATGACGCGCTCCGACCGGTCATAGTCTCCCTCACCGAAATGATGGTAACGGACCTGCCCCTTTGCGTCGATGAAGTAATGCGCCGGCCAATATTGATTATTGAATGCCCGCCAGATCGCATAATCATTATCGACGGCCACGGGGTAACCGATGTCGAGATCGGCAATTGCCTTTTTGACATTGTCGATGCGCTTTTCAAAAGCGAATTCCGGCGCATGCACGCCGATCACGACAAGTCCCTGATCCCTGTATTTCTCGGCCCAGGCGCGGACATAGGGGATGGCCCGCAGGCAGTTGATGCAGGAATAGGTCCAGAAGTCGACAAGCACGACCTTGCCCTTCAACTGCTCCATGCTGAGAGGTTGCGAGTTCAGCCATTCAACTGCGCCCGCAAGCGACGGAACGGTTTCTTCTACCGGAAGCTGTTCTGCGGTGGATGTCGACGGCTTGCCCAGCATCATCGCGTTCGAGCCGCTCATCGCGGCAGGATTGCCGGACATCATTGCCGGGCTGTTTGCCTGCATGGCAGGATTGCCCTGCATCGCGCCGCCTTGCATCGTGCCACTCTGCGCGGCATCCTTCGGCATCACGGTCGACGGCTTCATCGCGCCGCCTTCGGCCATATTCTGGCCGGGCCTGCCGCCCAATCCGTCAATCAGCTTCTGTTCGAGCACCGATGTGCTGGCAAGCGACGCCTGCGTCAGGAAGCCGGTATCAAGGCCGAGCCCGATTGCGGCGACCGCGACAAGCACGGCAATGCCAAGACCACGCCGGATCCATTCCCCCGCCCCGATCGAACGTTTCATTGCCTGGAAAACCCGTCCGCCGATCAAAAGCGCAAGCATCAAAGATGTCGCCGCGCCAAGCGCGTAGGCAAGCAGCAGAACCGAGGTTCCGACATTGGCGCCCTGCAGTGCCGCTCCGGTGAGAATGAGGCCAAGGACCGGTCCTGCGCAGGGGGCCCACAGGAGGCCGGTGGCAACACCGAGGATCAACGATCCGACAATCGCCGAGCCGCGACTTGTTTCCCGGTCTGCTGATTGCGAAAGCCTCGCGCCCAGCGCCACCAGCGGCCGCGTCAGACGCTCCGACAATGACGGGAACAGCAGGAATAGGCCAAAGACCGCCAGCAGCGTGATGGCGGCCATCCGTCCATACTCATTGGCTTCGACCGCCCAGCCACCCCCAACTGCGGCGAGCGTCGCCACACCGGCAAAGGTCGCTGCCATGCCAACCAGCATGGGAAGAATGCTGGTCATGAACGGTCGGCCGGCGCGCGCGAAAACAAACGGCAAAACCGGCAGGATGCAGGGGCTGACGATCGTCAGCACACCGCCGACATAGGCGAGAAGAAAGAGTAACATCGCAATATTCCCTGTCGGTCAGGCCGACGCCGGATGGAAATTCAGCGCCACGCCGTTCAGGCAATAGCGAAGGCCCGTGGGCTTGGGACCATCATCGAAAACGTGACCGAGATGGCCGCCGCAACGCGCGCAATGGACCTCCGTTCGCACCATTCCAAGAGAGGCGTCCTGCGTGGTGCCGACCGCGTTTTCCAGTGGGGCCCAGAAGCTTGGCCACCCGGTTCCGCTTTCGAATTTGGTGGTCGAGGAAAACGCCTCCTGATCGCAACCCGCACAGGCGAAGTTGCCGCGGCGCTTTTCATGCAGCAATGGGCTGGATCCCGGATATTCCGTGCCCTCTTTCCGCAAAACCTCATATTGATCCGGGGTGAGGCGTTTACGCCATTCCTCATCGGTCAACGTCATGGGAAAAGAACCCGTCGCGGCAAACGCCCGCCCACCACCGAGCTGAAGTCCAATCGCTACGAATGCTGCGCCTTTGAGAAGCTCTCGTCTATTCACCATTGCTCGATCCTCCCGTTGAACCAGTTCTCAGAGTATTTACGAGGGCGAAGCCGAGGAAGTTACAGCCCTCAGAGCACATGTTCGTGATCGTAAGGCCCGCATATTTCCGCCCCTCTGGACTAGCCGTTGCTCACGCTGTTTGTCGTCCGCCATCACGACCCTGTGTTGATGCAGCATATAGCCGCCGATGCACTCTCTGGCATCGATATATTTTGCGCGATATATCGATGCGTAATCCCCTGCCAAATGCGCGGACAGCGAGAGTAACCAATCATGACAAGTCTAAACCCTGTCAGCATTGAGCCGATCGTAACCTGCCCTCGGATCGATTTAAGCCTACTCGCTTCCAGGACAAGGGCAAGTCGCACAATAATCGAGTGTCTCCAAGAGATAGCGGATACAGCATACGCGGCGCAGACGTTTGGGCCCATCATCTTTTATGGGATAGACAATAGGCCGATGAAGTGGGTTGCGAGTCCCGTCAGAAAGACGGCTTGTCTCAAGAAGCCCGAACGCATGGTCCAGACCGCTTGTTCTGGATTGCAGAAGCGCTTCGCAACTGCGCGCAGTTCCCTCGAACATGTTGCCGGCATTGCTCCACAGGACGTTGCGTGAAAGGCCACTCGCATCCGCAATCGCGCTCACGACCACGGCCAGATTGTCCCTGACCAGAAAGTCGAAGCGCTCTTCCGGCGAAGCTGCAGCAACAGGACCACCAAAGGACGAGAGGCGCACCGAAACGATGTCACCATCATCATTCACCTCAAGGCTTATCTTCTCGGGCGTGAGCGGGACACGCCAATCGGCAAGGATCGCTGCAGCAACCGCTGGCTTCACAATGGAGGCAAAATACCGTTTGGACCATTCACTCGCGACTGCTTCGTAAACGGGGTCGCGCCCATGTCGGCGACCATAGTTCCTGAGTAGCCTCTCGAAGCGACGCGGCTCCAGAAGCTCGGCAAGGAGAAGATCGCCACGCCGTTTTCGCTGAAACAGCGAACGGGAACCGACAGGGGTCGATTGTTCAAAAAGGCAGCTCAGTATTTCCGTCCGCAGCATCAGCCGTCCAGCAACTTCAATCGAACTGACTGGTAATCTCGCCGACCAGCTTCTGCAATGACGCCGTCGAGCCGAATGGCCAGGTCGTGGCGCCTGCCACCATGACATTGCCTTGCGCGACGATCGGGAGTACCGGCCAAAGTGCGGCGTTGCGGAGGTCGTCCGGTATCGACTCCGACAGGATGAACAGGGTGCACTGACCATCCAGCGCGGCGAGCCCTTCGAGGTCGATTGTCGTAAAGCCGAATGGTTGCGGCGGCAGGTCCATGGCGGCCGTAAACCCTATCCTCTGCAACAATCCGGCGATGGCCGAGTTGGGAGCGAATATCCGCAGACGCGGCACACCCGGCAGGGGCTGGGCCACGATCAGCTCCCGCCCCGAAACCGTGCTGCCGAGCCGGGTCTTCAAAATCTCCATGCTCTCATCAAACCGGGCCAGCAGTGCGGCGGCTTCATCCGCCCGGGCAAGTGCCACCCCGGCCTGAGTGACGCTGCGATAGACTGCCGCCAGCATGTCGCCGTCGGCAGCCTGATCGTCGATCAGATGGGTCGGGGCGATATCGCCGAGCGCTGAAGCGAGTGATGCATGACGGAAACGGGAAGACAGGATGAGATCTGGCTGCAGCCTGCGAATGGCTTCAAGGCTCGGTTGCTGCCGCCGCCCGACATCGACAACATCACCAAGCCGGTCGTTCTCGACATTCACCCAGGCGCGGTAACCGGAAGGCTCCGCACATCCAACCGGCGGAATTCCAAGGGAGAGCGCAATTTCAGTGGCGGTCCATTCGAGGGTAACGATACGCCTCGGCACAGGCGCCGCAAACGATTTCGGCGTGGTGGCCAGAGCCACCACGCCGGTTATGAACGATCGTCTGCGAATTGCTGTTACCATTTGACGCTCACCGTGCCGACCACGGTCAATCCCTGACCGTAATAGCACTGTGTGGTCGTGTTGCAGCCGGCGACATAGGTCTTGTCGCCAAGATTATAACCATTGAGCTGGAAAGAGTAGCGATCATGTTCATAACGGGCGAAGGCATCCACCAATGTGTAACCCGGCACGAAGAATGAATTCGCCGTATCCCCTGCCGTCTTGCCGACGTGACGCGCACCGACGCCCAGGGTCAACTTCCCATCCCAGGCATCCGGCATCGGAACGTCATAGCTGACGAACAGCGACTGCTGCTGCTTTGGAACCGTATAGGGCATCTTGCCGACCTGCGTTGCCGTTTCGCTCCGCGTGACTTCCGGGTCCTGCCAGCTGGCCGCAGCCGTCAGATTGACGCGATCCCAGAGCGTCGCGTTTGCCTCGAGTTCAATACCGCGGACACGCACTTCGTCGGTCTGATAATAGATGCCCGCGATGCGGTTTACCACGTTTTGCTGGGTCGCCTCGAAACCGGAAAGCGTGAGGCTGAAGTCCTCTCCCTCAGGCGCGTATTTGACGCCCACTTCCTTCAATTCGCCCGTCGTGGGCTTCAGCGGATCTGCCGCAAGCGTCAGGACCGGGGCAAACGAGGTGGAATAGACGGCGTAAGGAATGATGCCGTTGTCGAAGACATAGGCGGCCCCTACCCTGCCGGTGAAGGCACTGTGATTTCGCCTGTATTGTGTGGTGATACCGCTGGACAGGGCCGTGCTGTCGGAATCGTTGTCCACATAATCCTGACGTCCGCCGGCCGTCAGTCTGAAGCCGCCGATCTCGATCTGATCCTGAAGATAGATGCCCACCTGACGCTGCGTCTGGTCGAGACGTGTCGTCAATGTCGCCGGGGTCACGCCGATGTTGTAGACCGGATTGAAAAGATCGAGTGTCGGGCCAGCACGCGAGCCGGTATCGTTGACGAGGTTCTGCCATTGCAGGTCGACACCGCCAAGCAGGGTGTGGCTGACGGGACCCGTATCGAACTTATATTCGAGATTGGTATCGAGTGCGGCAGCGTTGAGCGTCGGCTGCGCATTGTAGACCAGACGGGAAAGCGTGCGCTGATTGGCGGCAAGGCCGTTGCCGAACAGGTTCTGGTAGTTAACGTCGAGATAGGAATAGCGGAAATTCTGCCGCAGCACGAGATCGTCGCTGAAGGCGTGCTCGAAACGATATCCGACATAGGCCGTTTCCTTGTCGTAGATCGCAAGCGACGGATCGCCATCGGAGAAATTGCGGGGGATCGTCAGTCCAAGTCTGTTCGCATAGACACTGCCAGCGGCCGGAATGAGCGACGGCACCTGGCCCGCATCATCCTTCATATAGGCGCCATATACCGTCAGGCTGGTATCCTCGTCCGGCGACCACTTTACCGTGGGGCTGATGGCGACACGGTCGTTCTTGCCGAAATCGTTCATCGCGTCGCTGTCACGAAGAACACCTTCCAGCCGGTAGCTCAGGCCAGAATCGGTACCGATGGGACCGGTCGCATCGAAACCGATCTCCTTCTGATTATAGCTGCCGAAACGCGTATAGAGTTCGCCGCCGGCAACATCTTTCGGGTCCTTGCTGATCATGTTGACGACACCGCCGACATTCGTCTGACCGAACAGTGCCGAACTCGGTCCACGCAGGACCTCCACGCGGTTCAGGAAATACGGCTCCACACGAAAGCCCGCATAACCGCCGGTCTGGTTGGCGATCTGCGGCACCCTCAGCCCATCGAGATAAAGGTCTGCGGCAAAGCCGCGAATGGTAAAGTAGTCAGAGCGCGGGTCGTTGCCATAACGCTGGCCGTTGACGTTCGAGCTATAGAGCAGACTGTCCGCTACGGTCTGCACGGCACGATCGGTCATGGCACCCCGCGTAATGACGGAAACCGACTGCGGCGTTTCCGCAACGGGCGTGGATGTTTTCGTTGCAGAAGCGGAATCCCGCGCCACGTAGCCGCGCTGTTCAACGCGCGCGCCCTTGGCCGCAGCCTTTCCCTGTACCACGATAGGCTCGAGCTGCGTGGAGCCGTTGGCATCCTGCGCAAACGCCACTGCCTGTCCGGCAATCACGCCCAATGCGACGCCGGACGTCAGAATGAAAAGCCGCGCGCGTCTGGAGGAAAAAGCAGATGGCTTGCGTGTTGTGAGGCCGGTGTGTTGCATTATGCGGAACCTGTGATGTGATTGCTGCCGGAGCGGGTAAAGACCTCGGAGTTTTCCGCCACAAAGCCATATCCCGCCGCATTCGGCCGCTTAAGTAGACTTTTTTTATCATCATTGTCAGGTCAAACTTGATCGCAGACGGGCCATTAAATGGCCTGAATGAACCAAAATAGCGAAATAACCAATAATCGGGCCATCTTTTCCTTTTGAAAAAACAGATGCGTGCCGCTATTGCTCCCATTCATGACAATGCCCACCAGGTTTTTGGTCCGGCTGCGTTGGGAGATACGATGAAACAGCCGCAAAAGGCCGTGGACCTTCAAAATGTGCCAAGGCCCGTCGCGGCAATGGCGCGCATATATGAAAAGAGCGTCGATTTCGGCTGGCACAGCCATCGGCGCGGCCAGCTGCTGCAAATTGTCGACGGTTTCATGACCGCTCGCACGCCCGACACCTCATTCATCATTCCGAGTGGATATGGCCTGCTCATCACCCCCGACATTCCCCATGCGGTGAGGTCCCATGGACGTGTCTCCATGCAGTCGCTTTATATCGAGCCCGAACCCGGCCTGACATTGCGCTGGGAGCCGACGCGCGTCATCTCCACATCCGTGCTCCTGTCGGCGGCGGTTGGATCCTTTCTAGAACAGCCGACGCTTTATGATGAAGATGGCCGCGGTGGACATCTGGCAGCCCTGATCCTTGAAGAGATCGCCAATGCGCAGGAGGGTCCTTTCGCGCTTCCGATGCCAAGCGACAAACGCCTTCAGCGCTTGTGCCGGGACCTGTCCGAAACACCGGCGATCGACCTTGATATCGACCACTGGGCCGACAATCTCGGCATGAGCCGCAGGACCATGACGCGAAAGTTCCGCACTCAGACCGGCATGAGTTTTGCCGAGTGGCGACGCCGCCTGCGCATGGCGCATGTGATGCGCAGGCAGGCGGAAGGAGCGCGCCTTGAAGAGGCGGCAGCGGATGTCGGTTATCGCAGCCTGTCATCGCTGCGAAAGGCGATGCGCGAGGTTGCAGTTTGAACAGCACCCAGATTGATATGCCCGCTGCGCAGGCGAGCGGTTTGAGCGTCGCCTACGATCGGGCCCATGCTTTACGCGACGTCGACATTCAGGCGCAGATGGGGCGCGTTACCGTCATCTGCGGGGCGAACGGGTCTGGAAAGAGCACGCTTCTCAAATGCCTGGCAGGGCTGGAAATACCGACGGCCGGCAAGGTGCAGCTCCTGGGGCGAGAGCTATCGGAATTGCGCCGCCGCGATATTGCCCGACAGGTTGCCGTCATGGCGCAGTCGCCTGAAATTCCGGTCGGTCTTACGGTCGAAGAGCTGGTCGAACAGGGTCGTTACCCACACCGTCCCTGGCTTGGACGCCTTTCAGCCACTGACCGCGACATCATCGACAGCGCCATCAGGAGGGTCGATCTGCAGCACCTGCGCGCGCGCCAGCTTGCGACACTGTCCGGGGGCGAAAGGCAGCGTGCCTGGGTTGCCATGGCACTGGCGCAGCAACCGAGCGTGCTGTTTCTGGATGAGCCGACCAGTTTTCTCGACATCCGCCATCAGGCTGAACTGCTGACATTGCTGAGACAGCTCAACCGGACGGAAGGCCTGACGATCATCGCCGTGCTTCACGATCTCAATCAGGTCATGGATATCGCTGATGATGTAATATTGATGCGCAAGGGGGAAGTGCTCACCACCGGTCCTGCAAGGCAGGTGCTGACAGCCGACCTGCTGCAACTGGCGTTTGGCTGCAAGGTTGATCTGGTTGCGCATCCCGGCGGTGCCGACCGTGCCTATTGCCTGATCGACTGGATCGGCGCTGCCGGCAGTCCGCGCGATCATCAGGCATCCGAATGAAAATGTCGCTCCCGTCTGCCGGCTCGCACCGTCTCACCTCGGCGCTTCTCTTGCCTGCTGGCATATTGCTTCTGTTCGTCCTGGCGGCACTCGACATGCGTCTGGGAAGCAAGCTGATCGGCTGGCACGACATATTTGCCTTCACGACACGCCCCGCCACGCTGGCCCAGGCCATTCTGGAAACGAGCCGTGCTCCACGCGTGGTTGCGGCGATCCTGACCGGAGCCGCCCTGGCCCTGGCGGGCTCGGTTTTCCAAAGCGTGCTCAGAAATCCCCTGGCTGCGCCGGATATTCTGTCCGTCACCAGCGGCGCACAGCTCGTTTTGGTCATATCCACATTGTTGCTGCCGATAGCCATGCCGCCGATCATGGCAACGACATTGGGCGGCCTGGCAGGAGCCGCGGCCTGCATCGCGCTGGCCGGCGGGTTCCGCGCTCCGCCGGGACGGCTGGCTCTCGCGGGCGTTGCGATTTCCCTCTGCTTTGCCGCAATCTCTTCCGCAATCGTCCTTCTCGCCGACGACAGGGCTTCCGGTCTGGTGCTCTGGTCTTCCGGTATTCTTGACCAGACCGGATGGTCGAAAGTCATGGTTGCCGGCCCGGCCATTCTTTTGTCTTTTCTGGTGCTGATGGCGCTTGCGCGGCCGCTCGACCTGCTCGGCCTCGGCGATCAGGCATCAGCGAGCCTCGGGCTGACACGAAGCGTTACGTTATCGGGCATCTTTGCCGGCGTTGTACTGTCCGGCGCTGCGGTTACGCTTGCAGGCCCGATTGGTTTCATAGGGCTCGCAATCCCGAACATTCTTCGGGCGCTTGGCATCATCAGGCACCGCTTTCATTTGCCTCTCTCACTGATCTGGGGAGCAAATACGCTGCTTCTTGCCGATGTCATCGCACAGCTTTTCGGCACCAACGGTACCATTGTCCCCACCGGCATCATCGTCGCCTGCTTTGGAGCGCCGGTCATGCTGCTTCTGCTGCGGACCTCGAGATTGGGGGCAGAGCGGCGCATCGGCTCGCCTTCGGCGCTTAGGCTCCCTTCCCTTCCCCTGCTGATCACGATTTTGACGGTAACTTCGCTGGCAGGTATCGGCGCAGCGCTGGCGATTGGCGATGGTGTCTCCCTGTCAATGACGGACATTGCTGCGAACCTCGATATCCGGGCTCCGCGTTTACTTGTGGCGCTTGGCTGCGGTGCCCTGCTGGCAGCAGCCGGCACTGTCTTGCAGGCCGTGACGCGCAATCCGCTTTGCAGCCCTGAAACGCTCGGTCTCACGCAGGGAGCCGCATTATTCAGCTTGATCGGTCTTTTGTCCGGCTTGGTGCCCGGAACGCTGATTTTCCAGATGGCGACGCTCATCGGCGCCCTTTCCGCCGTTCTCCTCCTGCGGTTTTTCGGGCCTAAAAATGCACCGGAAAGACTTATTCTGGCAGGCGTTGCCATCGCGGCAAGTTTTGGCGCAGCCGGAACCATCGTCGTTGTCGAAGCGCGATTGCAGACGGCACAGGCACTTTCCTGGCTGACGGGCTCAACGCATGGACGCGGTTACGCAGATGTTCTCGTGCTTTTGCCGTGGGCCGTCATTTTGGTAACAATCGGCATCCTGTGTAGCCGCCACCTGGACACGCTTTCGCTGGGAGACGAAAAAGCGCGATCGCTCGGCCTGGTAACGGACAGGGCCCGAACATGGGCCATCCTCTATTCCGCCTGCGCCGTCGCCGTTGCCGTCTCGTCCATCGGAGCCGTCAGTTTTGTCGGCCTCCTCTCCCCGCACGCCGCACGGCTTCTGGTCGGATCACGACACGCACGCAGCCTGCCGGTGGCAATGGCGATCGGTGCCTTGCTGATGGTCTTCGCAGACCTTGCAGGACGCAGCGTCATCGCCCCCCTAGAACTACCGGCGGGCATTGTTACCGCGGTCATCGGCGCGCCGATTTTCCTGCTTTTGTTGCGCCCCAGGACGATGAGAGCCACTTCCAGACCAGCCACATCAGGATGATCGAAACGCTTTCGTGATCCGTCGGAGCACGGCGTTCGCATGGTCGCCCGTGACCGTCGAAATCATCACGGTATCCAGCTTTGGAAGCTCCGGCAGCAGACGGCTCCTGACCTCCCGCACACCAGCCGGAACTGCGCTCCGCGCCAGGAGCGCGATGCCGATCCCGGCTTCGGCAGCTGCCCCGACCGCCGTTGCCCCTGTTCCGACGAACACCTCGCGCCAAGTGATACCCGCGCTATCCAGCGCCCGGAGGGCCATGGCACGCAAATTACAGGGCGCAGGCTGAAGCACGAGCGGCACCGGGCCATTCGAAGGCAGATCGAAGTCCGCGCTGCAATACCAGCCAAAGCTCTCCTGAAACAAAAGCTCGCCGTCTCGACGAATATCGTCATGCCGCAACACCACGATCGCATCGAGCTCTCCGGCGTCATAAAGCTCTAGCAGGGTTCTGGTGCCTGCGGTGCGAAGATGAAGCGTAACACTCGTTTCGCGCTCGCTGATTACCCGAAGGATCCGCGGCAGGTCGGCCCCGATCAGGTGATGCGTCACACCGATCGCCAGGCGCCTCGGCTCCTGCCCAAAGACGTCACGCGCGCGACGGCCGGCAGCGACATAGGCTCGCGCGGGCTCCAGGAAGCGTTCGCCTGCAGCCGTCAACCGCACCCGGCGCGGTGTCCTCTCGACCAGGCGATGCCCCAACATCTCTTCGAGCCGACGCAGGCGCAGGGATATGGCGGCCTGCGTCGTATTCATGACGCCGGCAACCTGCGTGAACGACTGCAATTCGGCAACAAGAAGAAAAGCCTCGACGGCCTCGGAATCCAATGAGCGCATGGGAAGCATAACAAGCTGTTATCACTGAAATGCGCAAGCCCTTAATTCTGTCGGCTCTTCGGGAAGGCTATTGCACGGAAACTCTTGATAGGAGCTTTTCCATGTCGTCACAGATTTCTTCGACCTCGCCTGCACCCGTTGCCGCCACCGATCCCAGGATCTGGGCCGTGCTTGCCGTGGCAGTCGGCACGCAGACCGCCGGCTCGTTCGTGTCGCAGGGCATCTACATTCTCGTGCCCTTCTGGCGTGAAGCCTTTGGCGTCTCTCTTGCATCCGCGTCACTCGCCGTGACCGTCATGAACGCTATCCAGATCGTGACCATGTTCACGCTTGGCCGCGCCATCGACATTCATGGTGAACGCCGCATCGTCGGCATTGCCATGCTCGGCATTGCCATGCTCGGCATGGCGATTGCTATGGCATGCGCGGCGGCATTCGCAAACAGCCTTCCCGCGCTGCTTGTCTGCATCGCGTTTCTGGGCGGCACCTATGCAGCCGTGCAACCGGGCGGCACGCGGGCGATCATGCGCTGGTTCCCACCCGCCAAACGCGGCATCGCAACGGGGTTTCGACAGGCCGCGGTTCCCTTCGGAACGATGATCGCAGCCGCTCTCCTTCCCTTCATGGCAGTTCATTACGGGTGGCATGCCGCAGCATGGCTCTGTGCCGGCGTTTCCGTAGCGGGTGCTGCACTCTTCTGGGGACTTTATCGCGAGGGAAGCGATG
>Ga0075033_1000911_pt1 | contig 13493 bp, 10 predicted proteins | sample SynthPrep_5_END__FD_72751 | JGI IMG/M metagenome (GOLD analysis project Ga0075033, IMG submission 72751) | Synthetic microbial communities from Ohio, USA - SynthPrep_5_END_DS10_MetaG | ecosystem: Engineered > Bioreactor > Aerobic > Activated sludge | place: USA: Ohio, Columbus | collected...
CAGTTTCAGGTTCATCTCTTCCGGCAGGCCGCCCACGTTGTGGTGCGACTTGATCACGTGGGCCTTGCCGCTTTTCGCGCCAGCCGATTCGATCACGTCCGGGTAGATGGTGCCCTGAGCGAGGTACTTGATGTTTTCCAGTTTGTTCGACTGGGCATCGAATACGTCGATGAAGGTGCGACCGATGATCTTGCGCTTCTTTTCCGGGTCAGCTTCGCCGGCCAGGTTGTTGAGGAACTGCTCTTCAGCGTTGGCGCGGATCACCTTGACGCCCATGTTCTCGGCGAACATGGCCATCACTTGCTCGCCTTCGTGCAGACGCAGCAGGCCATTGTCGACGAAGACGCAGGTCAGTTGGTCGCCGATGGCTTTGTGCAGCAGCGCGGCAACTACCGAGGAGTCAACGCCGCCGGACAGACCCAGCAATACGTTGTCGGTGCCGACTTGGGCGCGGATGTTGGCAATGGCGTCTTCAGCGATCTTCGACGGCGTCCACAGGGCTTCACAGCCGCAGATGTCGAGGACAAAACGCGACAGGATGCGACCGCCCTGCTTGGTGTGGGTTACTTCCGGGTGGAACTGCACGCCGTAGTAGCCACGGTCGTCGTTGAACATACCGGCGATCGGGCAGCTCGGGGTGCTGGCGAGGATGTGGAAGTCTTCCGGCATTTTGGTGACCTTGTCACCGTGGCTCATCCATACGTCGAGGCCGAACAGGCCGTCAGCGTCGATGTGGTCTTCGATGCCGTCGAGCAGACGGCTCTTGCCGACCACGTCAACGCGGGCGTAACCGAACTCACGCAGTTCGGAACCTTCAACCTTGCCACCCAGTTGCTCGGCCATGGTCTGCATGCCGTAGCAGATACCGAAGACCGGTACGCCCAGATCGAACACTGCCTGTGGGCAGCGCGGGCTGTCGGCGACGTGCACGGACTCGGGGCCGCCGGCGAGGATGACGCCTTTAGGAGCGAATTCGCGGATCGCATCTTCGTCCATGTCGAACGGGTGCAGTTCGCAGTACACACCGATTTCGCGCACGCGGCGGGCGATCAGTTGGGTGTATTGCGAGCCGAAGTCGAGGATCAGGATGCGGTGAGCGTGAATATCGAGGGCCATGATTCAGTCTCGTCTAAGTCGTTCAGAAACAGTCGTGATTCAGAAACAACTCGGGGCTGAATCAAACAGCCCCGGTTGCTTTGCTTGTTGCTTGAAGGCTCAACCTACGCGGTAGTTTGGCGCTTCTTTGGTGATCTGCACGTCGTGAACGTGGGATTCGGCCATGCCAGCGCCGGTGATCCGCACGAACTCAGGCTTGGTGCGCATTTCTTCGATGTTGGCGCTACCGGTGTAGCCCATCGAGGAACGCAGACCGCCCATCAACTGGTGAATGATCGCGCTCAGGGTGCCTTTGTAAGGCACACGGCCTTCGATGCCTTCCGGAACGAGTTTCTCGGCACCTGCCGAGGAGTCCTGGAAGTAACGGTCGGAGGAACCTTGAGCCTGGGACATGGCGCCCAGCGAACCCATGCCGCGATACGCCTTGTACGAACGGCCCTGGAACAGTTCGATTTCGCCCGGCGCTTCTTCAGTACCGGCGAACATCGAGCCCATCATCACGCAGGAAGCACCGGCTACGATGGCCTTGGACAGGTCACCGGAAAAACGGATGCCGCCGTCGGCGATCAACGGTACGCCAGTGCCTTCAAGGGCAGCGGCGACGTTGGCGATGGCACTGATTTGCGGGACGCCGACACCGGCGACGATACGGGTGGTGCAGATCGAGCCAGGGCCGATACCGACCTTGACCGCATCAGCGCCAGCTTCGGCCAGAGCCTTGGCTGCGGCGCCGGTGGCGATGTTGCCGCCGATCACCTGCACTTCAGGGAAATTCTCTTTGACCCAGCGAACGCGGTCGATCACGCCTTTCGAGTGACCGTGGGCGGTATCAACTACCACCACGTCCACACCGGCATTGACCAGAGCAGCGACGCGGTCACCGGTGTCTTTACCCGTACCGACCGCAGCGCCAACGCGCAGACGACCTTGATCGTCCTTGCTGGCCAGCGGGTAGGCTTTGGCTTTTTCGATGTCTTTGACGGTCATCATGCCTTTGAGGGCAAACTTGTCATCTACGATCAGAACTTTTTCCAGACGGTGCTTGTGCAGCAGCTCGCGGACTTCGTTCTTGTCGGCGCCTTCACGCACGGTGACCAGACGCTCTTTAGGCGTCATCACTTCACGTACGGTGGCTTCCAGACGGGTTTCGAAACGCACGTCACGGGAAGTGACGATGCCGACCAGGTCGCCATCGTGCAGGACCGGAACGCCGGAAATGTTGTGCATGCGGGTCAATTCGAACAGGTCACGTACCGTGGCATCAGCCTCGATGGTGATCGGATCCTTGACGACGCCGGCTTCGAACTTCTTGACCTTACGCACTTCGGCAGCTTGCTGCTCGATGGTCATGTTCTTGTGGATAATGCCGATGCCACCTTCCTGAGCCATGGCGATTGCCAAACGGGCTTCAGTGACGGTGTCCATTGCAGCAGAAACCAGAGGAATGTTCAGCTCGATGCCACGGGTAAGGCGGGTCTTGAGACTGACTTCGTTAGGAAGCACCTCGGAATAACCAGGCACTAAGAGAATGTCGTCGAATGTCAGAGCTTCTTGGCTGATACGCAGCATCGCGGGGGCTCCCGAGCGGGAAAATGGAAGCGCGCCATTATAGTCATCCACCCCCTGCTGTTCAATGTAAAACTCAGCTTAATATCAATGTTGCTGATATACGGAGACCCCCGCCGCTACAGCTCCACCTTGACCCAAGAGACAGGTTGATCGAGCCAATCGGCGAACTCATCGATAAAGCTCTGCTTGAAGCCCGCCTCCAGCCAGTTATTGAAGATGAAGCCGAGGTTGGAAAACCCGCACTCCTGCAGGTACAGGAAGCCGTTGATGTCGTCTTCGTGACCGCATTCCGGGCAGGTGAAGTTGTCGGTGCGCCCCGGCATCCAGTCTTCGAGGCTTTCAAACAGCGCTTCGCCGATCTCGCGACGACACTCGGCACAACCAGCCTCTTCGAGAAAGCCCTTGGCCGGCGTGTAGATGCAGCGTTTGGTGACGATCTCCAGCCCGTTGATCGGCTCACCAAATGGCAGCGCTTGCGGTTGCAGGACCACGGCGCGGGCGCCATCGGCAATCGCGTAAGCCATGCGGTTGCCGGTGCGGCCACAGGTTGTCAGCTCTTCTTTGATGATGTTCTTGCGCACCAGCCAGCGCACGATCGCCCGGGCCCGGGGTTCGTGGACCGGCAGGGTGGAGATTTTCGGGACGATGATGCTTTGCGAATTCATGGGAAATCCTGCGGTGTGACTTCTGACGCCTTCGCGAGCAGGCTCGCTCCCACAATGGAATGCAGTTCCCTGTGGGAGCGAGCCTGCTCGCGAAGAGGCCCTAAAGGCCGGCAGCTTAATCCCTGACAAAATCCGGTCAAGTGCTGAGGTAGCGTCCGATCAACGCCAGCCCGCTCGCCAGCACCAGCCATGTCACTAGCCGCACAAACGCCTCGCGCGACAACTTCATGGTCAAGCGCCGCCCGATCCACAACCCCAGCACCATGGCCGGCAACAAACACAAGGCCAGCATCAATAAGGGTAGCTCGGCATACACACCGGCGATGGCAAACAGGCTCAAACGCACCACCGTGCTGCAACTGATCAGCGAACTTTGCGTCGCCCGCGCAGCGTCTTTCGGCAGTCGACTGTTGAGATAAATCGCGTATAGAAAGCCACCACTGCCAAACAGCGCGCCGAACAACCCGCCCACCGTGCCCATCGGCACTGCCCAGGCCGCCGACAATTGCGCCGGCCGGGCTTTGACCCACAGGCTGTAAACCGCATAAGCGCTGATAAACAGGCCCATCAACAACAGCAACAGATCGGATTTCAGATTAAGCAGGAAAATCACTCCCAGCGTGCAGCCCAGCGCCATGCACGGCAGTAGCCGCAACAACTCCGGCTTGGCCACATCCCGCCGCGACGGCAGCAGGTTGCCGAACGCTGCAACGAAATCCAGTAGCACCAACAGAGGCACAATCTTCGACAACGGCATGAACAGAAGCAGAATCGGCCCCGCCACCAGTGCGGTGCCAAATCCGGCAATGCCGAACACGATGTAAGCCGATGCGATGCCCAACCCAATCACAGCCCAGCCGCCAGCGCCCCACGCCCATTCACTCAACAACCCCGCCACACTCATCGATCCGCTTCCTTAATAAGCCTGAGATGACTTTAGCCAGCGCCGAGGGTTGCGACTAATATCTTCAAAGTCGATCACCCATCTCAAAAAGGCATAACTGGTGCTTTCAACCCGTCAACTGCGTTACTTCGTCGAAATCGCCGACTGCGGCAGCTTCAGTGCCGCCGCTGAACGTTTATTCGTTGCGCAATCGGCGCTGAGCCGGCAGATCAAGGACATGGAGACGCGCCTGCAGACCCCGCTGTTCGAACGCACCGCGCGCCAGCCTCGCCTCACAGCAGCGGGCGAAGCGTTTTTGCCGCGAGCAAAAAATTTGCTCAATGAGCTGAGCAAGGCTAGCGCCATGGCCACCGAAGTCGGCAATGGCCAGCTCGGCACCTTGCGCCTCAGTCACTCCAGCACTGTGTCTATCAGTGGCCGGGTGCTCAGTGATCTCGGCGCTTATCTGCAGCAACAGCCTGGCGTGTCACTGGATATCGGCAAACTCTCTTCGGAAGCGCAACTGGAAGAACTCGTCGAAGGACGCCTCGATGTCGGCCTGCTGCGCCTGCCAGTGTTGCGCCAGCGCGAAGGTATTCAGATTGTGCCGCTGTTTACTGAACGGTTGCTGTTGGCAGTGCCGATGAATCATCGATTGGCCGAGGCTGAGCGTGTCGACCTGGCCCAACTGAAGGACGAGGCATTCATCTCGATCCCGCATCCGCAACGCGGCGGTCTGAGTTATCTGTGTGCTGAATTGTGCATGCGTCAGGGCTTCTTTCCGCGAGCGGCGCGGGTCATGTCGCGCAAGACCACCCAGCTCCAGCTGATTCAGGCCGGATTCGGCATCGCCCTGCTGCCGGAATCGATGCAGGACATCGCCCCAAGCGGCGTACGATTTCTGCCGCTGACCGATCCCGATTGCCAAAGCACCGTCGCCCTCGCCTACCGGCAGAATCCGACCCCGCTGATCCAACACTTCCTCCAGACCTTCACCAATCCCCCTCGTGGGAGCGAGCCTGCTCGCGAAAGCGGACTGTCAGCCACTGAAGATGTCGAAGGATAAGAAGCTTTCGCGAGCAGGCTCGCTCCCACAGGGTTTTGTGCGGTGTCATGGTGATTCGACGGCAAATGCCTTTAAACTGCGCCCCATGATTAAAGATCCCTTTGCAAGACTTGGCCTGGACCGTGAGGTCCTGACCGTCAGCCAGCTCAACGGCCGCGCGCGGGTGTTGCTCGAAGACGTGTTCAGCAACATCTGGGTCGAAGGCGAAATCTCCAACCTCGCGCGCCCGGCGTCCGGCCACATCTATTTCACCCTCAAGGACAGCGGCGCGCAGGTGCGTTGCGCGCTGTTCCGGCAGAACGCTGCGCGAGTGCGTCAGGCGTTGAAGGACGGCCTGGCGGTGAAGGTGCGTGGCAAGGTTTCGCTGTTCGAAGGCCGTGGCGACTATCAGTTGATTCTCGACACTGTCGAACCTGCCGGTGACGGTGCACTGCGTCTGGCCTTCGATGCGCTGAAGGAAAAGCTCAGCGCCGAAGGTCTGTTCAGTGCCGAACGCAAAGTGCCGTTGCCCGCGCATCCGCAGCGCATCGGCATCATCAGCTCGCCAACCGGCGCGGTGATTCGCGACATCATCAGCGTATTCCGCCGCCGTGCGCCGCAGGTGCAACTGACGCTGATTCCGACTGCCGTACAAGGCCGGGAAGCCACCGCGCAAATCGTCCGCGCGCTGAAAATGGCCGATGCCCGTGGTTTCGACGCACTGATCCTCGCCCGTGGCGGCGGCTCGCTGGAGGACCTCTGGTGCTTCAACGAAGAAGCTGTAGCCCGTGCCGTTGATGCCTGCGTGACGCCGATTGTCAGCGCCGTCGGCCATGAAACCGATGTGTCGATCAGCGACTTTGTTGCCGACGTGCGCGCACCGACGCCGTCTGCGGCTGCCGAATTACTCGCGCCCGATTCCAGTCATCTGATCCGTCAGGTCGAAAGCCTGCATCGGCGCTTGGTGATGCGCATGCGCGACCGTTTGATGCGTGATCGTCTGCGCTTGGAAGGCATGGCCCGTCGCTTGCGCCATCCCGGCGAACGTCTGCGCCAACAGGCTCAGCGCCTGGATGATCTGGACATGCGCATGCGTCGGGCGTTCGAGCGCCATCTCAATACCCGTCGCGAGCGCCTGATCCGCCTGGAAACACGCCTCGCCGGCCAGCATCCGGGGCGGCAATTGGCGATGTTGCGCCAGCGACTCGACAGCCTCGCCGAACGCTTGCCTCGCGCCATGCGCGAAGGTCTAAAAAACCGGCGCCTGCAATTGCACAGTCAGATGCAGACGCTGCACGTGGTCAGCCCATTGGCGACGCTCGGTCGCGGTTACAGCATTTTGCTCGATGAGCGTGGCCATGCGATTCGCAACGCTGCACAGACCCACACCGGCCAGCGCCTCAAAGCCAAACTCGGCGAAGGCGAACTGCAAGTGCGCGTCGAGGACAATCACCTGACGCCTGTCACTCTCTCTTTACTGGACTGATCCATGCCGCGCTTTCTCGCTCCACTGTTTTTGCTCTGCCTGACCTTCAATGCCCACGCCGACAGTTACATCACCCGGCTACTGAACAAACCGGTGCCGGGCGGTGTGGCGGTGGTTGATCTGGGCACCGCCGCGCAGGCACCGAAAGCCACGTATCAGGGCAAACCGGTGCTGGTGGTGAAAGAGCAGAACAACTGGCTGGCGATTGTCGGGGTGCCCTTGACCGTGAAGCCTGGCGCGCAGCAGATCAGCAGCGGCGGGCGCAATCTGCCATTCACCGTGGGCAACAAGAAATACCCGGAACAGCGCATCACCCTGAAGAACAAACAGCAAGTAAACCCGGATCAGTCGAACCTCAAACGCATCGAGGGTGAACTGGCCGAGCAGATCAAGGCGTATCGCAGCTTCAGCCCGAACACGCCGAGCAATCTGTTGTTGGATAAACCAGTCAACGGGCCGCTGTCGAGCAAGTTTGGCGTACGTCGTTTCTTTAATGGTGAAGAACGCAATCCCCACGCGGGTCTCGACTTTGCCGTGCCAGCGGGCACGCCGATCAAGACTCCGGCGGCGGGCAAAGTGATTCTGATCGGCAACTACTTCTTTAATGGCAACACCGTGTTTGTCGACCATGGGCAGGGCTTTATCAGCATGTTCTGCCATATGTCGAAGATTGATGTGAAAGTCGGTGATCAACTGGCGCGGGGCGCGGTGGTTGGCAAAGTCGGCTCGACGGGCCGGGCAACCGGGCCGCACATGCACTGGAATGTCAGCCTGAATGATGCGCGGGTGGATCCGGCGATTTTCATTGGCGCCTTTCAACCTTAAATATGTGTTGAGGCGACCGGCCTGCTCGCGAAGGCGGCCTATAAAACACCGCCACACTCAATGAATCTTCAAAAACTCAATTGCGCCCCAATCTAACCGCACGCAAACATCAATAAGATCCACCGCCTTAAGCGCAATAAAATCCTGCATAGCCTCGCTTTCCGAGTATTCCTCTCAATTTTTTCCGACTGCTTGCCAACCTCTCCCCCCGCGGTTAGGGTTGAAGGCATGAAAACCTCTCACACCCTCATTCAGCTTCGCCAGCACCGCAGCCTGTGCCTTGTCAGCGCACGACTGCCAGGCTGAATCGCGGCACCTCGCCCCACGCTTTTCCAAGAACATTCGTAACACCGGCAGGCCGCCTCTTTTCGGCCCAGACAATAAGGAATTTCCCGATGAGCATGCTCAAAGATCCGTCTTCGAAATACCGCGCGTTTCCCGTCATCAACTTGCCGGATCGCACCTGGCCGTCGAAAACCATCGACACCGCGCCGATCTGGTGCAGTTCCGACCTGCGTGACGGCAACCAGTCGCTGATCGAACCGATGGACGCGGTGAAAAAGCTGCGCTTCTGGAAAACCCTGGTGCAGGTCGGTGTAAAGGAAATCGAAGCCTCGTTCCCGGCCGCTTCGCAAACCGACTTCGACTTCGTGCGTACCCTGATCGAAGAAGGCCACATCCCGGACGACACCACCATTCAGGTGCTGACCCAGGGCCGTGAAGATTTGATCGAGCGTACTTTCGAATCCCTGCGCGGTGCGAAAAAAGCCATCGTTCACTTGTACAACGCCACCTCGCCTTCTTTCCGTCGCATCGTCTTCAACCAGGACAAGGACGGTATCAAGGCCATCGCCGTGAACGCGGCCAAGCTGTTCGTCAAATACGCGGCGATGCAGCCGGACACCGAGTGGACCTTCGAATACTCGCCGGAAACCTTCAGCGCTACCGAGCTGGAATTCGCCAAGGAAGTCTGTGACGCGGTGATCGAGGTGTGGAACCCGACGCCTGAGCACAAGATGATCCTCAACCTGCCGGCTACCGTTGAGTGCGCGACCCCGAACGTCTACGCCGACCAGATCGAGTGGTTCGGCCGCAACATCAACCGTCGTGACAGCGTGATCATCAGCCTGCACACCCACAACGACCGTGGCACCGGCGTCGCCGCTACCGAGCTGGGCCTGATGGCCGGCGCCGATCGCGTCGAAGGCTGCCTGTTCGGCAACGGCGAGCGTACCGGTAACGTTGACCTCGTCACCGTCGCTCTGAACATGTACACCCAGGGTCTTGACCCGCAGCTGGACTTCTCCGACATCGACGGCGTGCGCAAAGTGGTCGAAGAGTGCAACCAGATTCAGGTTCACCCGCGTCACCCGTACGTTGGTGACCTGGTACACACTGCGTTCTCCGGCTCGCACCAGGATGCGATCCGTAAAGGCTTCTCCCAGCAGAAACCGGATGCACTGTGGGAAGTGCCGTACTTGCCGATCGACCCGGCCGACATCGGCCGCAGCTACGAGGCGGTGATTCGCGTCAACAGCCAGTCGGGCAAGGGCGGCATCGCCTACTTGCTGGAGCAGGAGTACGGCATCAGCCTGCCACGTCGCATGCAGATCGAATTCAGCCAGGTTGTGCAGCGTGAAACCGATCGTCTGGGCCTGGAGATGACCGCCAAACAGATTCACTCGTTGTTGATCAGCGAATACCTGCAAGCCAACACCCCGTATGCGCTGGTCAGCCATCGCCTGCAGGAAGAAAACGGCAACAGCGCCGTCGAAGTGGAAGTGGCAAGCAAAGGTCAGGGCGAAACCAACCTGCACTGGCGCGGCAAGGGCAACGGTGCACTGGAAGCACTCGTCGCTGGCCTGCCGATTCCGGTGGAGATCATGGACTACAACGAACACGCGATCGGCGCAGGCACCAACGCCAAAGCAGCGGCGTACATCGAGCTGCGTGTGAACGGCGAACGTGCAGTGCACGGCGTGGGCATCGATGAAAACATCACCACGGCCAGCTTCAAGGCCCTGTTTAGCGCGCTGAACCGCTCACTGAGCCAGCCTGAGGCGAAAGCGGCGTAATCGATCGCTGAAATGCAAAAGGCCCCGGCGTGCAAACTCCGGGGCCTTTTTTTGCTTGCGATCGTTCCCACGCTCTGCGTGGGAATGCCTCAAGGGACGCTCTGCGTCCAGTGACGCGGAGCGTCACGGGCTGCATTCCCACGCAGAGCGTGGGAATGCCTCAAGGGACGCTCTGCGTCCAGTGACGCGGAGCGTCACGGGCTGCATTCCCACGCAGAGCGTGGGAACGATCAGTTACCTCAGGTGAACTCGAAGGTGTCGGCATCCAGATTCGCCGGAAAGCGCTCGCGATATGCCGCCAGTGACGCCGCCTCCAAAACCACCTTGAACACCCCGTCCGCCTCCCCCGCCGCCAGCAAGGTTTCCCCCTGGAAATCCAGCACCTGACTGTCACCAGTGTAGGCGAAGCCCTTGCCGTCCGTGCCGACGCGATTCACCGCCGCCACATAGCAAAGGTTTTCGATGGCTCGCGCCGGCAACAGGCGATTCCAGTGCAGACGCCGCGCGCCCGGCCAGTTGGCGGTGTACAGCAACAGATCAGTGTCCTGCGCATCGCGGCTCCACACCGGGAAGCGCAGGTCGTAGCAGATCAGCGGACGGATGCGCCAGCCCTTGAGTTCGAACTGCACCTGACGTTCGCCGGGGGTGTAGTGATTGTGCTCGCCGGCCATGCGGAACAGGTGACGCTTGTCGTAATGCAACACTTCACCGTCCGGTCGCGCCCACAGCAGGCGATTGCGATGGCTGCCGTCGGCGGCCTGAATGATCACGCTGCCAGTAATGACTGCATCGAGCTTTGCCGCCTGAACCCGCAGCCATTTGCTGGTCGGGCCATTCTCGGCTTCGGCAAGGGTTTCGGATTCCATGGAGAATCCAGTGGTGAACATTTCCGGCAGGATGATCAGATCCGCCCCCCACGCCTGCTCCAGCAACACCTCGAAATGTTCAAGGTTGGCCTGGCGGTCATGCCAGGCCAGGCTGGTCTGGATCAGCGCCAGGTTCAGATCAGGTAACGCACTCAGATCACGCATAGTTTTGCCGCCGCTTCACGCAACGTCTCCTCGCGTTTGGCAAAACACAGGCGCACCAGGCGCTGGCCTTGCGGTGGGTTCTGGTAGAACACCGACACCGGAATACTCGCCACGCCGTGTTCGCGGGTCATCCACATGGCCATCTCGACGTCATTCAGGTCAGGACGGATCTGCGAGTAATCGACCAACTGGAAGTAGGTGCCAGTGACTCGGGTGAAGGTGAAGCGCGACGGCGCCAGCAGATCGCAGAACAGATCGCGCTTGGCCTGATAGAAACCCGGCAACTCTTCGACGTGTTCCGGGTGCTCGGCCATGTAATCGGCCAGCGCATATTGCAACGGCGTGACGCCGCAGAAACTGACGTACTGGTGGACCTTGCGCAGTTCGGTAGTCAGCGCTGGCGGCGCGACGACGTAACCGGTTTTCCAGCCGGTGACGTGATAGGTCTTGCCGAACGAGCTGACCACGAATGCGCGCTGATACAGCTCTTCATGGGCCAGCACGCTGACGTGCGGTACGCCGTCGAACACCAGGTGTTCGTAGACTTCATCGCTGATCAGGTAGATGTCGCGACCACGGATCAACTCTGCCAGTTGATCGAGTTCGGCACGACTGATCAGCGCGCCGCTCGGGTTGTGCGGGGTGTTGATGACGATCATTTTCGTGCGCGGACTCAGGGCAGCAGCGAGTTGATCGAAATCGATGGAGAAGTCGTTTGGATTCAGTTGTACATGTACGCAACGACCGCCCGCCAGCTCCGTCGCCGGTTCGTAGCTGTCGTAGCACGGATCGAACACGATGACTTCGTCGCCGCTGTGGATAACCGCCTGAATCGCACAAAAGATCGCCTGGGTCGCGCCTGGCGTGACCGTCACTTCACTGTCGGCACTGACTTGCACGCCATAGCTGCGAGCGATTTTCGCCGCAATCTGCTCGCGCAGCGCCGGCAGGCCAGTCATCGGTGAATACTGGTTGTGGCCACTGGCGATGTGCCGACCGACCGCATCACGCAGGGACTGCGGGCCGTCGAAGTCAGGAAAACCCTGGGACAGGTTGATCGCTCCGGTCTGGGCCGCGAGCTGAGACATCTGCGTGAAAATAGTGATGCCGACATTCGGCAGCTTACTGGTGATCATCGGGGGTTCCCTGCTCAACACCCGGCTCTGACGACGGCGCGGGAGAGCCCGAGGATAGCCCATCCGGCGCCCATAAAAAAAGGGCGCCGGATGGCACCCTTCTCTCATGTTGATCGTTCCTACGCTCTGCGTGGGAATGCAGCCTTGGACGCTCTGCGTCCACCGCTTATGTGACGCAGAGCGTCACGGGATACATTCCCACGCGGAGCATGGGAACGATCAACGAGCCGCACCTTACTTCTTGTCGCGGCGCTTCTTGCTGGCTTTCTTGTTGTGCGACATCAAGCGACGCTTCTTGTTGACCTGGCGGTCGGTCAGCGTGTTCTTGTTGCCTTCGTACGGGTTCTCGCCGCCCTTGAACTCGATGCGGATCGGCGTACCGACCAGCTTCAGCACACGGCGGTAAGTGTTCTCCAGATAGCGCACGTACGACTTCGGCACTTTCTCAATCTGGTTACCATGGATCACGATGATCGGCGGGTTCGCACCACCCAAGTGGGCGTAGCGCAGCTTGATCCGGCGATTGTTGACCATCGGTGGCGCGTGCTCGCCCACCGCGTCTTCCAGAATCTGGGTCAGACGGTTGGTCGGCCAGCGGGTGACCGCCGACTTGAACGAGTTCTGTACGGACGCGTAGAGGTTACCCACGCCAGTGCCGTGCAGGGCCGAGATGAAGTGGATGTCGGCGTAGTCAACGAAGAACAGGCGACGTTGCAGCTCGACCTTGACGAAGTCGCGCTCGCTCGGCGTCATGCCGTCCCACTTGTTGATCGCGATCACCAGTGCACGACCGGATTCGATGGCGAAGCCCAGCAGGTTGAGGTCGTGATCGACCACGCCTTCGCGGGCGTCCATCACGAAGATCACCACGTTGGCGTCTTTGATCGCCTGCAGGGTTTTCACCACGGAGAATTTTTCGACTTCTTCGTGGATCTTGCCGCGCTTGCGCACACCGGCGGTGTCGATCAGCGTGTACTTCTCTTCATTCCGTTCAAACGGGATGTAGATACTGTCGCGAGTGGTGCCCGGCTGGTCATAGACGATAACCCGGTCTTCACCGAGCATGCGGTTGACCAGGGTCGACTTGCCGACGTTCGGACGACCGATGATGGCGATCTTGATCCCGTCTTTTTCGCTCGGGCCAGGAATGCGCTTGGCTTCCTCGCCTTCGGCAACGATCTCTTCCTCGCCTTCTTCTGGCTCTTCTTCGTCTCTCGGGAAATCACCCAGGGCGATTTCCAGCATCTGGGTGATGCCGCGACCGTGAGCACCGGCGATCGGGATCGCGTGGCCCATGCCCAGAGGGGCGAATTCAGCGCGGGCCATTTCCGGGTCGATGTTGTCGACCTTGTTGGCGACCACGTAGGAACGCTTGTTACGTTTGCGCAGGTGTTCGGCGATCATCTGGTCGGCGGCGGTGAAACCGGCCTTGGCATCTACCAGGAACAACACTACATCTGCTTCTTCAATGGCCAGCAGCGACTGCTCGGCCATTTTTTCGTCCATACCGTGCTCGTCACCGGAGATACCACCGGTGTCGACCAGAATGTAGGAACGCCCTTGCCACTTGGCCTCACCGTACTGGCGATCACGGGTCAGACCGGACAAGTCGCCGACGATGGCGTCGCGAGTCCTGGTCAGGCGGTTGAACAAGGTGGACTT
>Ga0075033_1000925_pt1 | contig 13322 bp, 18 predicted proteins | sample SynthPrep_5_END__FD_72751 | JGI IMG/M metagenome (GOLD analysis project Ga0075033, IMG submission 72751) | Synthetic microbial communities from Ohio, USA - SynthPrep_5_END_DS10_MetaG | ecosystem: Engineered > Bioreactor > Aerobic > Activated sludge | place: USA: Ohio, Columbus | collected...
GGCCCCGAATCAAGGCCAAGCATTCTAGAGGGTCAATGTGCAGAAGTCACCCTAGAAGCAGGCGGCAGTCGGGAGGGGCTATATAAAGATGGTGCGGACGGAGAGACTCGAACTCACCACCCCCCGACTGCCAGGCCTGGAGGCCTTGATTTGTGTGAATGGGCGCGTGTGCGTGAGCGTGAATCTGTTCCCAGCTTGTTCCCAGTGAGAACCAGCACGGGTGCTCAACACCGCAGGCGGCGGCATTCTACACGGATTTATTTTGAGGCAAAGCAAAAAGGTAATTTTGGTAATCGTGAGAGCTTAAAGCGCCTGAAGCCCTTTATTTTCAAAGGCTTATCAGTAGCTCATAAAGGTAATAAATCAGTAATCGGAAGGTTAGGAGATTACCCAGACGACTGGCCAGAAGAGGGAAAACTAAAATCGTTTAAAATCAGTAGCTTGCATAAATATTACCTTCACCCTTACCCAGAATTACCAGCCAAGGTCATCAGGCAAGCCCAGTAAATCCGGGGCCTGTAGCGCTGCCAGATCATCCAATTACGAAAATTACCCATTCCAGATATCTCATCAGCCGGCCTAGACAGGAAGCGGCCTCACCGCCCTAGCATGAGGCGCTTGCTGCAGGGATTCGCAGGGTATTTTCGCCGCCTGAACGCCGCATGTAGGGCGCTGCCTGGGACGCATTGAGTAGTCCGCAGGGGTGAAGAAAAAGCACCCTATTTAGACCGGGGGCGTGGCGTGGGGACGAGGGCGCGCGCCGGGGTCAATATGGCCGGCTGGGTACTGCCAGCCAGCGCACCACCGATCGGTATTCATACCGATGGCTAATGGCTACAATCAGCCCTTTTATTGCTGAGTGGTTCACATGGAAAGAGAAGAGTTGATACAGCTCGTTTTAAAGAAGCTGGACGATTCTGCAGAGTCGATTCGGGAGCAATGGGCGAACCCCACCGGAACGTCCACCCGCCACTTCATCGTTGACGATCTGCTGCCCGCTGCGGTGGCGAGAGAAATCTACGAGTCCTTCCCGAAAGATGGGAATGGGTTCTTCAGCCGCGAGTCGTTCCGGGAAAAGAAGCGTACTTCCGCCCACCTAGGCCAACACGCCCCACTGCTGGGCGATGTGACGTATGCGATTCAAGATGCCAGAACGGTTCAAAAGGTATCGGAGCTGGTGGGAATGACCGACCTTGAGCCAGACCCGAGCCTCTATGCCGGCGGCCTGTCAATGATGTTCCACGGCGACTTTCTCAACCCGCACATCGATAACAGCCACGATGGTAAGCGCGACCGCTTTCGTCGCCTCAACCTGCTCTACTACGTGTCCCCAGACTGGCAACTTGAGAACGGCGGCAACTTCGAGTTGTGGGACGAAGAACGTCTCGTACCCAAGACCATCGTTAGCCAGTACAACAGGCTCGTGGTCATGGAAACCAACAAGCTTTCCTGGCACTCGGTTAGCCCGGTGACCGCCCAAGCGCCAAGGTGCTGCGTATCGAATTACTTTTTTTCGGTCAACTCCCCTGACAACACCGACTACTTCCACGTTACGTCCTTCACCGGTCGCCCTGAGGAACTAGGTAAGCGCGTTCTTGGCGTGATGGACAATGCACTCCGCAACGTCGTCTCCAGAGCGTTGAAAATCGGTCGCGGCAAAGATCAGGCGAACAAGGAATCTGTGTAACGTCCCAACTGAAAAGCCGCCTCAAGGGCGGCTTTCTTGTGTGAGCGCGACAGTCAGCTGGCAGCGCTGCTGGGCAGTTCGTAGGGGCTGAACCTCACCACCTCCTCCCCCACCCAATCGTTGATCTGCATGAGCCGGGCTTGCACCGGCTCCAGCTCGTTGACCGCCCACACCTGGGCGGCCTCACGGATCGAGCCGAAGCCCCCAGCGTTCTGCGGCACCACACCCATCAGTTGCGGCGGAATGCGCAGCATGGCGAGCTGATCATCGCGGCTGATGTTCTTGATAGCGCCAAAGTCATCCTTGGCCGCCACCTCACTGATGGGGATCAGCTGGATGCCGTCTTTCTTGCCGTTCGGCGCGTACATGAACAGGTTACGGAAGTTGCCCGGCCCCTTGCTGTCGCGCATCGCCTTGCGCAGGTCCTTGACGTAATTCTCGTCGAAGGCCGCGTCGGTCATGTACAGGATGAAGCCGGCATGGCTGCCGTTGGCGAAGTACTTACGCCGGAACAGCGTGGCCGCCTCATTCAACAGCGCGCTCTGTAGGCCTGGCAGCCACTCCGGCAGCCCGTAAATCTCCTGATTGATATCGGCCTCGCGCAGATGGCAAACGCTGCCGCGCTTGAACTCGTGTTCGTCTTTCCAACCGCGCACCTGGTAGTACGTATCGAGATCCACCCCGCGCCGCATGTACTTGGCCAGGCACGGCAACAGCCCCAGGGCCTGCCGGAGCATATTGTTGCGCTTCTCGAGATACAGGTTTCCCGACCACCCCCAGTCCGTGACGATCTGCTCGAAGGCCGCCCGGCTCAGCAGTTTGTGCGGAATGAAAGTGCGGGACAGCGCGTTGCGCTTGAACACCAGGGCAGACGGCAGATAGACGCCCGCTTTCGAGGCCTTCGCCAGGTTATCCAGCGAGACGGGCGGCTCGTACCAGCGCCCGTTGGCGTAGCACTCCAGATAATCCAGAAAGTCACGCCCATCAAGCACCGCCGTAGGCTCACCGAAGGTAAAGGCCATGCCGCCGGGCACGCTGGCGGCCGGCTGCTCAGTGATTGTCTCGTTGCTCATCAATAGAACTCCATAACGCCCGTATTGGCGGCCGTCTGGCCCTCCAGGGGCTCGTTGTGCAAAGCGTGGAACAGCGCCCACGCCAGGTCGGCGTGGCCCGTGTTGTCGTTGCGGCCGGCGGTGTAGGTGAACTGCCGCCCGCCCGGCGTGACCGTCTTGCGAATCGCCATCAGCGACTGCGCCATGTCCGTCCAGCCGGCGTCGAACTCAAGGCGGCCCTGGCTGATTACATGCCACGCCTTCATCACCAGGCGCGTTTTCACCTCGGGGCTGTAGCTGAACGTCGTCAAGCCGGGGAAGAACTGGCGCACCAGCTGCGCCACGGCGCTGCCGATGCCGGTGGTATCGATGCCGATATAGGTCACCCAATAGCGCTGGGTGACCTTCTGAATCGTCCTGGCCTGGCTGTCGAAGTCCATGCCCTTGAACTGGTGGCGCTCCAGGATGCGGAATTTCCCGCCCGGTACCGCCGGCGGCGCCACCACCACCAGGCCGGCCGAGTCGCCGCTCTCCGCAGGGTCATAGCCAACCCAGACTTGGCGCGAGCCAAACGGGCGCATCTCCAGCGGTTTGAAGTCATCCCAGTCGACCCAACTGTCCACCATGCCGCTCTGCAGCATGCTCAGCGGGAAGATGCTCGCCCCGTCGTCGACGAACTGGCACATCAACAGATTCTGGAACGCCGCCGCGTCGTACTCGCGCCGCAGCTCATCGATGTCGAACAGGTCGCAGCCTCGGTCGGCCGCATCCAGAATCGTCACGATCTGGCGCCAGATCGAGTCCTCGCACAGCCGGCCTTGCTGCAGCTCTGCGTGGCTTACATCCAGGTTGATATGCTCAGCAGACGGCTTGCCCTTGTTGAACCGCTCGCCCGTCCAGAAGGTGTACGCCTCGTGCGCCATGCTGCTCGGCGTCGAGAAGTACGTCCGGCGGTAGCGCTTCTGCATCGCCATGCCGCTGGCGACCTTGTTCAGCTCCTGGAATTTGTAGGTCCAGAAGAACTCGTCGAAGTAGAAATTGCCGTGATAGCCCTGGGCGGTGCGCGCATTGGTACCCAGGAAGTGCAGCTCGGCGCCGTTTGGCAAGATGATCGGGTCGCCGGCCAGGTCAACCCCGACCACATCCCGCGCGAAGGCCTGGATATAGGCCTTGAAGATATGCGCCTGCGCCTTCGACGCAGACAGGAAAATCTGGTTGCGCCCGGTGATCAGCGCATCGATCAGCGCCTCGCGTGCGAAGTAGAACGTGGCGCCGATCTGCCGGCTTTTCAGGATGACGCGCGTGCGCTGGTCGCCTGCCCGGTGCCAATCGAGCTGGTAGTCGAAGCACCCTTCGAGGAATGCCTCGACCAACTTCTCGGTCTGTTCCTCTGTAATGTCGTTGCGCTTCGGCTTACGCTTCGGCCCGGCGTTGCGCTTGTCCAGCTCCGGGTTTAGCTCGGCCTCTGTACCGCCTTCCTGGAAGCGAGCAATACGCGCTTGCCGCTCCAGCTGCCTGCCAAGCAGGTCGATTTCCTTGTAATCGGCGCCCGACTTCGGGTCTTTCAGAATCAGCTGCACGAGCCGCGCCTCGGTCGCGGCCTGGATACGCTCCAGCGGCGTGGCGCGGTCCCACTCGTCGCGGGCCTTCCAGCTGTGCAGGGTCTTTTCTTTTTCGCCGATCAGCTCGGCGATTTCGCACACGCGATAGCCCTGCCAGTACAAGTGCTTGGCGTGGCGGCGGTGATCGGTGGGCAAATCGACGATGGCATTCATGGCGCCGATGCTGCCGTTCGCGCGCGCGAGCCCCTACCGGCGCGCCCTGTACCGTGCCCCGCTACAGGCTCAGCGCGTTGCCGCCTCTGCCCAGCCTGCCGACCATGCCCTCAACGCAACGGCCCCCGCCAAAGCATTGAGGACAAGCCCCATGAAGAAATTCCGCTCCAAGTGGTTCCGCGTCGCCGTCGAAGGCGCAACCACCGACGGCCGCCGCATCGAGCGCCAATGGATCGACGAAATGGCCGCCACCTACGACCGCGCCAAGTACGGCGCTCGCGTATGGATGGAGCACATCCGTGGCGTTCTGCCGGACTCCCCTTTCCGCGCCTATGGCGACGTGCTTGCCCTGAAAGCCGAAGACGTCCAGATCGACGGCCAGACCGTTCGCGGCCTGTACGCTCAGATTGAGCCCACCGATGACCTGGTCACCATGGTCAACAAGCGCAAACAGAAAATCTTCACCAGCATCGAAGTACGCGAGAAATTCGCCTCCACCGGCAAGGCCTATTTCATGGGCCTGGGCGTAACCGATACCCCGGCCAGCCTCGCTACCGAGGTGCTGAACTTCGCCGCCAAGCATCCAGATGCCAGCCCGCTCAAGGCTCGCAAACAGCACGCCGACGACCTCTTCACTGCCTGCGAAGAAGTCGAACTCGAATTTGAAGAAATCACCGAGGAACCCAGCAAGACCGACGGCTTGTTCAGTCGCGTCATGGGCATCCTCGGCAAGGTCAAGGATAAGTCGGTCAAGGATGACGCCCAATTTGCCGAACTGACCGACGCAGTGGAAGCGCTGGCAACCCATGGCAAGGAACAGGCCGACGCCTTCGCCAGCGTGCAGACCGCCCACAACAAGCTCCAGGCAGCTCACGACAAGCTGTCGGGCGAGTTTGCCGACCTGGTCAAGCGTCTCAACGAAACCGAAGACCACAGCCAGCAGCCCCACCGGCCGGCCAACCCTGGCGGTGACGGCAAAGTCGTCGCCGAGTTCTGACCCCAAGCCGCCACCACGCCACCAGTTCGGAGTAACACCATGCAGAAGAACACCCGCATCGCCTTCAACGGCTACCTGGCCAATCAGGCGAAAATCAACGAAGTCGAATCGGCAACGGTAACCTTCACCGTCGCCCCGACCCCGGCGCAGAAGCTGGAAAAAGCGATCCAGGAATCGAACGCCTTCCTGAGCAAGATCAACATCATCCCGGTCGACGAGCCCGAAGGCGAAGCCATCCTGCTCGGCGTCAACGGCCCGACAGCCAGCCGCACCAAGACCGACCCGGCCACCGGCAAAAAGCGCAAGCCGCGCGATGTCAGTGCCCTGAGCAAAGACACCTACGCCTGCAAGAAAACCAACTTCGACACCGCCTTCCCCTACGCCAAGCTCGACGCCTGGGCCAAGTTCCCCGAGTTCCAGACCATGCTGTCCGGCTCCATCGCCGTACAGCAGGGCCTGGACCGCATCATGATCGGCTTCAACGGCACCAGCGCGGCGGATGACACCGACCTCGCCGCCAACCCGCTGCTGGAAGACGTCAACATCGGCTGGCTGCAGAAAATGCGCGCAGGCGCGCCCGACCGCGTCATCAGCGAAGGTGAGAAAGTCGCCGGCAAGGTCACCGTAGGCGCCACCGGCGACTACAAGACCCTCGACGGCCTGGTCTTCGATGCCATCCAACTGCTCGCCCCGTGGCACCGCAAGCGCAAAGACCTGGTGGTCATCGTTGACCCTGCTCTGCTGCATGAGAAGCAACTCAAGGCTGTCGAGAAGGGCGCCGAGTCCAACGTCGAAGAAAACGCCGCCGACGAGGTGGTCACCAAGGGCCGTCTGGGCGGGCTGCCCATCGAGCTCGACGCCCCCTTCTTCATCGACGGCGGCGTGTTCATCACCCCGCTGAGCAACCTGTCGATCTACGTTCAGAACGGCAAGCGCCGTCGCCACATCCGCGACGAGCCGGACTTCGACCAGGTCGCCGACTACCAGTCCTCCAACGAGGCCTACGTCATCGAAGACTTCGGCGCGAGCGCCCTGGTCGAGAACATCGAGAAGGTCTAAGCCATGATGACCCTTGCCCAGCGCACCCAACTGCGCAAGCGTGCCGAAGCGGAATCGGCACGCACCGCACCACCGGCGCTCATGGACGGGCTCAACACCTACGAGCTCATGCTCGCCAAGCTGCAACAGGATCAACTGCGCCTGAAACAGGTGCAGTCCAACCAGAACAAAGCCCTGCTCAAGGCCGAGCTCCTGCCGGAATACGCCGACTACGTTGCCGGCGTGCTCGCCGGCGGCAAGGGTGCGCAAGACGACGTATTCGTCACCGTCATGCTCTGGCGCTTCGATGCCGGCGACTTCGCTGGCGGGCTGGAGGCCGCGGCCTACGTGCTCCAGCACAATCTGAAAATGCCCGAGCGCTTCAACCGCACCACCGGTTGCGTCGTCGCCGAAGAGATCGCCGAGGCCGCCCTCCGCGCCCTCAAGGCCGGCACTGACTTCGACCTCGCAGTCACCCTGCAGGCCAACGAGCTCACCGCCAGCCACGACATGCCAGACGCCGCCCGCGCCAAGCTCATGCTGGCCATCGGTCGCCTGTACGCACTCAAGGTCAAGGACGATGCCAGCGGCGAAGACCTGGGCAACCTCGTCAACGCCAAGGAATACCTGACCAAGGCCATCAGCCTGTACAGCGCCTGCGGCGCCAAGAAAGACCTGGAGCGCGTCGAAAGTCGCCTCAAGAAACACGCCGCCACCAGCGGCTAACCGAGCGTCCCACGCACCCGGCGGCTCGGGGCCGATCAGCTGGTTACTCCTTCCCAAGCTATGACGCCCCGACCACCGCCGACTATTCCCGAGGCACCGCATGAGCGCGTTCGTAGCGGGCGGCACCCCTAACGCCCCGTACCCCATCAGCAACGCCGACTTCTGGCCCGAGATCGACGGCCAGAAGCTGCGCGTCGCCATGCGTATCGACTCCAGCGTCACCGACGACCGCCTAGAGGTCGCCACCGTCAACGCCATGATCGAGGCCAACCGCGAACTGGTCGACTACCGCACCGCCCGCCAGGCCGAAGGCCACGCCACCCTGGCCGACGTGCCGGCCGAGAAGATCAAGAACGAAAGCCAGCTGCTGCACCTCTACCGGCGCATCGTCTATTGCCGTGCCCTGGCCGAGCTGATCGAGCGTTACCGCAGCTACGACGCCACCAACAGCGGCGAGCAGAAAGTCACCGAGGAAGAAACCAGCCCAGACCAGCTCCGGCGCGACGCCCGCTGGGCGCTGCGCAACATCCTCGGCGAGAGCCACAACACCGTGGAGCTGCTCTGATGCCCACCGTCATCTCCGCCCAGGGCGACACAGTCGACAGCATCTGCTGGAGCTACTACGGCCGCACTGCCGGCGTTACCGAGGCCGTGCTCGACGCCAACCCAGGCCTGGCCGACCTCGGCCCGATCATCCCCCACGGCACCGCCGTGACCCTGCCGGACGCCGCCCCGCAAGCCGAACAACCGCAAGTGGTGAACCTATGGAACTGAAACCCGGCGTCGTCACCCTCGCCCTGTACAAGGGCAAGGGCCAACTGTTCAACGCACTTATCCGCGCCTGGACGGGCTCCATCTACAGCCACTGCGAACTGATCATGCCGGATGGTCGCTGGCTGTCCGCCTCGGCGATGGACGGCGGCGTGCGTGCCAAGCGCATCGACTACAAGCCCGAACACTGGGAGCTGATCCCCGTGCCCTGGGCCAACGCCCGCCGCATCGAGCAGGTTTTCGACCAGTACGAAGGCAGCGGCTATGACTGGTCCGGAATTTTCCTCAGTCAACTGCTGGCCCGCGGCATTCACAGCGAAAGCCGCATGTTCTGCAGCGAGTTTTGCGCCGAGGCCCTGGGATTCGCCGACATCGGCCAGTTCTTCAACCCCATGCTGCTCGGCGCTGTGGTGCGCCGCATTAACCGGCTGCCATTCGTGCAGCTTGCCCACTCGCTAGCCGAGGGCCACCCGGATGCCAAACATGCCTGATCGTCCTGAAACCTGGGCCATGGTGCTCGCCTGGCTGGAGCACCACCACCCGCTGGTATACGCCGCCGTGCTGTCGGCCACCCTTGCCGCCGCCCGCCTCATCTACAACGGCGGCAGCATCCGCCGCGCCCTGGGTGAGGGCTTTATCTGCGGCCTTATCACCCTGGCACTAAGCAACGGCCTGCCGCTGTTCGGTATGCCCGTTGAAGTTGCGCCCTTCTTCGGCGGCATGGTCGGCCTCATCGGCGCCGACGGCGTGCGCGCCGGCCTCAACCGACTCGCAGCCCGCAAGGTAGACACCCTATGAACAAGCCCCCCATCCTCGAACATGGCTCCAAAGGCCAGGCCGTCATTGCCCTGCAAAAGGCCCTCAACGCCGCCGGCGCCAACCTGTTCCCCGATGGCGACTTCGGCGACGAAACCGAGAAAGCCGTCCGCGCCTACCAACTCAAGAAAGGCCTGGTAGTCGACGGCCGCGCCGGCGAAAAAACCCTCGCCGCCCTGGCCGGCGCCGATTGCAGCAAGCTACTCAGCAACGCCACCTTGGTGGCCGCAGCCGCGCGCCTGGGCTTGGAGCTGGCCACCGTCTACGCCGTCAACGAAATCGAGAGCCAGGGTGCTGGCTTCCTGGCCAACGGCAAGCCCAAGGCTTTGTTTGAACGCCACGTCATGCACGCCCGCCTGTCCCTGGTGCGCAACAAAGGCGACGACGCGGCCGCCCTGATCGCTCATGCCGATCAACTGGCCCTCACCTACCCCAACCTGGTCAGCCGCAAACCCGGCGGCTACGCCGGCGGCACTGCCGAACACCAGCGCATCGCCCAGGCCCGCATGCTCGACGCCCTGTGCGCCGACGAGTCAGCCAGCTGGGGCGCGTTCCAGATCATGGGCTACCACGCCACGCGCCTCGGCTATGCCAGCGTCGCCGAGTTCGTGCGCCTCATGCACCAGGATGAAAACCAGCAGTTCGAGGCATTCGTCCGTTTCATCGAGAAAGATCCGGCGTTGCTCAAGGCCCTCAAGGCCAAGAAGTGGGCGGCCTTAGCCGAGGGCTACAACGGCCCGGCCTACGCCCGCAACCTGTACGACGTAAAGCTCGAACGCGCCTACCAGCGGCACGCTGACTGCGGCTGCGGCGGGCAGAAGGTGGCGGCGTGACAGGCCTGCATGACCAGCTCCGCAAGCTGGAGCTACACGACGGCGACGTGATCTGCCTGCCAGCGGATACGCTGGAAGAGCACATCCAGCAGATGTCGAAGACGGTCCGCGAACTGCACCCAGGCATGCGCCTGATGTACGTCCTCGGCGACCTGCAGGCACTCGACGAAGCAGCCATGAACGCCGCTGGCTGGTACCGCAAATGACCACCCTGCGCCAAGCCCTCTACGGCGCCGCCCTGCTCGGCGCCCTTGGCATTCTGCTGTGGGGTACCTACCAGCAGAGCCAGGCCGCATCGGCACGCGCCGAGCGTGACGCCCAGCTCATTGACCAACTCAAGCAACGTAGCGCCCGCCAGGCCGCCAGCATCGTTCGCCTCGGCGGCGAGCTGGCCGCCTGGCGCGTCGCCCAGCAGGGCATGCAAACGGCACAGGCCGACGTGCGCCAACAGCACGCCGCCAGCCAGATCCAGAAACAGGAGATAAGCCGCAATGACCCGAGTTTTAGTGATTGGGGGCGGCAGCCTCTGCCTGATGCTGCTCGCCGGCTGCATGAGCGCCCCGCCCTTACCGGAGCAGACGCTTACCGTGCTTGGCTGTCCCGTCGTAACGCGCTGCAGCCTGCTGCCAGCGGCGCCGCAGAATAACGCCGACCTCAGCGACGACAGCGACTACCTGGCCGCAGCCTGGGCCGAATGCGCCGCCCAGGTAGACGCCGTCTACCAGTACCAGCAGCAACAGCCGAGGGCCGATCCGTGAACAAACCCAACAGCCTGCGCGACCACCTACTCGCCGCTGACACAACCCTCGCTCAGAACCCCGAGCGGCTGCTCGTCTTCATCGACGAGGGCAACATCCGCGCCACCGCCGCGCCGGGGCTGTCGTTTGAATGGCTGTTCACCCTCAACATCATCATCACCGACTACGCCGGCCACCCCGACAACATCGCCATCCCCCTGCTGGCCTGGCTGCGCCGCAACCAGCCCGACCTGCTCACCAACATCGAAAAGGGCAAAGACGCCATCGGCTTCGAGGCCGACATCCTCGGCAATGACAAGGTCGACCTGTCCATCACCCTTCCGCTCACCGAGCGCGTGATCGTCAAACGCCTGCCGGACGAAAGCCTCGAAATCACCCACCCGCCCGAGCCGGATTTCGGGCTATGACCGACAGCCTAGAAGCCCTCGAAGACTGGGCCGGCGCCCTGCTGGCCAAGCTCAGCCCCGCCGAGCGGCGCAAGCTCACCACGCGCATCGGCCGCGACCTGCGCCGCAACCAACAGCAGCGCATCGCCACCCAGCGCAACCCGGACGGCACCCCCTACGCCCCGCGCAAAGCAAAGGCATTGCGCGGCAAACAGGGGCGCATCAAGCGCCAAATGTTCACCCGCCTGCGCCAGGCCAAACACCTGCGCCTGCAGAGCACTGCCGATTCCATCGGCATCGCCTTCACTGGTCGCATTGCCCGTATCGCCAAGATTCACCAGCGCGGCCTACGCGACCGCCCCGCCCGTGGCCAGGCCGAAGTGCAGTACGCCAAGCGCGAGCTGCTCGGCTTCAACCACGCCGCCATCGAGCTGATCCGCGACGGCCTACTCGACCACCTCACCCTGTAACGCGCCCCGCTACAGGGGCCACCGCGTGCGCCCCGCGCGCGCGAGCCGCAGCATCACCGGCATGAACAGCCTCGCCGAACTCGCACGCCTCATCGAAAACCTGATCCGCTTCGGCACCGTCGAAGCCGTCCAGGTCGATCCGCCCCGCGTGCGCGTAAAAACCGGCAACATCACCACCGCCTGGCGCCCCTGGCTCAACCTGCGCGCTGGCGAGGACCGCGAGTGGGACCCGCCCACAGTCGGCGAGCAAGTCATCCTCTTCAGCCCCTCCGGCAATCTCGCCCAGGGCGTGGCACTTACCGGCCTCAGCAGCGACCAGCGCCCGGCCAACGGCGACCGTGAAGGCCTGCACCGCCGCACCTACCGCGACGGCGCCGTGATCGAGTACGACAGCCTTGCTCACCACCTGCGCGCCACCCTGCCCGGCAGCGCCGAGCTGATCGCGGCCGGCAACATCACCCTCAACAGCGGCGGCGATATCCAGATCGCCGCCGCTGGCAACGTCGCCATCACCGGCGCCCGCGTGGACCTCAACTGATGCCGGCCGTAACCCGCAAGGGCGACAACTGCACAGGCCACGGCTGCTGGCCACCGCGCCCCAGCACCGGCGCGAGCCCGGACGTGTTCGTCAACGGCATCGCCGTACACCGCCAGGGCGACGCCTGGGCCGCGCACACCTGCCCGGCCATTCCTGAGACGCACGCCAGCGTGCTCGCCGAAGGCAGCGGCACCGTTTTCGTCAACTGCAAGCCGATTGGCCGCATCGGCGACCCCGTCGCCTGTGGCAGCAACATCGCCGCCGGCTCGCCCAACGTATTCGCAGGGGGCTGAGCATGATCGGCATGAACGCCCGCACCGGCCGCACCATTACCAGCCAGCAGCACCTGGCCCAGTCCATCGCCGACATCACCACCACCCCGGTGGGCAGTCGCGTTATGCGCCGCGAGTACGGCTGCCACCTCGCCAACCTCGTCGATTGGCCGCTCAACGCCGCCACCCGCCTGCAGGCCTATGCCGCCGTCGCCACCGCCCTCATGCGCTGGGAACCGCGCATCCGCCTCAGCCGTGTGCTGCTCACCCCCAGCAACGTGGCCGGCCAAGCGTTCCTCGACGTAGAGGGCACCGTCACCGACACCAATGAGCCCTTGAGTCTGCGCGTGCCCATCAACCTGGGGGCTGCCGCATGACCATCACCTTTACGCCTATCGACCTCAGCCAACTGCCGGCGCCGAATGTCGTCGAGCCCATCGACTTCGAGGCCATCCTCGCCGAGCGCAAGGCCTACGCCATCAGCCTCTGGCCAGCCGACAAGCAAGCCGAAGTCGCCGCCACCCTGGCCCTGGAATCCGAGCCGCTCACCAAGCTGCTGCAGGAAAACGCCTACCGCGAAACCCTCCTACGCCAGCGCGTCAACGAGGCCGCACTCGCCGTGCTGCTGCCGTTCGCCAAGGGTGCCGACCTGGAGCAGATTGGCGCGCGCTTCAACGTCGAGCGCCTGGTCATCGTCCCGGCCGATCCATCCGCCGTGCCGCCAGTGCCTGCCGTTCTCGAGGATTACGAGAGCATGCGCGAGCGTATCCAGATGGCCATGGAAGGCCTGAGCACCGCCGGCCCGCGTAACGCCTACATCTTTCACGCGCGCAGCGCGGATGGTCGCGTAGCCGACGCCACCGCCATCAGCCCTGCGCCGGCCGAGGTCCTGGTCACCGTGCAAAGCATCCTGGGCAACGGCACCGCTTCCGCCGAGGTGCTGGCCATCGTCGACGCCTACCTGTCCGACGAAGAACGCCGCCCAGTTGCCGACCGCCTAACCGTGCAGAGCGCCGAGGTGCTGCCCTACCAGGTCAACGCAGTGCTGCACCTCACCAGCACCGGCCCCGAGGCCGAGCCGATCCGCGCCGCCGCGCTGGCACGTGGCTTGGCCCTGGTCAACCGCCGTCGCCGCCTGGGTATGGAAGTGAACCGCTCCGCGCTTGACGCTGCCCTGCACATCGAAGGCGTCAAGCGTGAGGA
>Ga0075033_1000931_pt1 | contig 13288 bp, 7 predicted proteins | sample SynthPrep_5_END__FD_72751 | JGI IMG/M metagenome (GOLD analysis project Ga0075033, IMG submission 72751) | Synthetic microbial communities from Ohio, USA - SynthPrep_5_END_DS10_MetaG | ecosystem: Engineered > Bioreactor > Aerobic > Activated sludge | place: USA: Ohio, Columbus | collected 2014-04-10
AAAATGAAGGCGTTCGCCGACAAACAGGAAACCCCGTTCGTGGTGATCGACACCGCGATGATCGCCCAGGCCTACGATGACCTGCGCGCCGGTTTCGAATTCGCCAAGGTCTACTACGCGGTCAAAGCCAACCCGGCCGTCGAGATCATCGACCTGCTCAAAGAGAAAGGTTCGAGCTTCGACATCGCCTCGATCTATGAGCTGGACAAGGTGATGGATCGTGGCGTCAGCCCGGACCGTATCAGCTACGGCAACACCATCAAGAAATCCAAGGACATCCGTTACTTCTACGAGAAGGGCGTGCGTCTGTTCTCCACCGACTCCGAAGCCGACCTGCGCAACATCGCCAAGGCTGCCCCGGGTTCGAAAGTCTATGTGCGCATCCTCACCGAAGGCTCGACCACGGCTGACTGGCCACTGTCGCGCAAATTCGGCTGCCAGACCGACATGGCCATGGACCTGCTGATCCTCGCTCGCGACCTCGGCCTGGTGCCTTACGGCATCTCCTTCCACGTCGGTTCGCAACAGCGCGACATCAGCGTCTGGGATGCGGCGATCGCTAAGGTCAAAGTAATCTTCGAGCGCCTGAAAGAAGAAGACGGCATCCACCTGAAGCTGATCAACATGGGCGGTGGCTTCCCGGCCAACTACATCACCCGCACCAACAGCCTGGAAACCTACGCCGAAGAAATCATTCGCTTCCTGAAAGAAGACTTCGGTGATGACCTGCCGGAAATCATTCTCGAGCCGGGCCGTTCGCTGATTGCCAACGCCGGTATTCTGGTCAGCGAAGTGGTACTGGTTGCACGCAAGTCGCGCACCGCCGTCGAGCGTTGGGTGTATACCGATGTGGGCAAGTTCTCCGGCCTGATCGAAACCATGGACGAAGCGATCAAGTTCCCGATCTGGACCGAGAAAAAAGGCGAGATGGAAGAAGTCGTCATCGCTGGCCCGACCTGTGACAGCGCCGACATCATGTACGAGAACTACAAGTACGGCCTGCCGCTGAACCTGGCGATCGGTGATCGTCTGTACTGGCTGTCGACCGGTGCGTACACCACCAGTTACAGCGCGGTTGAGTTCAATGGCTTCCCGCCGTTGAAGTCGTTTTACGTGTAAGAGCAGCTGCGAGTTTCAAGCTGCTAGCTGCAAGTGAAAAGCCCATGACGTGTCATGGGCTTTTTTGTGTCTGGCTTCAAAATTTGTGGTGTGCTTTCGATCTATCCCCCTCACCCCAGCCCTCTCCCCCAAGGGGGCGAGGGGGAAAGGGAGCAGATCGGGGGCTTTTCAAAACCTGAGGTCGACTGGATATTTCAGGTCGGTGTAGTTGGAACATCCAACTCGGTCAGTCCCCTCTCCCTCTGTGAGAGGGTTAGGGTGAGGGCTATTGGCACCGAAGCGCATACCGCCCAGCCAACGCCTGAATCTTCGGATCTACAGCACTCGCCAACGTCTGACTCGCCACCCGCAGAAAATTCAGATTGCCGCCGGCCAAAGCTTTCTCAAGCCAATCGACCGCCTCATCAATCCGCCCCTCATCCGCTAAAACTGCAGCGAAACTGAACTGCCCACGAAAATCCCCACCGTCGGCCGAACGCCGATACCAATCGCGCGCCGCAACCGGATCCGCCGGGCACACCAGCCCTTCTTCCAGATACCGCCCCAGCAGATTCATCGATTTCGCATGGTCCAGTTCAGCCGCGCGGCGATACAGCGCCAGCGCCTGCAGATGATCCACCTCCACTCCCCGCCCGGTCGCCAGCAGATTGGCGAGGTTGTACATCGCCCAATCCAGTCCGGCCTCCGCTGCAATCCGATAATGCTGCGCAGCAACCGACGCATCCGCCGCGCAACCCCAACCATGCTCATGACAACGCCCGAGCATGTTGCGCGCCATCAGGTGCCCACGCCCGGCAGCGATGCCGAACCAGCGCAGCGCCAGCGCTTGATCCTGGGCGATGCCTAGGCCGTCGAGTAGGATTTGCCCAAGCAACGCCTGTGCTTCAACTTCACCCTCGCCCGCCGCTAGCAAAATCGCCTGCGCGGCACGGGCCGGGCTTTCGGCGAGCATGGAGCTGAGTTGTTCGCCGTCGAGGACTTCTTCACGACGCAGTTGAAAACTCATACCTCGACCCAGCGACGGAGCAAGTTGTGATACGTGCCGGTGAGGCGAATCAGTGACGGGTGATCAGGCAGATCTTGAGTCAGTTGCTGAATCGCCCCGTCCATCTCGAACAACAGCGCGCGCTGGCTATCTTCACGCACCAGACTTTGTGTCCAGAAGAACGACGCATAACGCGCGCCACGCGTGACCGCGTTGACCTTATGCAGGCTGGTGCCGGGGTACAAAACCATGTCGCCGGCCGGCAACTTCACCCGTTGCGTGCCGAAGGTGTCCTGGATCTCCAGCTCGCCGCCGTCGTAATCATCGGGCTCGCTGAAGAACAGCGTCGCCGACAGATCGGTGCGCACCCGCTCGATGCTGCCCTTGGGTTGGCGCACGGCGTTATCGATGTGGAAATCGAAACTGCCACCGGCCGTGTAACAGTTCACTAACGGCGGGAAGACTTTGTGCGGCAACGCGGCGGACATGAACAGTGGATTTTTCCACAAACGCTCCAGCATCGCTGCGCCGATCTCTTTGGCCAGCGGATGGCCTTCGGGCAGCTGCAAATTGTGCTTCGCCTTGGCCGACTGAAAGCCGGCGGTGATCTTGCCATCGGCCCAATCGGCCTGCTCTAGCGCCTCACGAATGCGCTGCACTTCGTCTTTTGCGAACAGTCCGGGGATGTGCAGCAGCATGGCGATGTCACCTGATGGCAAAGAGGCGGCAATGGTATTGATTCTTATTGACTGTGTAAAACCCGAGAGACGAATGAACTGGCAAAAACCGTAAGGTTAAATTGTAAAGAATGTAAATTCAGTGCGAATAACAATGTTTCGCAATTGATACGAATACTTGTTTAACCTATATTCCGCCGCCTCAAATCCTTGGGGAGGGGAATAAAAATGGCACGTCAACACGCACAATTACCGGTCAGTTCACCACGTCTGCTCGCCTCTGCAATCGGTGTGGCAATCACCGCCGGTTCCGCTGGCCAGATGGTGTTCGCCGCTGAAAAAACCGACAGCAAAGCCACCGGCAATGCCATCGCCCTGGACGCCACCTCGATCACGGGCGAAGCCCAGGATTCGACGTCCTATCAGGTCGAAAAAGCCTCCTCGCCCAAGTACACCGCGCCGCTGGTCGATACACCGCGCTCGGTCACCGTTATTCCGCAACAAGTGCTCAAAGACACCGGCGCCCTGAACATGCAGGACGCGCTGCGCACCGTGCCGGGCATCACCTTCGGCGCCGGTGAAGGCGGCAATCCACAGGGCGACCGTCCGTTCATTCGTGGTTTCGACGCGCAGGGCGACACCTACCTCGACGGCGTGCGCGACACCGGTTCGCAAAGCCGCGAAATCTTCGCCGTGGAAAACATTGAAGTCAGCAAGGGCCCGAATTCCGCCATCGGCGGTCGTGGCGCGGCAGGCGGCAGCATCAACCTGGTGAGCAAGAAAGCGCACCTGGGCAATTCGTTCGATGGCGGCTTCACCTGGGGCTCCGACCAGACTCAGCGCTACACCCTCGACGGCAACTACCAGTTCAGCGACACCGCCGCCGGCCGTCTGAACCTGATGAGCCACGAGAGCAACGTCGCCGGTCGCGACAAAGTCGATTACGACCGCTGGGGCATCGCCCCGTCCCTGGCGTTTGGCCTGGGCACCGACACCCGCGTCAACCTCGACTACTACCACCTCGAAAGCAACGACACCCCGGACTCGGGCGTGCCGTACACCATTCCGGCCGGCGGCTCCGCTGCACGCACCAAGTCCAATCCGGACAAGCCTTACGCTGGCGGTGACCACAGCAATTTCTACGGCCTGGATCGCGACTTCCGCAAGGGCCGCACCGACACCGCGACCTTCGCCATCGAGCATGACCTGAGCGACTCGCTGACGATCAAGAACACCCTGCGTCACGGCACCAGCATGCAGGACTACATCCTGACCCAACCTGACGACAGCAAGGGCAACGTCAACAATGGCAGCCTCTGGCGCCGGGCCAATACTCGGGTGAGCAACACCGAGACCACCACCAACCAGACTGACCTGTTCGGCAACTTCTACGTTGCCGGCTTCAAGAACAGCTTCTCCACCGGTGTCGAATACACCCGTGAGGAAAGCCAGAAGTCTTCGTACAACGTCAACACCGACACCACACCGCGCACCACTAATGTGGCCGCGAGCAGCAACTGCACGCCGTCGATGATCGGCGCGTCGAGTAACTACAACTGCACCTCGCTGTCGAACCCGAACCCGAACGATCCGTGGAACGGCGCAATTTCGCGTAACTACGCCGGCACCGACACCCAGGCCAACACCTACGCGCTGTATGTGTTCGATACGCTGGAGCTGAACGAGCAGTGGCTGGTGAACATGGGCCTGCGTTACGACCACTTCGACACCGACTACAAGACCTACAACGCCGCTGGCACCACCACGTCCAAGGGCGATGACACCAGCGAGTTCGTCACCGGTCAGTTCGGCGTCGTCTACAAGCCGGCGGAAAACGGCAGCATCTACGCCTCCTACGCCACCTCGGCCACGCCACCGGGCAACACCTTGGGCGAGGGTCAGGAAGGCAACCCCTTGGGCGGCACCCCGGATCGCAGCGGCAACCTGCTGAGCAGCGACATGGAGCCGGAAACCACCAAGAACTATGAAATCGGCACCAAGTGGGATCTGCTCAACGATCGCCTGTCGCTGACCGCTGACATCTTCCGCACCGAGAAAGAAAACGCTCGTGTGCAAGTCGACACCACGTCGTACGAAAACGCCGGCAAGACCCGTGTGCAAGGTGTCGAGCTCTCGGCCAGCGGCAAGATCACTGACAAGTGGCAAGTGTTCGCCGGTTACGCCTTCATGGACAGCGAACAAGTCGACGGCGGCCCGCTGGGCAAAGCCAACGACGGCAACGAACTGCCTAACACGCCAAAAAACAGCGCCAGCCTGTGGACCACTTACCAGGTCACGCCGAAGCTGACCATCGGTGGCGGCGCGTTCTACGTCGACGACGTGTACGGCAGCGTGGCCAACACCACCATGGTTGACTCGTATGTTCGCTACGACGCGATGGCGGCTTACAAGCTGACCAAGAACGTCGACCTGCAACTCAACGTGCAGAACCTGACCAACGAAACCTACTACGACAAAGCCTTCTCGACCCACTTCGCCAACCAGGCGGCGGGCCGTACGGCACTGTTGAGCACCAACTTCCACTTCTGACCGATGTGGAAACCTGTGGGAGCGAGCCTGCTCGCGAAAGCGCTGGGTCAGTCAAGTAGAGGCTGACTGACACGACGCCTTCGCGAGCAGGCTCGCTCCCACAAGGTATGCGCCGCAAGGCTTGGCCCCGTTCATTCAATTGAACGGGGCTTTTGTGCGTAATAAAGAACGCTTCTCGATAACCCACGGCATAATGCGCGCCGTGAAGACAATTTCCGAATGGACGGCGAGTGACGTGTTGAAGAAAACCCTGTTCCAGTTGCACTGGTTTTTTGGCATCACCGCAGGCCTGGTGCTGGCGTTGATGGGCATCACCGGCGCGGCCTATTCGTTTCAGGACGAAATCCTGCGGGCGCTGAATCCCTCCGTCCTGCAGGTAGAGAAACAAGTCGCCGGTGTCTTGCCGCCCGTCGAACTGGTCGAGCGTATCGAAGCCACATCCGGCAAAAAAGTCTCGATGCTCTGGGTCGAAACCGACAGCGGCAACGCGGCGAAAGTGTTCTTCACCCCGCCCAAGGGTGAACGTCGCGGCGAGATGCGCTACTTCGATCCGTACACCGCCGAGTTCATGGGCGACGCGGTCGGCCAGGATTTCTTCGGCCTGATGCTGCAACTGCACCGCTTCCTCGCCATGGGCGATACCGGGCGCAACATCACCGGCGCCTGCACGCTGATCCTGCTGTTCTTCTGCCTGTCCGGCCTGTACCTGCGCTGGCCGCGTCAGTGGCATAGCTGGCGCGTCTGGCTGACGCTGGACTGGAAGAAAAAGGGCCGCGCCTTCAACTGGGATCTGCACTCGGTGGCGGGCACCTGGTGCCTGCTGGTCTATCTGTTGCTGGCGCTGACCGGGTTGTCGTGGTCGTACGAGTGGTACAACAAAGGCCTGACCCGACTGCTTTCCGACTCGCCACAAAACGAGCGCGTGCGCGGTGGTCGCGGCCCGGCGCCGGAAGGCCCGGCACCGATCGCCGATTACGCAGCGATGTGGAGCAGCATTTACAGCGCTGCCGGCCCGGGTCTGGCGGCGTACAACATCCGTATGCCGGCCGTCGCTGGCCAACCGGCGACCGTGTTCTACCTGCTCGACAGCTCGCCGCATGATCGCGCGCTGAACCAGATCACCCTCGACCCGGCCACCGGCATCGTCAAACGTGTCGACCGTTACGCCGACAAGAGCTTCAAGGCGCAACTGCTGACCAGCATTTATGCGCTGCACGTCGGCAGCTATTTCGGTCTGGTCGGGCGGATCATCATCACGCTCGCAGCGGTGTGCATGCCGCTGTTTTTCATCACCGGCTGGCTGCTGTACCTCGATCGTCGGCGCAAGAAAAAGCAGATCAAGGATGCCCGCCAAGGCCTCGCACAGCCGGGCGGCGATGCTTCGGCATGGCTGATCGGTTTCGCCAGCCAGAGCGGTTTCGCCGAGCAACTGGCATGGCAGACCGCCGGGCAATTGCAGGCCGCCGGACTGCCGGTGAAAGTGCAGCCGCTGGCGAATGTCAGCGAGCAGGATCTGCGTGAATCGAACAACGCACTGTTTGTGGTGAGCACGTTCGGCGACGGCGAAGCGCCGGACAGCGCGCGCGGATTCGAGCGCAAAGTGCTGGGCAAAGCGGCAACGCTCGACAGTCTGAATTACTCGGTGCTCGGTCTCGGCGATCGTCAGTATCAGCACTTCTGTGGTTTCGCCAAACGCCTGCACCAATGGTTGGCGGAGCACGGCGGCAAGACATTGTTCGCGCCGGTCGAAGTCGACAGCGGTGATCCCTATGCCCTGCGCCACTGGCAAACCCAACTTGGCCTGCTCACCGGCCAAGCACCGGTCGATACCTGGCAAGCACCGAGTTACGACAACTGGACGCTGGTACGCCGCGAACTGATGAACCCGGATAGCAGCGGTGCGCCGGTTTACTTGTTGGGCCTGAGCGCACCGAACACCAGCAGTTGGCTGGCCGGTGATCTGGTCGAAGTGCTGCCGCGTAACTGCCCGTGGGCCATCGAACACTTCCTCGACGGCCTCGGCATTCGTGGCGAAACCACTGTGAAAATCAACGGCCTCGACGAGCCGCTGGAAGTTGCGCTGGCCTCGCGGCAATTGCCCGAACACCGCGCACATCTGGTCGGTCTGCATGCGCAATCGCTGGTCGACGCGATGGTGCCGCTGGCCATGCGCGAATACTCGATCGCCTCGATTGCCGCCGACGGCGTGCTGGAGTTGATCGTGCGTCAGGAACAGCATGCCGACGGCACCCTGGGCATCGGTTCCGGCTGGCTGACTGAGCACGCGCCGGTGGGCGGCAGCATCAGTTTGCGGGTTCGACGCAACAGTGGCTTCCATCTGCCGAACGAACCAGTGCCGATGATTCTTTTGGGCAACGGCACCGGCATCGCAGGACTGCGCAGCTTGCTCAAGGCACGGATTGCCGATGGTCAACAGCGCCAGTGGTTGCTGTTTGGCGAGCGCAATCGTGAACACGATTTCCTCTGTCGCGCGGAGCTGGAAGAGTGGTTGATCAATGGTGATCTGGAGCGGCTGGATCTGGCGTTTTCGCGGGATCAGGCTGAGAAGGTTTATGTGCAGGATCGCTTGCGTGAGTCGGCTGCAGAGTTGAAGAAATGGCTGGCGGACGGGGCGGTTATTTATATCTGTGGCAGCTTGCAGGGAATGGCTTCGGGGGTTGATCAGGTGCTAAACGATATTCTTGGTGCCGCCGAAGTCGAACGCCTGATTGAGCAGGGCCGTTATCGGCGTGATGTCTATTAAAGAGCCCCTCACCCTAACCCTCTCCCAAAGGGAGAGGGGACTGACCGTTAGAGATTCACGCAATACGCCGACCTGAACGTCCTCTGCCGAATCCATAATCGACACGGTCTTCCAGGTCGGCGTACCTCTTTAGACACCTCCGTCGGCCCCCTCTCCCTTCGGGAGAGGGCTGGGCGGGCGGCGTTCCGATGAGGGTTAGCCTTTGATCTTTAAGCAGGCTGCAATTTTTTCTCGAAAACCGCCACCCCATTCAAATCCCGCAACACCACGCTCATCTCCCCACTCCCCCCTTCAATATTCACCTCGCCAAAAAACTGAAACCCGGCAAACGGCGAAGTGTTCTGCGCCGGCGGCGCCTTCTCGAACACCACCTCCGGGCCAAAGGTTTTATCCAGTGGATTAGGCCCGAAACTCCCGGCATTCAGCGGCCCCGCGACAAACTCCCAGAACGGTTCGAAATCCTGAAACGCCGCGCGGTCCGGGTGATAGTGATGCGCCGCGCAGTAATGCACATCCGCCGTGAGGAAGACGAAATTGCGCACCTGCTGCGCACGCAGATAGCCGAGCAATTCGGCGATTTCCACCTCGCGCCCCTGGGCCGGTCCCGGGTCACCGTTAGCCACCGCTTCCCAACGCGGGACACCCGGGCTGACCTCACCATCCGGCACGCCAAGGCCGATTGGCATGTCGGCGGCAATGACCTTCCACTGGGCTTTGGATTTCTTCAAGCCGCGCTTGAGCCAGTTCAGTTGCTCACGTCCCAAAAACGGTTTCGCCGCGCCGAGGTTGTCGTCATTGGCGCCGCGATAACTGCGCATGTCGAGCACGAACACATCGAGCATTGGCCCATAGCTCAACTTGCGATAAATCCTTCCGCCAGCATCGGCAGCCTGCAAACGCATCGGCGAGTATTCCAGCCACGCCTTGCGTGCGCGCCCGACCAGGGTGTGGATATCTTTTTCCTGATAACGCTCGTCGAGCTGCTTGCCGGGCGACCAGTTGTTGACCACTTCATGGTCGTCCCACTGCCAGATCTGCGGCACCTCGGCGTTGAAGCGGCGGATGTTTTCGTCCATCAGGTTGTAGCGGTAATTGCCGCGATAGTCGGCGAGGGTCTGCGCGACTTTGCTCTTGGCTTCGGTGGTGAGGTTACGCCAGATGCGACCGTTTTCCGTGGTGAGCTGGGCCGGCACCGGGCCGTCGGCATAGATGGTGTCACCGCTGTGGATGAAGAAGTCCGGCAGACGCAAACGCATCGCTTCGTAGATGCGCATGCCGCCGATGTCCGGGTTGATACCGAAGCCCTGGCCGACGGTGTCGCCGCTCCAGACGAAACGAATATTGCGCCGCGCCGTCGGAGCGCTGCGCAGGTGACCGAGCCACGGCTCGCTGGCGACGCCGGTACGGGCGTCCTTGAAATACACGCGATAGAAAATCGCCTGATCGGCGGGCAGCCCGGCCAGTTCAACGCGGGCGGTGAAGTCGCTGCGGGCATCGGCCAGCGTCGAGACTACCCGGCGCGGGTGGCGAAACTGGCTGCGGGTGTCCCACTCGACCACCATATGCGCGGGGCGATCGCTGCGGCTCCAGATCATCGCGCGGTCGCCTTGCAGATCGCCGGACTGCACGCCGTCGGTCAACTGCGGGCGATCCTTGACCGACGCAATCACCGCCGGCGCCAGGCTTGGCATCAGCAGACCGGCACCAACGACTTGCATGACACGCCGGCGACCGGGGTTGAAATCGCTCATGGTGTTCTCCCTGAAAAAAGGAAAACTTAAGCACGCGATCATGAAACAGACATGACACCAGACACACCACAGAACCAATTGTAGGAGTGAGCCTGCTCGCGATATCGGTATATCTGCCAACATTCATGTCACTGACAGACCGCTATCGCGAGCAGGCTCACTCCTACAAGGGTTTTGTGTTGTCGGTCAGGCCTTCGCCGGTTCCAGCGCCAGCTCAACGGCCTCCGGGCGTTTGACCGTCGCATAGACAACGGCGGTCAAGAGGCTCCCCGCGACAATCGCCAGCAAATACAGCAACGCATGGTTGATCGCATTCGGAATCGCCAGCACAAACAAGCCACCGTGCGGCGCCATCAGTTTGCAGCCGAAGTACATCGACAACGCACCGGTCAGCGCGCCACCGGCGATGCTCGCCGGAATCACCCGCAACGGATCTTTCGCGGCAAACGGAATCGCCCCTTCGGAGATGAAGCACAGCCCCAGCACGAAGGCAGCCTTGCCGGCCTCGCGTTCAGTCTGGGCGAATTTGCGCCGCGCAATAAATGTGGCGATGCCCAGACCAATCGGCGGCACCATCCCTGCGGCCATGGTCGCGGCCATCGGTGCATAACTCTGCGACGCCAGCAGACCTACCGAGAACGCGTACGCGGCTTTGTTGATCGGCCCGCCAAGGTCGACGCACATCATGCCACCGAGCAGCACACCGAGCAGAATCGCGTTGGTGGTACCCATGCTGTCGAGGAAATGCGTGAGCGCACCGAGCATGCCGGCGACCGGTTTACCGACCACGTAAATCATCACCAGACCGGTGATCAGGCTGGCAAACAACGGGATGATCAGAATCGGTTTCAGCGCTTCGAGACTTTGCGGCAAGGCGACATATCGACTGATAGCCTTGGCCGCATAACCGGCGATAAACCCGGCGATGATGCCGCCGATAAACCCGGCGCCCAGCGTACTGGCAAGCAAACCACCAATCATCCCCGGCGCCAGGCCCGGACGGTCGGCGATCGAATAAGCGATGTAACCGGCCAACAACGGCACCATCAACTTGAACGCGGTCTCGCCACCGATCTGCATCAACGCCGCCGCCAGCGTGCCTTCCTCCTTGAACGCGGTGATGCCGAAGACGAACGACAGCGCGATCATCAAACCACCGGCCACGACCATCGGCAACATGAACGACACGCCGGTCAGCAGGTGTTTATAGATGCCGGTTTTCTCTTGCTTGGCCGGTGCCTTGCCGTCACTCGCGGTGCTTTCCACTGCACCTTCGGCCAAGGCTTTTTTCAGCGTGGCTTCGGAATGCTTCAAGGCGATCCCGGTGCCGCAGCGATAGATCTTCTTGCCGGCAAAACGCTCGGTGGCGACTTCGATATCCGCCGCCAGCAACACCACGTCTGCTTCGGCAATCGCCGCTGCGCTCAACGGGGTTTTCGCGCCCACCGAGCCTTGGGTTTCGACCTGCAGTTCGTAGCCCAGACGCTTGGCGGTCTGCTGCAAGGCTTCGGCGGCCATGAAGGTGTGGGCTACACCGGTCGGGCACGCGGTGATGGCGACGAGGCGTGGCGCGCGCGGCGCATCAGCAACCGGTTCTGCCGCGCTGGCGACGTAAACCTCAGCCTCTTCAGCACCACGACGCAGCACCGCCTCGACATCTTGCAATGCCTGCGCCGGAGCAATCTGGAAAACCCGTTTGCCGACAAAACGCGTCATATCGACCGCGCCTGTGGCGACCAACAAAACCCACTCCGCCGCTGCAATGGTCGCCGCCGACAACTCGCGTTCCGGGTGCGCCGCATCGACCACTTCCACGCTGGTGCTCCAGCCCTGACGCTGCGCTGCCGCATCGAGCAAACGTGCGCACAGCACACTGGTGACCATGCCGTTCGGGCAAGCCGTAACAATGGCTAATTTCATGACAAACCCTCTTATTGTTCTGTCAGGGGACGCACGCGCACGCCCTGTTCGAGCTGCGCCAGTTGCGCCGCATCGTTGATGCCAAAACCGATCTGGGTCACCGCCATCGCCGCAATTGCGGTGGCCGTGCGCAGGGTTTGCTCGGGCGTATCGGCGCTGAGCAAACCGTGGAGCATGCCGGCCAGCAACGAATCACCGGCACCGACTGTGCTGGCGACGCTGACCTTGGGCGGCGTGGCATGCAGTGCCGAACCGACGCTGAACCAGTTCACGCCGTCAGCACCGTGGGAGATCACCACGTGCTCGATACCTTGCGCATGCAAGCGCGCCGCTGCCTGAGCCTCGGCCGCGTGAGAAACCACGTCGCAACCGAGCGCGTCGGCGAGTTCTTCAGTGTTCGGTTTGATCAGCCATGGACTGGCTTTCAAAGCTTCGCGCAATGCTGCGCCGCTGCTGTCGAGAGCGACTTTCAGGCCAAGTTGATTGAGCCGTTCGATCAATTCACGCAACCACTGCGCCGTAACGCCACGCGGCAAACTGCCGGCGACCACCACCGCATCGTGACCCGGTGCAATCTGCACCAGTCGATCGAGCAACGCTTGTTGCGCGGCGGCATCGACCACCGGTCCAGGGCCGTTGATGTCAGTGATGCGGCCACTCTGTTCAGCTACTTTGATGTTGCTGCGCGTCTCACCGGGCACGCGGATAAACGCGTCGACAAAACCGCGCTTGGCGAACAGGGTTTCGAACGCTTGCAGGTTGTCTTCACCGAGAAAGCCGCTGACCGTCAGTTGATGGCCAAGGTCGGCCAGCACTTGCGCGACGTTCACGCCTTTGCCGGCAGCGTGGGTGTGCATCTCGTCGCTGCGATTGACCTGACCCGCCTCCAGGCGTGGCAGTTCGACGGTGAGGTCGAGCGCCGGGTTGAGGGTCAGGGTAAGAATCTTGGCCATTACAGGGCCTCCACTAATGCGCGCACTTCGTTCGCGCTGCCCACGGCCAGGGCATGTTGAGCAAGGGTTTGCGCCTGGGTCAGGCTGAGTTCGCGGATGCGTGCCTTGACTTCAGCAATGCTGCGTCCGGAGACGCTGAGTTCATCGACACCGAGGCCGACCAGCACCGGCACCGCCAGCGGGTCCGCCGCCAGCTCACCGCAGACACCGACCCATTTGCCATGGGCATGGGCCGCGCGCACGGTGATGTCGATCAGTTGCAGCACCGCCGGGTGCAGGCCGTCAGCCTGTGCCGAAAGCGTCGGGTGACCACGGTCGATGGCCAGTGTGTACTGGGTCAGGTCGTTGGTGCCGACGCTGAAGAAGTCGACTTCCTTGGCCAATACCGGCGCGAGCAGAGCGGCGGACGGCACTTCAATCATGATCCCCAGTTGCAGATCAGCAACCGGGATTTCCAGGCGCAGACGTTCAGTCATGTCGCGGGCCTGACGCCACTCTTCGACGCTGCCAACCATCGGGAACATGATCCGCAGCGGACGGTTGTCCGCCGAACGCAGCAAGGCGCGCAA
>Ga0075033_1000938_pt1 | contig 13199 bp, 11 predicted proteins | sample SynthPrep_5_END__FD_72751 | JGI IMG/M metagenome (GOLD analysis project Ga0075033, IMG submission 72751) | Synthetic microbial communities from Ohio, USA - SynthPrep_5_END_DS10_MetaG | ecosystem: Engineered > Bioreactor > Aerobic > Activated sludge | place: USA: Ohio, Columbus | collected...
GATCACAGCCGGGTCTTCGGAGTACTGCATGCCGGCGAACAGCGGGCTCGCTTGCAGGGCTTCGTAGCGCTTTTTCAGGAACTTGATGTTGTCATCGCCCCACACGAAGCTCATGTGCGGCGTGGTGTTGATGAACGAGCGAGGGTTCTTCAGAACGCCTTGCTGAACCTGCCAGGCCCAGAACTGACGGGAGACCTGGAACGCTTCGTTGATCTCGACGGCTTTCGGGATCGTCACGTTGCCTTTGTCGTCTTCCGGGGTGTAGTTCAGCTCAGCGAGCGCCGAGTGACCGGTACCGGCGTTGTTCCAGCCGTTGGAGCTTTCCAGGGCGACGCCGTCGAGGCGCTCGACCATTTCCATCGACCAGCTTGGCTCCAGCTCATTGATCCACACACCGAGGGTGGTGCTCATGATGCCGCCGCCGATCAGCAGGACGTCGACTTTCTTTGCTTCGTCAGCATTGGCGGATGTCATCCCCATCGCCAAAGCCAGACCCAGCAGGGCTGTGTTCACTTTCTTAAACATCTGTTGCACCTATGATAAAACGCCTTCCGCCCGCCGCTGTTATCTGTATGCGATCCGCTTTGATGACGCTCAGGCTAGCGTCGCAGATTCCGGCACACTTCAATTTTGACGGGTGGGCACACAAGGCCGACATGCTGCATCGACCTCAGTTAATGTCCCTTCTGAACTGACTTCTTATCATTATTGGCTCAGCTACTTGAGCGACAGGGATTCCGTCGGCCCGCCCGAAGGCAGGCAAACCGAATAAGGTCAAACCAAGTTGGCGCGAAGAATATCACGTCAGGGCAAACCCGCGCGTCTGTTCCCGACTTGAGAGTCTTTTTCCACTCAGGGACTTATCGGCCGCCAGTCGCTGAACATGACCCTCTGATGAGTGCGTCGACGCAAACCATCCTGCATTCAAGTGTAGTTGCCCAGAGATTGAGCACTTTTGGGCAGTGCCTTGCTCAAGCATTATCTGCTACGTTGTACGACGACTGACAAATTAGTCGTCAACCCCATAACAACAAGGAAACAACCTCAATGACCAAGACCCGACTCCTGATCGGCTTTCTCTGTGCCTTCAACGGTTACGCGATGGCCGCCTCTGCCCCGGCGGAAAAAGACGTTGCCCAAGCGGTGGACCATCTGACCCAGGCGATGCTGCACAAGGACATCGCCGAACTGAACGCGCTCACCGCGCCCAACCTGACTTATGGCCATTCCAGCGGCAAGATCCAGGACAAGAAGGAGTTCATCGCCGACATCGAAACCGGCAAGAGCGCGTTCAAGACCCTGGAAATGCAGAACCAGACCATCACCCTGTCCGGCGACACCGCGCTGGTCCGCCACCACTTTTCCGCGCAGGCGTTGAAGGGAACCGAGGTGGTGCCGACGGAGATCGAGAATTTCCAGATCTGGCAGAAGCAGGACGGCAAGTGGCTGCTGGTGGGGCGGCAGGCGTTCAAGTTCTGATGCAACTGAACAGCTCTGCCATGAGTCACTGGCAGGGCTCTTCACTAGTCCACTAACGATTCTGTCCGCACTCTACATTCTGTCTCATTTATACCTCCCCTTTACTCTCCTCCCTGATATGCTTCAACGCAGTACCGTATGAGCTGATTTTTTTGGAGTATTGAATGACCCGTCTACGCGTCAAGCATTTTGGCCCTATCCGCGATGGAGTGAAGAATGATGGCTGGATAGAGTTCAAGCGCGTGACTGTATTTGTGGGTAATCAAGGCTCAGGAAAGAGCACTCTGGCCAAGCTCTATTCCACATTCTCTTGGATCGAAAAAGCACTGGTTCGCGGAGATCACGATAAAGCGTGGTTTGAGGAAGAGGATCGACTGAGTAAAACTTTTCTGGTCTATCACAGGTTGGAAAACTACATTACCGCCGAACAGGAAAGCAAAACTAAAATTGAGTATGAAGGCGAGGCTTATACAATAAAATATAGTCATCGTCGAATGCACATAGCCCCCTCCAGCAGCAATGTATATCAACTACCTCAAATCATGTATGTGCCTGCTGAACGAAATTTCATTTCATACGTCAGTCAGCCTCAAGAACTGAGGCTCTCCTCAGCATCACTAAAAGAGTTTCTTGTCGAGTTCAATTATGCAAAAGAAAACATGATTGGACACCTCTCGCTACCTATCAATAACGCCAAGCTGGATTATGACCACTTCACTGACACGTTAAGCGTCCAAGAAGCCGATTACAAATTAAATTTAGCAGATGCGTCAAGCGGCTTTCAGTCTGCGGTGCCTCTTCATTTAGTGAGTCAATACTTGGCAAATCGAGTGAAGGAGCGCATAGAAGATAGACAGGAATCGATGAGCATCAAAGAGATTGAACGATTCAGAAAGGAAGCAGAAAATATTTTTTCTGATGCTCTAACTACAGAACAAAAGCGAGTCCTTATTTCGACGCTATCTTCGCGCTTCAACAAAACCGCCTTTATTAACATTGTAGAAGAACTCGAACAAAATCTTTATCCAGAATCACAATGGAAAGTTCTGCAAAGCCTTTTGCAATTTAACAGCCTAGTGAATAACAACCGCCTTATTCTCACCACACATAGCCCCTACGTAGTCAACTACTTAACAATTGCAGTGCAGGGAAAACACATCCAGGACAACATTACAAGAAAGAATAGACTTCCCGATTTACTCCCAAAACTGGCTAAAATAATACCCCTACACGCCTTGATTGACAGCACTGAACTTACGATATACCAAGCGAATGAAAAAACTGGCAGCATTGAAAAACTACCAAATATTGATGGCATTCCTTCTGACAATAATTTTCTGAACCTATCATTGAGTGAGGGCAATGACTTATTTGATCGTCTCTTGGATATTCAGGAGGAGTTGGAGGCGTGAATTTTTTTGATCCTCAATGCCAAACGGGTCCATTCAATGACGCATTGTTTGGACTTTGTGATGATCAATCCTCCACCACGGCATACGTTGATTTGACAGCACAAGAAAACTGGCTTGCTACGGTCGAGAATCCCAACGAAAGAGATGTCATTTTCACCGCGATCGACAAGTGTGTGATCAAGGATGACGAGGCCGCGGGTGTCAAGCGATGTGACTGCATGCTGACTACTCATCAGGAGCTTTATCTGATTGAGCTCAAAGATTGGTCCAGGGGTGGCTGGCAGGCCCGTTCCATTGAGCAATTGAAATGCACGATCGAGCTTTTAGAGGCTTCTCACACAGAGGAAGTGCTGAACCGCTACCGCCCTAAAAAGGCTTATATCTGCAACAACAGAAAATCACCATTCCCCAGAACTGACTTCAACACTAAAAACCATTTTTACAGATCCTACCGTTTCAGGCTGTATATCCAGACAATCGTGAAAATCCCATAAAACAGACTGAGTGAATTGAGTGCTCCATTCGCCACCAATTTAAATCCGCTCCCTCAAAGCCGAAACCGATCCACCGACTGCGCCAACTGCCCCGCCAGGCTCGACAACTCATCGGTGGTATTCGCCGTTTGCCCGATCACCCGGCTGTTGCCTTCGGACATCCCGGCAATCATTTCCACCTGATGGGCGATCTCGTTACTGGCCTGGCTTTGCTCGCCAATCGTGCGAGTGATGTCGTTGACCAGTTGCGTCGTGCTCAACGTCGCCTCGAGAATTTCGCGGATGGCCCGCTCGACATCCGCCGTCACCGCCATGCCCTTGTCGACCTGCGCGACACCCGCCTCCATGCTGCTGACCGCCTCGCGGGTGCTGTGCTGAATGCGCGCGACCATCGCGGCGATTTCCTGGGTAGAAGCGCTGGTGCGTGCCGCCAGACTACGCACTTCATCCGCCACCACCGCAAACCCCCTTCCCTGCTCGCCGGCCCGAGCCGCTTCAATGGCGGCGTTGAGCGCCAGCAGATTGGTCTGGTCGGCAATGCTCTTGATCACCTGAATGATGTTGAAAATGGCTTCGGATTCCTGATCCAGCGTGCGGATCACCTGCGCCGACTGTTGTGCTGATCGGGCGATATCGTCCATGTCGCTGACCACTTGATGAATGACACCGCCGCCCTCCTTGGCCAGGGTTTCGGCCTGACTGGCCATGCTCAGGGCTCGTTCGGCGTGGCGGGTGATTTCCTCGATGCTCGCGGTCATCTGGCTGGCGGCAGCGGCCATGGTGCCGGCAGCGACGCTTTGTTGCTGACTGCTGTCGGCGACCTGATGGCAGCCGTGGCTGAGTTGTTCGCTCATGCCACTGACGCCGTGAGCATTGCGCCGCACCACATCGATCATGTTGCGCAAGTCGCGCTGCATGGTTGCCAGTGTGCGTATCAGAGTACTGGCTTCGTCCTTGCCGGATGGCTCGGCGATCGGCTCGCTGAGGTTGCCGTGGGCGATGCTTTCGGCGATGCGGCTGGCAGTCTTCAACGGCGCCATGATGCTCAGAATGACCCAGCGCCCCTGGATCAAGAGCAGCACAAGACTGGCGATCAACACCACGCCGAGCGCGACGTTGGCGCTGCGGATCGCTGATTCGGTTGCTGCGCTGGTCTGCAGCGTATTGGACTCGATCAACTCGCTCAACGCGGCCATTTGCTCTTCCAACTGGCCGAACGCCGTGTTGAAGGTGCCCAGTTCCTGTTGAGCCGTATCAGGGTTGTCCAGCGCCAGCCCGACAATCCGTTCACCCGCGTTGATGTAGGTATCGAGGCTCGGTTTGATCTGCTCCAGGGCCGTGCGCAATGCCGGATTGATCGGCAATTTGAGGTTTTCCTCGAGCACCTCATGAAAATGCCCGGCATGCTCGTTGATCGATTCGCGTACCTCGCTTGCCGTGCTGGTGCTTTTGCCCAGCCCGACCAGCATCGCCGAGTAGACATCGGCGCGCAGGGCGTCGTGCATCATGTCGGCTTCCATGTGGTTGCGCAGCGCGCTCATGCTGACCGCGTTATCGCTGACCGCCGAGGCCATCCGCTGATTGCCGACGTAACTGACCAGACTCACGATCAAGGCTGTCAGCAGACTTGTCACAATCAGCAACACTAAACGCAGTTTGATCGACACCGGATTTTCCTCACTCATCACGCCCGTAAGCGCTTGTCAGCCTTCAGTTAAGCCTATTTGCGCAGGTCTGCCGCGCCAGAGCGTGTCAGCAGGTGTCGGCGTGCTGGCCAAAGGCAGCAAAACTTTCGGATTGCGCGGCAAGTCTCACTTTTCAACGCGCACGGCCAACGCCTTCATCACCGGTTAATGCCGGCAGGCTATTGAGTCCGTCGTTCTGAATTCTCATGCAGCAAAAGGAAACGCTATGAAACGCGCATTGTGGTTGGGTCTGCTCAGCACGTTCGCCATCGGTACCGCACACGCGGCGACGGAAAAAGTCGCGATCAATCTGGTCAGCGCTGACGGCGCGCCGCAGGCGATCGGCTCGGTCACCATCAGTGAAACGGCGTATGGCCTGTTGTTCACGCCTGACTTGAAATCTCTGCCGGCCGGCGTGCACGGTTTCCACGTGCATGAAAACGGCAGCTGCGAGGCCGGCATGAAGGATGGCGTGAAAGGTGCTGCGCTGGCCGCTGGCGGACATTTCGATCCGCAGAAAACCGGCAAGCACCTCGGCCCCTACGCTGATGGTCATTTGGGAGACCTTCCGGCGGTTTACGTGACTGCCGATGGCATCGCCAACTACCCGGTATTGGCGCCGCGCCTGAAAAAGATTTCCGAGATCAAGGGCCACGCCCTGATGATCCACGCCGGCGGCGACAACCACGCCGATATGCCCAAACCACTGGGCGGTGGCGGTGATCGTATGGCCTGCGGGGTGATCTGACTCATTCCAGCGTGAAAGACGGGCAACCCGCCATGGCGTTGCCCGCGTCTGTTTTGCAATAACGCAGACTTTGCTGCGCCACGGAACTCCCGCCGCGCGCGCCCCTCTCACATTATGTAATCCTTCCCTTTTTGCTTCGCGCTTGTGGAGGAACACCGTCATGCGCAAGTTAGTGCTCGTTTCTTCTTTACTCCTATGCCTGCCCGTTGGTTCCGCTCTGGCCAAAGTCGATGCCGGAGATGTCGCCACCTCGGCCGGTGTCTCCGCGTCGCTGTACTCGACCTTCAAGGATCACAAAATGGTGATTCCGGCCCGTGACGACTTGTCTGCATTTGTCGCCAGTGGCGGGGCCATTCGTGGGGTTTATCTTGAATCGGTGCTGCAACAGGCTCGCCAGGAAAATCCTGGCCTCAATGCCAGTGATGAAGATCTGGCCAACGCGATTCTGGTGCATTACGAAGGCCTGAATCAGTAGCCGTCACGGAAAACGCAGCCGATGGATGGCTGCTGAAGGCGCATAGGCAAAACTGTCCGACGGCCTCTATGATGGAGGCCATGACGACTTCTGTGCCCTTGCGCTCACCCTGCCCGCCCGGCGCCTGCATTTGCGGGCGCGATCCGTTGCTGGAGACGCCCGGCGCGGATTTGCGCATCCTGCGCCTGACCCGAGAGGAAGAAAAACGCCTGCTCGCTCGCCTCGAAATGCTCAAAGACCTGAATGACCTCAAACATCTGCAACAGCGCATGTTCGAGCAACTGGGCGTTCGCGTCGACGTCGCCCCCGGTTTCAACGAAGTGCGCACCATGCGCGGCATTGCCATTCAGATCGACGAGTTGCCGGGCCTGTGCCGCAAGACCCGCGCAGCGATTCCGGCGGCCATTCGCCGCGGACTGGAAAATCGCCCGGAGATCGCTTTCGAACTGCTCAACTCCCACGACTTGCTGCGCGACACCTGATCACTTTTTCAACCCCAGGCGTTTGCGCATTTCGGCGGTGATGCTCTGGCGGGTTTTCTTCATGTCAGCCCACGGCTCGTCACCGACCTCAGCCAACCGCTCATGAACGTTGTGCACGTTCCACTGATTGCCGCCCTTGAGCTCGGCGACCTCTTCGCGAAACAGCGGCACCGACACCGGCAAGCCTTCGCGGGTGCGCGCGGCGTAAGCGCAGATAGTGGTGGCGCCCAGACCGTTGCGCAGGTAATCGATAAAGATCCGCCCGACGCGGTTTTTCGGCCCGGACACCGCAGAAAAGCGCTCCGGCAACAGCTTGGCGATATGACTGACGATGGCGTGGCTAAAGTCCTTGACCTCGTCCCAGCCAAGTTTGCGGGTCAGCGGCACCACCAGATGAATCCCCTTGCCGCCACTGGTTTTCAGGAATGCTTTCAACCCCAATTCATCAAGCACGGTCAATGTCAGCGCCGTCGCTTCGACCATGCTTTTCCACGGCAGCGCTGGATCCGGGTCAAGGTCGAGGACGAAGCGATCGGGCTTGTCCAGATCGACCGTGGTGGCGTTCCAGGTGTGCAGTTCGACCGTGCTCATCTGCACCGCGCCGATCAGCGCTTCGGCGTTATTGATCAGCATCACCGGTTGCCCGGTGAGATCTTTGTCCAGCGTGGTGATGCCGGGTATTGCCAGGCGCTCGGCGTTTTTCTGGAAGAACAACTCGCCGGCAATACCGTCTGGAGCGCGCACCAGAGCCACCGGGCGATCCTTGAGCTGCGGCAGGATCCATTCGGCGACGCTGGCGTAATACTCGGCCAGCTGCATCTTGGTGGTGCCGCTGACCGCGTCTATCACCCGATCCGGGTGCGTGATGCGCACCTTGCCGTTGGCCAGTCCGAGCTGTGACGGCGCGGTATCCGGATTGCTCGCCGGGGCTTTTTCCGGCGGTTTTTTCGTGGCTGGTTTCTTCGCTGCAGTCTTCACCGGTTTCGCTCGCTCCTCTGTGATGCCCTTGGCCGGTTTGTCGTCGCGCAAGCCATGGAACACGGCGTGGCGTACCGAACCGTCCTTGGTCATTTCGGCGAATGCGACTTCCGCCAGCAGTTTCGGCTTGAGCCAGTGCACGCCTTTGACCTCGAAGCCGCTGGGTGGATTGACCACCGCCGCCTTCTTCACCTGCAAGGGCTTGAGTTGGGCCAGAATGCTTTTCAACGTCGATTCGTTGAAACCGGTGCCGACCTTGCCGGCATAGCGCAATTCACCGCTGTCGCGGTCATGCAGCCCCAGCAACAACGCGCCGAAGGCACTGCGCGAACCTTTCGGATCGGTGTAACCGACGACCACGAATTCCTGGCGGTGTTTGCACTTGAGCTTGATCCAGTCGCCGCTGCGCCGCGACACATAGGGCGAACCAAGGCGTTTGCCGATCAGGCCTTCCATCTGCATCTGGCAGGCGCTGTTGAGCAGGGCGTCCGGGGTTTCGTCGAAGGCCTCGGAGAAGCGCAACAACGGTTGCTCATGACTGCCGAGCACCGTGGCCAGCGCGGCGCGACGTTCCTCGACCGGCACTTCACGCAGGTCGACACCGTTGAGATATGGCAGATCGAACAGGTAGTAGAGAATGTTGCCGCTGCTTCCAGCTTCAAAAGCATTTTGCAGGGCCTGAAAGTCCGGTACGCCGTTTTCGTTGGCGACAACCATTTCGCCGTCGAGCCACGCCGATTCCAATCCCAGCGCGGCCAGGGCTGCGGCCTGTTGCGGCAACTTGTGCGTCCAGTCGTGACCGTTGCGGGTGAACAGTTGCACCTGGTCATGATCAATCCGCGCCATGATCCGGTAGCCATCGAATTTGATCTCGTAACTCCACTGCCCTTCTGGCGCACTGTCGACCAACGTGGCCAGTTCCGGTTTCAGTTGTGCCGGCAATTTGGCCTTGTGCGCCCCCGTGAGCTTGCCGGTCGCGGCTTTGCGCATCTTGGCCGGGGGCTTTTTCAGCGGTTTGCTGTGCTCGGCGGCCAGTTTCGGCTGGGTAACAAGCGTGTGTTCGCTCAACACGCTGTCGGGTTCAGCGGCCAGTACGTCGTAGTCATCCTGCGGCCGTGCGGCGCTGTCCTGATGCTTGATGAGAAACCACTGTTCTTTTTTGCCGGGCATGTGCGTGCGCACCAGGTTCCAGACACCGCCGAGCTTCTCGCCTTGCAGTTCGAACTTGAGCTTGCCCTTGGCGTAGGCCTTGTGCGGATCTTCCAGCGGAATCCACACGCCACGATCCCAGACGATCACATCACCGGCGCCGTAGTGCCCTTGCGGAATGTTGCCCTCGAACGTTGCGTAATCCAGCGGATGATCCTCGACATGCACCGCCAGCCGCTTGACCTTGGGGTCGAGTGACGGCCCTTTCGGCACCGCCCAGCTTTTCAAGGCGCCATCGAGTTCCAAGCGAAAGTCGTAATGCAGGTGTGAAGCGTCGTGCTTCTGGATGCAGAACTGCAAAGCATGCTCGGCAGCGGTTTTACGTCCCGAGCGCTTGACGGCAGCCGGTTCCGAGGTCGCCGAAAAATCGCGCATGCGGTTGTAGTCGTCGAGGTTCCTGTTCATCGTGCACCTGCCTTGTTTCAGCCCATTCGGGTCACGGTCAGCGCCACCACTGCGATGCGGTCGACCCGTTGATAGCCGGGGTTGAGCAGTTCTTCGCCAAAAACATCCGGGTCGAGTTCGCGGTACGTCCAGCCGAAGCGTTTTTCATCGAGGCGCGGCAGCACGGTGTCGAGAAACGGATCACGACCATCGACCATCGCCACACCGGTGTAGAGAAGCAGCGAGCCACCAGGCGCCAATCGATTCAAGGCCTGTTCGACGATGCGCAGTGACAGTCCTGCCCCCAGCGTCCCGCCACCGTGGCGATAGGCGCGCTCCGCCGGGTCGGCCATGTACGGCGGGTTGGCGACGATCAGGTCGAACTCGCCGTCGACGCCCTGCAACAGATCACTGGCGCGCACTTCAACGTTGGCGACTTCCGCCAGTGCCGCATTGATCGCAGTCAGACGCAACGCCGCAGGGTTGATGTCCAGCGCCAGCACCTCTGCCTCGCGACGGGCGCGGCCGATCAGAATCGCACCGACGCCAGCGCCACAGCCGATGTCCACCGCGCGATGAATCGGCGCGAAGTTCTGCTGCAGGTGGGCGTGGATCAGTTGCGCAAAGCGGTAGGTGTCGGGGCCGAAAAACACCGCGTCAGCGGCCTCGGTGGGAAATGCCGAATGGACGAACAGCAAATCATCCAGGCTCGACCAGCGCACCCGACTCTTCAGCTCACCTTCGTAGGTATCAATGATCTGTGCGTCTTGCAGTTGTCGCTGTTCATCGGCGGACAACAATCCCGGCGCGAACGGACGCGACCAGCCGAACACATCACGCAAAGAGTCGGCCATCTGGCCTTCGTCACGCTGGTTGACCCGTTGATGGGTCAACGGCGTCGGCGTGGTGAACCGATATCCGTCTGCCAACAAGCGCCGGCCCAATTGCAGCAGCACGAGGTCGTTGGGGCAGAGTTGTTCTTCCTGAGTCATCGGCGGTGTCCTTAAGGCAAGCGGGATTTGAGTTCGATAAAACGCCGGGTGGCGAGCAGCCCGGCCGGATGTGCATGGCGGGCCGGGGCGAGCCAGGGGAGCAAAATCGCCATTTGCGCCGAGGCATCCTGACCTTGCAGCGCGGTGTTGAGCGCCTGTACGTCGGGGTCCTGTTCAAGCCCTTCGATGGGCGCTGCGGTCTGACTGTGCCGCCGAACGGGTTTCGCTTTATCCGACGGCGTCCAATCGCCGGCGATCCAGTCGTGCACCAGTTGTTTTTCGTAGGCATTGAACACACCAAACATCGCCGCACCGTCGCCCGCGATCAGTTGCCAAAAACGGCTGGCCTGCGGGTCTTCGTGGCGCTTGATCCAGCCCTTGTTCTGCAACGCTTGGAGGAAACCGGGTAATTGCTCGGGTGCAGCCAGCCACTGATTGACGGTCTGCCCTTCGAAACGGCAGTAATCAGAATGCATGTGTTGGGCGAATGGGCACTTGCGCTCGAGCATCGCCAGCAATTGCTGCTCAAGGTCGAAGCCTTCAATGATTGCGCGGCTGCCCTGCCCCAGATCGTTGAGCCGATAGCCCAGCGCTACCCGGCGCAGAAACTCAGCGCGATCGGCCTCAAGCGGCAGCAGGTCGAGCGCCGCCTGCACGGCTTTTTGCGCATGGCCGGTGCTGGCGTTGTCGATGGTCACATGGAGGGTGAAATAGTACGGATCGATCCCCAGTTCACTGAGTTCGTAACTGCTGATCAACAGGTGCAAGGGCAGTTGTTCATAGCCGAGGTTGTAGCCGATCACCTCGGGCAGATAGTCAGCACCACAGACACCGAGGGCCAGTTGTATCGCGCCTTGCAGGTAGCGTTCATCGTCGATGGCGCTGCTGTCCTGCAGATCGTGCTCGGCGAGCAATTTCTGGTAAATCACCACGTGGTTCTGCGCCGGATTGCCTTCGCCCAGCTCTTCCAGAAAGGTTCGCAGCAGCCCTTGGAAACGCGGGTCTTGCCAGCGCGGCAATAGACCATAGAGCCAAGCGCCGTCGACCAGTTTGGTCGGTGCCACCGCTTGCAGGAAATACAGCGCCTGCGCCTTGCCACGGAAGAATTGCCGAGGCCCGCCGGCCTTGCGCTGCTGGAGATAGTCGGCGTATTGCCGGGCGACATCGGCGCAATGTTCGGCCACCCAGGCGTGCCACGTTGCCGGGTCTTCAGGCAACGAATCGGTAAGTTGCGCGGCGTGTTGCAGTTGCTCCTGCAAAAACGCCTGCGCAAGGTCCTGGGAATCGTCATTGCGCAACAACGCTTCATAGACCTGCCGCATGTTCCCAGCGGCGTTCATCAGGTGCGGTTGGGCAGGCGCGGCTTGCAGAGGTGTCAGGACAGTCATGGCAAAATTCTCGGTCGGTTGGCAGGGCGCTGTTCCACACGCCTCTACAGCAGCAGAGAGGCGGCGCCTGCGAAAAATTCAATCGACGTGAAAATTGCCCGGACGGACGGCGAAGCAGCTCCTTGACGGAGCTGCGGGTGGTTATGATTTTTTGCCGTTACATCAGGCCTGGCCTTTGGCCCGCTGTTCCAGATGCACCTGCAAACCCGGGTCGATCTGCAATGCTGCTGCCAGTTCATCCAGATAACGACGCTCGGCGTCCTGCTGGTCATCTACCAGCATCACGCTGGCCAGGTACATTTCGGCGGCAACAGCTGGGTCACCGTTCGCCGACTGCGCCACTTCGGCGGGATCCAGCGGCTTGGCAACTTCATCGTCAAGCCATTGCTGTAACTGTGGATCATCGGTGTGTTTGCCGATTTCGCTGCTGATCAGGTGTTTCTCGGCATCATCGATACGCCCATCAGCCCTGGCAGCGGCGATCAAAGCGCGCAGCACCGCGTGGCTGTGTTCTTCAATCTCCGGGCCGGCCAGGAGGTTAGCTGTTTGCGGCGTTTGTTGCGGTGCCGAACTCGCCTGGCTGCGTTGCCACGCCTGATACGCCTGGAACGCCATCATGCCCAGCGACGCCAGCGCCGCATAATTGGTCCCGCCGGAACGACTTTGCGTACTGCCCGCGCCGCCCAGCGCCCCACCCAAAGCGCCGCCAAGACCACCACCGGCACCGCCGCCGAGCAAACCACCGAGCAAGCCGCCCAAGCCGCCAAGTCCACCGGCAGATCCGCCGCCGCTGGCCGCGCCCGAGCCGCCACCGAGCAGTCCACCCAGCAACCCACCCAAACCACCCAAACCATCGCCGGCAGACGCTGAAGATTGTTGGCCGGTCGAGGCCTGGCCTCGCAGCAGTTTTTCGAGCAAATCGCTGGTGTTCATGACGTTATCCTCAGGCATTGGCAGTGACTGCGTCTGGCAACGATAGACCCCTTAAGCCATAGCGCCAGCACCGTTTGGCTGACGCTCGAAGCCCTGACGGATTTCGCCCGCGTATTTTTTCGCCGGCCAGCTAAGATTGATCAGTGGTGAACCTTATCCCGGCCAGACCGGTCGATAGCTGCAACCCCGACCCGGTTTGCCGGCGCCCTGCTACTCAAGGGTGATACCCGGCTTGCTTCACTTTCTGGAGAACGCCCCCGTGATATCGACCGTACACATCGCCAGGCTCAAAGCATGGGGCGCCCATGGTTTTACCGCGACTGGCGTGGTCACAGCCTTCCTGGCCACCCTCGCCCTGCTGGAAAACCAGCCGACCCATTGCCTGATGTGGCTGGGCGTGGCGCTGATTGTCGACGGCCTCGACGGCGCACTGGCGCGCAAGGTCAACGTGCAATCGGTGCTGCCGAGTTTCGATGGTTCGATCCTTGATCTGGTGATCGATTACCTGACGTATGTGTTCATTCCGGCACTGTTCATCTA
>Ga0075033_1000939_pt1 | contig 13185 bp, 15 predicted proteins | sample SynthPrep_5_END__FD_72751 | JGI IMG/M metagenome (GOLD analysis project Ga0075033, IMG submission 72751) | Synthetic microbial communities from Ohio, USA - SynthPrep_5_END_DS10_MetaG | ecosystem: Engineered > Bioreactor > Aerobic > Activated sludge | place: USA: Ohio, Columbus | collected...
GCGCTGGTTGTCGTCAACGACAAAATAGAAAACCGCCCGGTTGGCCTGCTGACGGAGAGCCACACGCTCAGGCGCTACAGTGAAGAGCTTGAATTGCGACGCCGGGAGGCCTCCGGTGAATTATAAATCACTTTATGTTGTTTGCTTTAAGCATTGATATAATTGTATTTTATATAGATCATATCTTCCTTTTTATTTTTGGTTTCCGCGCGATGACGGCGGTGGGTGCGTCAATTCGGTACCGCATCGTAAAACATGGGCTTGACCAGCAAATAAAACCAAGTGTATGTAACTTTATAACGTAACAATTGATTGGACGAAGGAGACTTGCGTAGCGTGTTCACTTGCGGCGCAGGCAGTTGACAGCGGCCTGCGGCAGTGTAGGTTCGCTCCGTCATGGTTCTTCCGCCACCCGGTGGAAGCTAAGAGGGAATCCGGTGAAGACCCGGAGCTGTCCCGCAACTGTAAGCGGTGAGCCAATCGCCCACGATGTCACTGGCAGCAATGCCGGGAAGACGGGTGAGGTGGCTTTGACCCGCAAGCCAGGAGACCTGCCTGACATATTGTAATTCCGTGGTCGGGGGGTGCCATGGGAATGATGGCTGTTTCCGGCATTTCGGCCGGAGGCCCGTCATTTTCGTTGCCGCCTCGTGAATGAGGCATTGTGACAACCGAAACCCAACCAATCCATCGAGAGCCCTCTCAGCCCGACGCCGTGCTGCTCGTCGCCAAATCGGCTTTCGCGGCAGCGCCGCATCAGGACATGCAGCGTCTCGCGACGCTGGCGGGCCAGTTGCGCGGAGCGAGAACCGTTCGCGTTGCATTCACCGAACAGGGCACGCCGTCCCTGCGCGAAGCGCTCGGTGCGCTCATCGACGAGGGTGTCGGCAATCTCCTCCTCGTGCCGCTCATGCTGCCACTCGAGCCGAGTTTTCAGAACTGGCTGACCAAGACCCTGAAACGATGGCGGGCAGCGGACCCGCGCCCGTGGCCGTCGCTCTCGATAACCGCGAGCCCTACCGCAAGCACCCTTATGGCGCGCCTTCTCGAAGACCTCGCCGGAACGGCGCAGGCGCTCGATCTTTCATCCTCGGTACGTCCGGCGGGCGAGGGGTCGCTGGTGCCTGCGCAGAAGCGCCGCGTGCTCGTCTGTCAGGGCGCCCCGTGTAATTCGGCCGGTGCTGACGCGATCTGGGGACATCTGCGCAACCAGCAGGAACGGCAGAAGCTTCGGGTTACCGGCGATGGCACCATGACGGCCAAATCCACCTGTCTTGGCCCCTGCAACCTTGCACCGGTCATGCAGGTCTTTCCCGAAGGCACCTATTACGGCGGCGTTACCGAGGAGGCTGTCGATCGCATCGTTGCCGAACACCTGCTTGGCGGGTGTGTTGTCGAAGATTTCGCCTATCACCCGACCGGCCGCAAGCAGCGGCTGCGCAATCTATCCGAATAGCATGAGAGGAAACATAATGTCGGCAAAGAGCATTTCGCGTCTGGCGGCAGCCGGGCTCGCGGCTTTCATTACGGGAGTGGCGGGCAATGCGCTGGCCACCGAACCCTTGCGCGTCGGCGCCACCTACATCACAAGTGGCCTTGATCCCGCAAAGGGTTCCAATGGCTGGGCGCTCGTCAGTCACGGTGTGGGAGAGAACCTCTTTACCGTCGACAAAGATGGACGGCTTGTGCCTGACCTTGCCGAGAAAGCGGAACGCACCGGCGATTTGACCTGGACAGTGACGCTGAAACCGAACCGGACCTTCTCCGATGGTTCTGCCGTAACGGCAGCAGCCCTTGCGGCCGGATTCGAGCATACTTTCGCAACCAACAAGGCGGCGCTTGCGACAGGTGGAAAGCTTGGCTTCAAGGCAGTCGATGCACTGACGCTCGATATCACGACGGAGAAACCGGTGTCCTTCCTGCAGGCGCTGTTTGCGGAGTGGCCGCTGGTTGCCTATACGACTGCCGCCGATGGCCGTGCTCTGTTCACCGGACCGTATCAGATCGCGGATTTCAAGGCGGATACATCGCTGAGACTGGCGCCGAATACCCATTTTGCTGACGCCGGTTCCCGTTCTCCGGTCGACTTTCGCAGGTTCGGTGATGCGCAGAGCATGACCCTTGCGCTGGAGGCGGGTGAGCTGGACCTCGCCTTCGGGCTGCCCTCGGAAGTCGTGACGCGGCTGCAAACCAATCCGGATCTGACGATCAAGTCGTTTCCGGTAGGTTATCAATATCTCGCCTTCCTCAATACCAAAAGGCCGATTACCACCGACATCAAGGTGCGTGAGGCGCTGGACCTGACTTTCGATCGCAGGGAACTGGCGGCCGCCATTAACGGCGGTGAACCGGCTACCGGCGCCTATGCCGCCTACTTCCCCTTCGCCGGAAAACAGCCGCGTCCGACCGACATAAAAAAAGCCGAAGCGCTTCTCGATGAAGCCGGATGGGTCAGGGACGGAGCAGGGAACCGCACGAAGGACGGCGCGCCGCTGCGCCTTCTCGCCATCACCTATCCGCAGCGTCCGGACCTCGTTACCATGCTGCCTGTCGTAAAGGCGCAGCTTGCCAGGGTTGGCATCCAGCTTGACACGAAGGTTGTGGAAAACATTCAGGATGTGGCGGCCGCCGGCGAGTTCGATATCGCGCTCTGGGCGCAACACACCGCGCCGAATGGCGATCCGGCCTTCTTCCTCAATTCGATGCTGCGCAGCGGCGCTTCGCTCAACTATGCGAAATATGCCTCTGCGGATTTCGACGCCATCCTTGATCGCTTTGCTGTGGCGGGCGAGGCCAAAGAGCGGGCTGCAATTGCTCTCGATGCTCAGGCAAAACTGTTCAAGGACGTTCCGGCCTCCTTCCTGGTTTCTCCTGTCTGGTATGTGGGTCTCTCGAAGCGGCTGCAGAATTATGAGCCCTGGGGTTCGGACTATTATGTCCTGCGCGCCGATATCGGCGAGGCCAGGTAATTCTGATGCAATTGCTCCGGTTCGGCATACGCTCGGCGTTGGCAATGCTTGCGCTGTCGCTCGCATCCTTCACGCTTATTGCCCTGATGCCTGCCGATCCGGTGCAAATTGCCATCCGTGTATGGAATCTTTCGGCAACGGGTGAAACCGTTGCTGCGCTGAGGGAAGAATGGGGCCTCGATCGCCCCCTTCTTCTGCGTTATCTGCATTGGCTTACGGATTTCGTCACCGGTGACTGGGGGAGGTCCTTCCGCACCGGCGAACCCGTTTTTGCGGAGTTTCGCGAGCGTCTTCCCGTTTCGCTCCTGCTCGGCCTATCCGGGATGCTGATCGCCATCGTCGTTGCGGTGCCGATCGGTTTCTTCGCGGCGGCGCGGCCGGGTGGTATTGCCGATCGCGCAAGCCGCATATTTTCAGTCTTCGTCCAGGCCGTTCCGGGCTTCTGGCTGGGGCTCGTTCTGCTCTGGGTTCTCGGCGTCCAGCTGAGATGGATCCGTCCCTTCGCGACCGACGCCACCGCGATCGTGCTGCCCGTCATGTTGATAGCCTCGCATTCGGCCGCCGTCTTTGCGCGCGTCTATCGGCGAGACATGATGGAAACCATGCGGCAGCCCTATTTCCGCACCGCTCTCGCCAAGGGACTTTCGCGCCGGCAGGCGCTCTGGCGTCACGCGCATCGCGGCGCGTTCTACGCCTTGCTTTCGGCGGTGCGTTCCGAGGCGGGCTGGGTGATCGGCTCGACGGCGACCATGGAAATTCTCTTCAACCTTCCGGGTCTCAGCCAGTTTCTCGTGCAGAGCATCGCAGTTCGCGACCAGATGGTCCTGCAGGCCTATGTCATGGTCATTGCGCTGTGGCTGCTCGTCATGAACCTGATCGTTCAGATACTTCAACGCTTTCTTGATCCGCGGCTTGCCTGATGATCCGATATCTTGCACTTGCCGCATTGCTCTTGTTTCTGCTCCTGAGCACTTTCTGGCAGCCCTATGATCCGGATGCGGTAGATATTCTCGCCCGTCATTCGGGCGTGACGGCGAGCCATCTGCTTGGAACCGATCACCTCGGCCGCGACCTTTTTTCCCGCATCATGGCGGGGGGATGGCGCACGGCGCTGGTGGTTTTTTCGGTCGGCTTCATCGCCTTTACCGGTGGCACATTGCTCGGCACCAGCGCTGCGGTGCTGGGGGGCTGGAAGGAGCGCGCATTGCTGCGCTGCTGCGAATTCTTCATCACCGTTCCGACGCTGATCATCGCGCTGACAACGGCGGCGGTTTTCGGTCTCACGCCGATGACGGCGGGACTGGCGCTTGGTCTTGCCGGCATAGGACCGACGGCCCTCTTTGCCCATTCCCTCAGCCAGCGCGTGCTTGGGCAAACCTTTGTCCATGCGGCGGAAGCCCTGGGCGTGCCGCCATTCCGGATGATCATTCGGCATCTTCTGCCGAACATCCTGCCGCTGATGGTGACGCATACCGGCAATCAGGCGGGTTTTGCGGTCACCGCTTATGCCTCGCTCGCCTTTATCGGCCTTGGAGCGGATCCATCAAAGCCCGACTGGGGCTCCATGCTGTTCGAATATCGCGTTTTTATTTTCGACCATCCGAGCCTGATGATCTGGCCGGGCGTCGCAATCGCCATGACGGTCGCCACGCTCAACGCTCTGTTCGACACGTCCGACTGACCATTTCGTCAATACAGAAACAATATGCAGCACATAGAGGATCACGCGATGGATGGCGGCAATTTCGATCTGAAGGAGGAAATCCGGGATTACTGGTCGAAAAGATCCGAGACTTTCGATCTGGCCTTTGGACACAGGATTGCGGCCGGCCCGGAGGCCGATGCATGGCAAAAGCCGATCAGGGATCTGCTGGGCACAGAACCGAAGCGCATCCTTGAACTGGCCTGCGGCACGGGCGAGGTGACACGGCTCATTCACGATCTCGGCCACGACGTCACGGCGCTGGATTTTTCAGAGGCGATGCTGTTCGTGGCGCGAGCGAAACATGCCGGAAAAACGAGGCTGCGTTTCATCATGGCGGATGCTGAAAACACCATGGAACCGGACCAGTCCTATGATGCGATCATCTGCCGGCACCTGGTCTGGACGTTGACTAAGCCCGAGACGGCCTTCCGCGAGTGGTTCAGGCTGCTTCGTCCGGGCGGTCGCCTGCTGTTCGTCGATGGTGACTGGGCAAGGCCAAAGCCGGCGGGGCGCTTTGCTAGCCAGTTGATCTGGCTTATCGACCGCCTGGCGGGAGCCGACAGGAACTATGACGGCGCCCAGAGCGATCACCACGCCGCAATCATGAAGGCGCTTCCGTTCGGGCAGGGGCTGCGGCCCGCAATGCTGACGCCGCTTCTGACTGACGCCGGCTTTACCAACATCGAACTGCACTCCCATGATCCGATCGCAAAAGCGCAGCGGAAGAACGCTAACCTACGCAACAGGCTGCGCACCTATGTTTATCAGCGCTTCATTCTAACCTGCCACCGCCCATAAGGCAGATAAAGAAAGCCGCGCTGTTGACAGGCTCAATATATCCGTTATTCTGGATATATGGATAACAGCATTGCGATAACGGCGCTCGGCGCCTTGGCCCAATCCACTCGACTGGAAACATTCCGGCTTCTCGTGCGCCACGAGCCGGAAGGTGTTCCGGCGGGTGAACTGGCGCGTCTCATCGACATTCCCCAGAACACGATGTCGGCACATCTTGCCACACTGTCGCGGGCAGGGCTGGTCAAGAGCGAGCGGCAAAGTCGGTCGATCATCTACCGGGCGGATCTTGATGGCCTGCGTGCACTGACCCTGTTTCTGCTCAAGGATTGTTGCGGCGGCTCGACGGAACTCTGTGCTCCGCTCATCGCCGAACTCACACCCTGCTGCAGCCCGGAGGCCAGCCGCTCGTGAAATCTACCAGGCCGCCGACCTAACCACGGATCAAGACCATGATCGACGCTGTCCTTAACGTGCGCCCCCTGCGCACGCGCAATTCCGCTCGCTCTATTTTCCCATAGGCAAAGGTGAGGGAACGGCAACTGGGCGCGCTTTCCTTCCTCAGCAACGACGCAACGAAAGTCCGCATGATGTCAATGTTCGAACGTTATCTCACCGTCTGGGTGTTTCTGTGCATCGTCGTCGGTGTTGCCCTCGGTCATCTGATGCCCGGCGCCTTCCAGGCTATCGGTGCGGCAGAGATCGCCAGGGTCAATATCCCCGTCGCGATACTGATCTGGCTGATGATCATTCCAATGCTGCTCAAGATCGATTTCCGGTCTCTTGCGCAGGTCGGCAGCTACTGGCGGGGCATCGGCGTCACATTGTTCATCAACTGGGCCGTCAAGCCGTTCTCGATGGCGCTGCTGGGCTGGCTTTTCATCGGTTGGCTTTTCCGCCCCTATCTTCCCGCAGGCCAGATCGATTCCTATATCGCCGGGTTGATCATTCTTGCCGCAGCACCCTGCACGGCCATGGTCTTCGTCTGGAGCAATCTGACAAAGGGCGAGCCGCTGTTCACGCTCTCGCAGGTCGCGCTCAATGATGCGATCATGGTCATCGCATTTGCTCCAATTGTGGGTCTGCTGCTTGGTCTGTCGGCAATCACGGTTCCATGGGACACGCTCGTTCTGTCCGTTGCGCTCTATATCGTCGTGCCCGTCATTCTCGCGCAGGTCATCTGGCAGCGGCTCATGGCGGATGGCACTTCAGAGGTGCTGGATCGCGTTCTTGCCAGGCTGCACCCTGTTTCGCTGGTGGCGTTGCTTGCAACGCTGGTTCTTCTCTTCGCTTTTCAGGGCGAGCAGATCATCGCGCAGCCGGCCGTCATCGGTCTGCTCGCCATCCCGATCCTGATCCAGGTCTATCTGAACTCCGGGCTTGCCTATCTTTTGAACCGCATGACCGGCGAACGGCATTGCGTTGCCGGTCCATCTGCGCTGATCGGCGCCAGCAACTTCTTCGAACTCGCGGTCGCGGCCGCCATCAGCCTGTTCGGTTTTCAATCGGGCGCGGCGCTGGCGACCGTTGTCGGTGTCCTCATCGAGGTTCCGGTCATGCTCTCGGTCGTCTGGATCGTGAACCGCTCGAAGGACTGGTATGAGGCTGCCCCCGCTGTTTCCCGCCCCGATGCTTCCCGAAAGACAATCACCGAAAGGCAATGAGCATGGACATCACGATCTATCACAACCCGTCCTGCGGGACGTCTCGCAACACACTGGCGCTGATCCGCGCCGCCGGGATCGAACCGAAGGTGATCGAATATCTGCGGGAGCCGCCAACGCGCGAAGAACTCGCGACGATGATCGCGGATGCTGGCCTGAGCGTTCGAGCAGCCATCCGCGAGAAGGGGACACCCTATGCCGAACTGGGTCTCGATAATCCGGACCTCACCGATGACCAGTTGCTCGATGCCATGATCGGCACGCCGATCCTCATCAATCGTCCCTTCGTGGTGACACCGCTCGGCACCAGGCTCGCACGCCCTTCCGAGGTCGTGCTTGATATCCTGCCAGACAGCTTCAAGGGGCCATTCTTCAAGGAGGATGGCGAACAGGTTCTCGATCAGGAAGGAAAGCGAATTGCCTGACACATTCCCCGCACTGAAAGGCGAGCATCTGCACGAGATCAATCTCGATGCACTGCGTCCGGCCTCCTCGACCCACAAGCCCCGCATCCTCATCCTCTACGGCTCGCTTCGCGAGGTATCCTACAGCCGTTTACTCGCCTTTGAAGCAGGACTGTTGCTTGAAAGGTTCGGGTGCGAGGTCCGGATATTCGATCCGAAAGGCCTGCCACTACCCGATGAAGCGCCCGTGAGCCACCCGAAGGTACAGGAACTGCGCGAGCTGTCATTGTGGTCCGAAGGTCAGCTGTGGGTGAGCCCGGAGCGCCATGGCGCGATGACCGGCATCATGAAGTCGCAGATTGACTGGATTCCGCTTTCTGTCGGATCGGTCCGCCCGACACAGGGCAAGACGCTCGCCGTGATGGAGGTTTCCGGGGGCAGCCAGTCATTCAATGCCGTGAACCAGATGCGCATTCTCGGACGATGGATGCGGATGATCACCATTCCCAACCAGTCATCGGTGGCCAGAGCCTATCAGGAATTCGATGCTGAAGGCCGGATGAAGCCGTCATCCTATTACGACCGTGTTGTCGACGTCTGCGAAGAGCTGGTGAAATTCACCCTGCTGACGCGTGACGCCTCAGCCTATCTCACGGACCGCTACAGCGAACGCAAGGAAGAGGCGGCCGAGCTTGAGAAGCGCGTTTCATTGGGATCGATCTGATGGGCGAGGGGGAGGCTCACCCTGTAGGGCGATAATAAGTTTTCAAAGAATCCGGATCGGCTGAAACTCTTTCCGTGACCGTCTCGTATCTTGTCTTGCTCCGATTATGGAGTGCCAGCCCGAGGAGGCGCGTATCGAGCGTCGGGGCAACCGAACAAGAGGAAATTACGATGATCAGGTCCACGATACGCACGCTTGCACTCGCAACAATCGTGTCCGCCATCTCCGCCAGCGCATTTGCCGCCAATCCAATGGTGGGCGGCGCTGCCATGTATGACAACAAGAACATCGTTGAAAATGCGATGAATTCCAAGGACCACACAACATTGGTCGCAGCGGTCAAGGCCGCGGGCCTTGTTGAAACGCTTCAGGGGAAGGGGCCTTTCACGGTCTTTGCTCCCACCAACGAAGCCTTTGCGGCGCTGCCAAAGGGCACTGTCGAAACCTTGCTGAAGCCGGAAAACAAGGCCCAGCTTACGAAGATTCTCACCTGCCATGTCGTGGCAGCCGATGCCATGTCCAAGACCATCGAAAAGATGATCAAGGACGACAAGGGTACGCATGACGTCAAGACCGTTGGCGGCTGCATTCTGAAAGCCAAGGAAAGCATGGGCAAGATCACGCTGACCGACGAGATGGGCGGCGTGGCGCATGTCACCATCGCGGATGTCAAGCAGTCGAACGGCGTCATTCACGTCATCGACAAGGTTCTGCTTCCGAAGATGTGACCCGCAAGATAAATGGCTTAGTGAAAAAGGCTGGCCCGAAAACGGGGCCAGCCTTCTTTTTTGAGCTGTTCAGAGCCCGCGATGGCAAATCACATTGCAGGAAGGACCGTCATGTCGCGCAGGCCCTTGTCCGCACCCGTGATTATACCGACTTCGGTTGCCGCGCCGGTTTCCAGATTGACGGTGTAGAGACTATTGCCTGCGGCCAGATAGGCAGTGTTCTTGCCGCCTTCCTCGCCGTGGATATCGAATGCGTAAGTCGCCGGCTTCTCCTTGAGGCCAAGCTTGCCGATGGCTTTCAATGTGCCGTCGTTTGGCTTTGTCTGCTGGACCAGTGCGCCGATGGTGGCATCAATATTGTACATGGCCGTTTTTTCCGGCTTGCCGATGGAATTGGTATAGGCGGCGGCGACAATATTGGGTGTCTCTCCCTTGTGCATGTCGCCGTCTTCGAAGGCGAGTGCGCCATCGACCGTGACCGCGCCGGTATCGGGATGAACGCGGTGATTGGTCGTGCCGGTCATGAAGCGCAGACGATCCGCCATGGGGTTGAAATCGACGACGACCGGGGCTTCGGTTACGGTCAGCATCTTGTCCATCTTGGCCACTTCGGTTGCCGCGCCAGTCTCAAGATTGATGGAGACGATGCGATGATCCGGCGTTACGCCGATGACGGTCTTGCTGCCCGGGCGAAAATCGATTCCGACGAGCTTGTCGACGCCGGTGACATCCATCGTCTTGGTGACGGCCGGCTTTTCGGTATCGAACATCACCAGCGTCTTGTCGCCGGTCAGTCCAAGGACCGGTGCTGAAATTGCGACGCTCGCCGTTGCTGCGAAAGCGGCCGAGGCGATCAGAGTGAAGCGGATAGGTTTCATGTCTTTCTCCCGTGCGTTGATCCGTTTGGAAGCCGTCCAGCCTTTGGTTTTCGACGCTTCCAACAATAAAGACACGCGGAATGATGCGTTTGGATGCAGCAGGCAAAAAAATATCTGCCGCATGCATCCATATCGTCGCGCTATGGGTATTATGCGAAAGCCAACCGTGGCTTGCGGTCTGAACTCGAAAGGTTTTGCATGCGTATGGGCTCCGTGCCGGACGATCTCGACAGGGCGCTCGCCGCCTGCGCCAGGGGCGACCGAAACGCATTGCGCGCTATTTTCGACCGTGAGGCAGGGCGGTTGATCGCGGTGGCAGAGCGTATCGTCAAGCGCAGGGAACTTGCGGAGGAGGTGGTGCAGGAGAGCTTCGTGCGCATCTGGACTCATGCGCACCAGTATAAAGCGGACCATGGTTCGGCACGCGGCTGGATTTACGCCATCGTCAGAAACCGGGCGCTCAATCTTCTGCGCGACGGCAGGCGTGAACTCGCCGTGCAGGATGTTGAAACGCTTCGCGACAGTGAACAGGCGGACGAGGTAATTGCCGCATGGCAGAAACTCGACAGGAATTCGCGCCTCTATGAATGTCTCGGTGCACTTGACGAGACAAAAAGACAAGGCATCTTAATGGCTTACGTCGCCGGATATTCCCACGGCGAAATTGCCGGCCGGTTGCGTGCTCCGCTCGGGACGACGAAATCCTGGATAAGGCGAGGGCTTTCGGCACTCCGGGAATGCATGGCATGACATTCGATCGCGAAGACATTCCGGCCATCGCCGATGACTATGTATTGGGTCTGCTTGAGGCATCGGACGCTGAAGCTATCGAAGCAGCCATGGAACGCGACGGCGAATTGCGGGCGGCAATCGCTAAAAGCCGCGAGCGCTTTCTGCCGCTCGATACCGGCGTTGAGCCTGCCGCTGTCAACGGTGAATTATGGAACAATATCGAAAGCCGTTTGCCGCCGCAGGACAAATCCACGGCCAATAGGCCGATCCGCACCGCAAACGACAATAAACGAAACCGATGGCGGTCGATTGCGATTTCCGCCATTGCCGCAACAGTCGTTCTTGCTGCCGGGTTGACCTTCAGTCTGACGCGGACAGCGGAGCCGCTGGTGATCGCAGTCCTTCTCAACGAGGCGGGCGAGGTTCAGGCCGTGGTCGAGGATTTCGGAAACGAAAAGGCGACCTTGCGGATGCTGGCTGATTTTGCCGTGCCGCAGGACAAGACGATCCAGCTATGGACGTTGCCATCCAGAGAGGTTGGGCCCGTTTCGCTCGGCCTGATCGACGGTGTTCGATCCGCACGTCTTGAAGGGCCGGTATTGCCGACACCGAGAAGCGACCAGCTCTACGAAATTACACTTGAGCAGGCAGGCGGATCGCCGACAGGCAGACCAACCGGACCAATTCTGGCAAAAGGTTTTGCACGAATGCCGCGTTGATGCGGGAAAACGAGTTCGATGACCGCAGCACTTGAAATTTACACGGATGGTTCATACGACCCGGTTGCACAATTGGGAAGCTGGGCATTCGTCGTGTTTGAAGCCGAGCAGCAGTTTCATGCCGCGCGAGGAATGGAAACCGGACTGACAAATAATGCGTTTGAAGTGATGGCGGTCATGAATGCGCTTTTGTGGCTGGATGCCCATGCGCCAGGCCGGACGGCCAGGCTTTGGACGGACTCCGCCCATGTCGTCGAGGGTTGCCATCGCTGGCGCGAAATCTGGCGGACAAACGGGTGGAAACGCATCAACCCCAATTCGCGAGCACGGAAACGGCAGATACCAGATGGAGCTCTGTGGCGGAATGTGGATCGCTTGCTGCTTCGTAATCCCAATGTGGATATATCGTGGTGCAAGGGACACGCAGGTATCGCAGGGAACGATCTGGCGGATGTTTTGGCCCGCAACAGAACGATCGCCTGACGTTTCCGAAAGGTCTTAAGGCCTGAAACGCAAGGCTTCCAAAGGCAATTTAGTTCCATAATCTATCTTATGCGACCATTGGATATAAGGCGCTCGCAAGAATGGAACACCCTAACGACAAGCGGATTGCCAGCTTGTCCGGCGTCAGCCGATAGCGCACCCGCAAGAGCGAATGAATTGCGGACTTGTTTCTCCCGTTCCGGACCCCAAATAGCCTTGGTCTTCCGCCTTTGAATGCGAGTACCAATGAACACTGCAATCCTCTTGCCCATACATACCGATCGTCTCACCCTGCGTCCGTTCCAGCCCGACGATTTGCCATCCTACGCCGATTACCATGGGCGCGACGACGTCTATCGGTTTCTCTACACATCTCCGCCTCTGCCAGATGCGCTTGCAGTGCAGTTTGCCGAATTGCTTTCAGCTCCTTTCTCGAAAGATGGCGACACTTTGCGACTGGCGGTCGTGCGTCAAGAGGATGCGATGCTGCTTGGCGAAGTACTCCTGAAAATCGCCAGTAAAGATGCTCTGCAACTCGAAGTCGGTTATATCTTCAACCCTTCTTTCTCCGGCAAGGGTTATGCGACAGAAGCTGTGCGCGCCATCATGGATCTCGGTTTCAATCAGTTGGGGTGTCACAGGATTTTTGCACGGCTAGACACGCTCAATCATGGCTCCATCGGGATTGTCGAACGGCTGAAAATGCGCAGGGAAGCACATCTTGTCCAAAACGATCGTTTCAATGGGCAGTGGGGAGACGAATTCATCTATGCGATTTTGAAATCCGAATGGCATGCTACCCACGCAGCAAAGGTTCCAGACGCATAATCCAGAACTGAAGAAGGCCCCCTCTCCTCGCTTTCCACTCGGCCGGATTGGGTCGCCGGCAGCCTGGAAGCATTCCGGCAATGCGACGATCATCGACGCCACGGCACCACTCTCCAGCGTCGCTGATGATATTCTGGCGAGATGCGGAAAGGTTCAGCGTGACGAGGCGGCCTTAAAAACCGCCAGCTGATCGGCGAAGGCGCGTTGATGGGCGGGGCGCGCCTCGCCACGGGCCACATAGGCTGAAAGGTTCGGATATTCGTCGAGGATGCCTGAACTTCTTATCCTCTGCAGAACCGACACCATCATAAGGTCACCGGCGCTGAATGCGCCGTCGAGCCAGTCCGCCTCGCCGAGGCGCCTGGATAATTCGCCAAGCCGTTTGCGAATGCGTTCATCGACCAGGGGCAGGCGTTCATCATGCCAGCTCCTGTCCCTTTCCATGTGATTAGGCATGGAATAAGGACCCCGCACATGGGGTGATCGGCGTCCAAACGGGACCCCCATCTGCAATGGGGTTACAACAGCCTCCGGTTTCATCGGAGGCTTTTTGTTC
>Ga0075033_1000940_pt1 | contig 13162 bp, 9 predicted proteins | sample SynthPrep_5_END__FD_72751 | JGI IMG/M metagenome (GOLD analysis project Ga0075033, IMG submission 72751) | Synthetic microbial communities from Ohio, USA - SynthPrep_5_END_DS10_MetaG | ecosystem: Engineered > Bioreactor > Aerobic > Activated sludge | place: USA: Ohio, Columbus | collected 2014-04-10
GCCGCCTTCATCGCCTTTTTCCGCTTTCCAGCGCGCCTGAAACTCGCAGCCGCGTTGGTTGGCCTTGCGTCGTTGGCGATCTTCGTCGGGCAGGCGGCCTCCGCGTTGACGCCTGAAGGCAACAGTTTTGCCCGCGTTTCGCCCGCCAGCGGTTTCTGGTTGATGTTTGCCGCACTTGCCCTGCTCGCAACCGATTGCATTGCACGTCTCCAGCCGAAACCGGCCGTGCGGATTTTGCTGTTGCTGGCGGCAATGGCGACGCTTGCGGCGGTGCTGACAAGCGGCCTCTGGAATAACCTCTCCATCATCAAGGAATATACCGGCCGGGCCGATATTTTCTGGACCGAAGCCCTGCGGCATGTAGAGCTTGCCATCGGCTCTCTGGTCGCGGCGACCGTGGCCGGTATCCCGCTCGGCATTCTCTGTTACAAGGTCGAGCGCTTGCGCCCCGGTGTGCTGAACGCTCTCAACATCGTCCAGACCATTCCCTCCATCGCCCTTTTCGGTCTTCTGATTGCACCGCTCGGATGGATGGCAGCCAATGTGCCGGGCGCGGCGAAGATCGGCATCGCGGGCATCGGCATGGCCCCCGCCTTCGTGGCGCTGTTTCTCTATTCGCTGCTGCCTGTCGTTTCCAATACGGTTGTCGGTCTTTCCGGCGTCTCGCAGGCCGTGCGGGAAGCCGCGCGCGGGCTTGGCATGACGCCGCTGCAAAGGCTGTTGCGGGTTGAATTTCCGCTGGCCATGCCGGTCATTCTCACCGGCATTCGCATTGTCCTGGTGCAGAATATCGGTCTTGCGACCATCGCAGCACTGATCGGCGGCGGTGGATTTGGCGTTTTCGTGTTTCAGGGCATCGGACAGACCGCGATGGACCTCGTGCTGCTCGGCACCGTGCCGACCGTTCTACTCGGCTTCGCCGCCGCGATTACGCTCGACGCCCTTATCGACAGCAATCTCTTCAGCGCAGGCGGAAGGCAAAAAGCATGATCGAGATCGACACCATCACGAAACGATATGGCGATGCAGCCGTGGTCGACCAGGTCTCCCTGACCGTGGCGCCGCGCACCGTCACCGTCATCGTCGGCACTTCCGGGTCGGGAAAAACCACCCTTCTGCGCATGATCAACCGGCTGGTGGAGCCGACCTCCGGCACGATCCGCATCGACGGAGACGATGTGAGCACCATGCCGGGCTACAAGCTGCGCCGTCAGATTGGCTATGCCATTCAGGGCCATGGGCTGTTTCCGCATCGCACCGTGGCGGAGAATATCGCGACGGTTCCGCAGCTCATAGGCTGGGACCGCAAGCGTATCGATGCGAAAATCGACGCGCTGATGCATCTCTTCCAGCTCGACCCGGCGCTTTATGCCGACCGCTTTCCGCATGAGCTTTCCGGCGGCCAGCAACAGCGCGTCGGCGTGGCGCGCGCGCTTGCGGCCGAGCCGAACATTCTCCTGATGGACGAACCTTTCGGCGCCCTGGACCCGGTGATCCGCGCCAAGGCCCAGAACGATCTTCTCGATATTCAGAAGAAGCTCGGCGTCACGATCGTTCTCGTCACCCATGATATGGACGAAGCCTTCCATCTGGCGGACCGTATTGCCGTCATGGACAAGGGCCGCATCGTGCAGGACTGCCCGCCGGCCGAACTGGTGCTGAAGCCGGCGACGGATTTCGTGCGAACCATGATCGGCGAAAATGAGCGCGCCCTGAAACTGCTGTCCGTCCTGTCCGTTGCAGACGCCGTGGAGCCGGGAAGTGCTGATGGCGAACCGCTGAGCGAGCACACCAGCCAGCGCGACGCCCTGTCGGCGATGTTATGGGCGGGCCGCGATGCATTGCCGGTGCTGAAAGACGATGGCCAGCCGGCGGGCCGGGTGCGGCGCGATGTTCTCCTCCAGCGTGCTGCCGGAACCCCATGAAAAATGCCGCCTCGTTTTTCGTTCCCGGCCTTCTGGTGCTGGCGCTGATCGTCTTCCTCGCGGCGCCGCAGGTCTTCGCGCCGGTGTTCCGCCCTCTCGTGCAGGCCAATGCGCCAGCAATCTACACCCAGGCCAACCTGCTTTCGCTGACACTGGCGCATCTCGCCATTGTCGGGATCGCGACGGGGATGGCGACGCTGGTGGCGGGGGCGCTTGCGGTTCTCGTCACCCGCCCCTTCGGAGCGGATTTTCTGCCGTTATCGCGCAGCATCGTCAACATTGGCCAGACCTTTCCGCCGGTGGCGGTTCTGGCGCTTGCGGTGCCGATGATCGGTTTTGGCGAGAAACCCACGCTCATCGCGCTGTTTCTCTATGCGCTTTTGCCGGTCTTTGAAAATACGCTGACTGGACTTACCACCCTGCCCGCAACCGTGATGGATGCCGCCAGAGGCAGCGGCATGACGGGCTGGCAAAGGCTTGTCAAAGTGGAGCTACCCCTTGCCCTTCCGGCGATCCTCGCTGGCATCCGGCTATCGGCCGTCATCAGCCTGTCGACGGCGACCATCGGTTCCACGGTCGCCGCGCGAACGCTGGGGGAAGTCATCATTGCCGGCCTGCAATCCAACAATCTCGCCTTCATCCTTCAAGGCGGGTTGATCGTCGCCGTGCTCGCGATCCTGATCCACGCTGGCTTTTCCACTCTGGAAAAGGCGGCAGCTCGCAAAACCGGGCACTGACATATGCAGGCTCATCATTTTTATGTTCCCGACATTCGCCGCACATGTTAGGGGCTGACCGTCGAAACAGAAACATTCGAGGTTCGGGTGACACAGGCAATCGTCGTGATGGGAGTGAGCGGCTCTGGCAAGTCCACGGTCGCAGAGGAACTGGCGGAAAAACTGGGTATTGCCTTCATTGAAGGCGACAAGCTTCACCCTAAATCCAATGTCGACAAAATGTCGGAAGGCATTCCACTGACCGACGAGGACCGCTGGCCGTGGCTCGATCTCATCGGCGCGGAATTGCACAAGGGCCGTGAAAATAACGGTGTCGTCGTTTCCTGCTCGGCGCTCAAGAAAATCTATCGTGACCGACTTCGCAAAGCCGCCGGTGGCTCGCTCGCCTTCGTCTATCTGGACGGCAGCCTGGAGCTTCTCAGCCGGCGCATGGGCGAACGAAAAGGCCATTTCATGCCGCTCTCGCTGCTCCAGACCCAGCTTGCCACGCTGGAAGTGCCGACCGGCGAACCCGGTGTCGTAACCGTCAGCATCGATGCCACGCCGGAAGATATTGCGAAAAACGCACTTGCCGGTCTGAAAGCGGTGACGTTTTAAAATCCGAGCCTGTCGCGCATGCCGTACCACCATGCGCCAAGCACGGTCAGCGGCACGCGGAACGTCTTGCCGCCCGGGAACGGATAGTTCGGCAGGGAACTCCAGACATCGAAACGCTCGGCGTGGCCTGCAACGGCCTCGCCCAATATCTTGCCCAACAGATGGGTTGTGGTGACGCCGTGGCCGCTGTCGCCATGCGAAAAATAGACATTGTCCGACAATTTTCCCATATGCGGAATGCGCGTCAGCGTCAGCGCGAAATTGCCGCTCCAGGCAAAGTCGATCCTCGTCTTTTCCAGTTGCGGGAAGGTCTTCAGCATATTTGGACGGATAACGCCGGTCAGATCCGCCGGATCGCTGCCGCCATAACCGATACCGCCGCCATAAAGCAGGCGGTTGTCGGAGGTGCGGCGATAATAATCGAGAATGTAATTGGCATCTTCGACGCAATAATTGGCGGGCAGGAGTTCCTCGATCAGGCCTGAATCAAGCGGCTCCGTCGCCATGACCTGGCTTGAGACCGGCATCATGCGGTCACCGATTTCCGGCAGCAGCTTGCCGAGATAGGCGTTGCCGCAAACGAGTACATATTTCGCCCTCACGCTGCCAGTCGCCGTGCGCACGACAGGGTTTACGCCCTGCTCCAGCGAAATGACCCTCGAATTTTCGAATATGCGCGCACCAAGGCTTTCGGCGGCCGCCGCTTCCCCCTGCACCAGATTAAGCGGGTGGATGTGGCCACCGAAGCGGTCGATCATGCCGCCGGCATAGCGATCGGTCTTCACATACGCTCCGACATCGGCCTTGGCGACCATTTCAAGTCCGCCATGGCCGTGTTTTTCCCAATGGGCCTTGTGGGCCTCCATTTCGCGGATCTGTTTCGGCGTGAAGGCGGCGAAGAAGCCGCCGTCGACGAGATCGCAATCGATGGCATATTTGGCGATGCGGCTGCGGATGATCGCGCTGCCTTCCAGCGACATTTCGCCGAGTTTCACCGCTTTGTCATGGCCATAACGGCTGGCGATCGTTTCAAGGTCGCGGCTGTAACCATTGACGATCTGGCCGCCATTGCGCCCCGAAGCGCCGAAGCCGACCCGCACGCCCTCCAGCACAATGACGGAATAACCGCGCTCAGACAGTTCGAGCGCGGCGGAGATGCCGGTAAACCCGCCGCCGATGACACAGACATCGGCTTCCAGTGCACCTTCAAGCGATGGCCGCACGGATTTGACATTGGCGGAGGCCGCGTACCAGGAGGATGTGTGGCCGGGATTGGGAATAGTCGTCACCTCAGCCATCTCACACCGTCCTGATATAGGCGTCATATTCGACGTCGGTTACACGCAGGGAAAATTCGGAAAGCTCCTGCTGTTTGCAGGCGGAAAACAGCGTGCGATAGCGCTGGCCGAGCGTCGCATAAGCGAAGCTGGAACGCGTGAAGCGCTGCAAAGCATAATCCCAGTTGGTGGGCAGGGGTTCGTGATTGATGGCGTGGCTGTCACCGGAAATCGCGCCGCCGGGCTGGCGTTTTTCCTTCATGCCGGCGAGTGCGGCACTCAGGATCATCGCCACGACGAGATAAGGATTAGTGTCGGCACCGGCGACGCGATGTTCGATACGCGTTGCGGCCTTGCTGGCGGTGATGACGCGCACTGCCGCCGAGCGGTTGTCGATGCCCCAGGAGGCGTAGGTGGGCGCATGTTCGCTGGGCGTCAGGCGGCGGTAGGAATTGGCATGGGGCGCGAAGATCGCCATGCTTTCCCCCATGTTTTCCAGAAGGCCGCCGACCGAATGCATTAGCGCATCCGATGGACCGTTTTCCCCGGCGTAGATGTTGGTGCCGTCCCTGTCGAGAACCGAGAAATGCACATGCATGCCGTTCCCAGCCTGCAATCCGTAGGGCTTGGCCATGAAGGTGGCGTCGAGTTCATGCCGCCGCGCTACGCCCTTGACGATACGTTTTAGGAAGACGGCGAAATCCGCGGCCTGCAAGGCGTCCGGCACGTGATTGAGGTTGATCTCATATTGTCCCGGTCCGTTTTCCCGCAGCGTCGTATCGGCAAGAACGCCCTGCGCCCGGCAGGCGGTCGCGATATCATGGAAGACATCCTCGAAATCCTGCAATTCTGAAATCGACAGAACCTGTGTCTGGCCCGTGTGCCATCGCCCCTCGCGGCTGTGCGGCGGACGGACGGGATCAAGCGCAGAGCGAACCGGGTCGATCAGGTAAAATTCGAGTTCGGTCGCCACGACCGGCGTGAGGCCAGCCTTTTTGTAGGCTTCCAGCACCCGTGCCAAGACATTGCGCGGATCGCCGTAAAACCCTGTTCCGTCCGGATTTTTCATCGCGAGCAGGACTTGCGCGGTCGGTCGGCCAAGCCATGTCACCCGCGACAGGGTGCCGGGAACAGGAAAGCAGAACCCGTCCGGATCGCCCGTACCTTCAGCAAGGCCTGCGGCGTGTACATCGCGGCCCCAGATATCCAGCGCATAGACCGAACGCGGGATCGCCATTCCCTTTTCAAGAACGTCGATCGCCCTTTCGCGCGGAATCCATTTGCCGCGCGGCACGCCGTTCGCATCTATGACAAAGGCTTCGAGAATTTCGATATCGGGGTTATCGTCGAAAAATTTCTTTGCTTTTTCAATATCATCCATCATGCACCAGCAGGCCGTTTCTCTTCTGTTTCGCGCGCGGAAGCGCTTCGCTAACGAAAATCGTCCTGCTGCTGATAGATGAGAAACCTCGCCGTCATGATGACGCTTGCCCCTTTTCCCCTTGGATAAGCCCATGTTACGTGGCCCGCTGCAGGAAGGCCAGCGGATTCGGCTATCAGGGATTGAACCTTTCCGGGCGATAGGCATCAATCGCGATAACAGGCGTTTCTCCCAGCATGGTTTCCGCCAGCACACGGCCGGTGATGGGCCCGAGTGTGAGGCCGTGATGGGCATGACCGAAGGCAAACCATAGGGTCCTGTGGCGCGGTGCCTTGCCGATGATCGGCATCATATCCGGCGTGCAGGGGCGCGCGCCCATCCAGGGTTCCGCATCCAGCCTGCCGCCAAGGGGAAAGACCGTACGGGCGACCCGTTCCGCCCGCTCGATCTGCACGGGGGATTTCGGCGCATCGCGTTCGGCGAATTCCGCGCCGGTCGTCAGGCGGATGCCTTTGCGCATTGGCGCGAGGAAGTAACCGCGCTCGGCATCGATCAGCCAGTTGTTAAGCTTCGTTCCCTCCTGCGGCGCATAATGCATGTGATAGCCGCGTTTGACGCCGAGCGGAAAGCGATAACCGAGCCTTTCCGTCACCGTATCCGCCCAGGGGCCCAGTGCGACAACGGCATGTTCAGCCTCCACCGCGCCGGTTTCGGTACGTACCGTCCAACCACTTGTCGTCTGGCTGAGCGTGGATGCATCGCCCCGCACAAAGGTTCCGCCAAGACTTTCGAAGAGTTTGACATAGGCGAGCGTCAGCGCATGCGGGTCGCGCACCGACCACGGATCGTCCCATTTCAGGCCGCCGACGAAATCCCGGCTGAGATGCGGTTCCGCCGCGGCGAGTTCCGTCTCATCGAGTTTCGTGTGGGAGATGCCGTGGTCGCGCGCCAGACGTTCGGCGAAAGCAAAGTCTGCATCCCGCCTTTCGGCGGTCCTATAGGCCTCCATCCAGCCGTTTTTCACGATCAGATCGCCGGCCTTGGCTTCATCGATAAGAATGCCGTGTTCGGAGACCGAATGCTCGATCAGTGGCGCATAGGCGCGGGCAATTGCTGCGTGGCGCGTGGCGGCAGAATTATACCAGTAGCGGCCAAGAAAAGGCGCGATCTTCGGCAAAGCCGAGAGATGATAACGGGCATCGATGCTGTTGTTCAGGGAATAGCGCAGCAGCCGGCTGACCTCCTGCGGAAAGGCGTAAGGGACGACACCCTCTCTCTGGATCAGTCCGGCATTGCCGAAGGAGGTTTCCTCACCCGGGCCCCGCCGGTCCACCAGTACGACCGATTTACCCCTGCGGGCCAGTTGCAAAGCGACGGAGACCCCGATGATCCCCGCCCCTAAAACGATCACATCCGCTGCCATGGCATTCAATCCGTTTGCGTATCTCGTCCCCGCAACATGGGTCGGCATTTTGCGCAAAGCAACAGAAAAATCATCGCCTTAATAGAAACAGCGATACGCCTACTGGCTCACCGCTTTTGTCTCAACGGCCTCGATATTGAAGGCTGCCGCCAGGAGAGCCCTGGTATATTCCTGTTGCGGATCAGCGAATATCTCCGCTGCCGGGCCGCTCTCCACCACCTTGCCGTTGCGCATGACAATCACGTCGTTTGCAAGCGCCTTCACCACCTTCAGGTCGTGGCTGATGAAGAGATAGGCGAGCTCATGCTTGGCCTGAAGATCGCGCAACAGATCGACCACCTGCGCCTGCACGCTCATGTCGAGCGCCGATGTCGGCTCGTCCAGCATGACGAAACGGGGTTTCAACACCATGGCGCGGGCAATGGCGATACGCTGGCGCTGGCCGCCGGAAAATTCATGCGGATACCGCCAGCGCGTTGCCGGGTCGAGGCCAACCTCGTCCAATGCCTGGGCGACACGGGTATCGCGCTCATCGGCGGAAAGCGAGCGCTCATGCACCTTCAAGCCCTCGGCGACGATTTCGCCCACAGACATGCGCGGGCTGAGCGAACCGTAAGGGTCCTGAAACACCACCTGAAGCCGGTTTCTGAGCGGCTTCATCATCTCATAGGAATAGCTGTCGATTGACTGGCCGATGAAGCTGATACGTCCCTCAGAGGCGATCAGCCGCGAAAGGGCGAGACCGAGCGTCGTCTTGCCGGAGCCGGATTCGCCCACCACGCCAACCGTCTGTCCGGCGCGCAGTGTGATATCGATACCGTCGACCGCCTTCACATGGTCCACCACCCTGCGCATCAGCCCCGCCTTGATCGGGAACCAGACCTTTATGTCGTCGCCCTGCAAGACCACGGGTTTGCTGGTGTCGGAAAGCGGCGGCTCGCCCTTGGGTTCGGCTGCCAGAAGATGGCGCGTATAGGCGTGTTGCGGATCGGTAAACACCTGTTCCACTGTGCCTGTCTCGACGATCTTGCCCTTGGTCATGACGCAGACACGATCGGCAAACTTGCGCACGATGCCGAGGTCGTGGGTGATGAACAGCATGGACATGCCGTGACGGGTCTTGAGATCACTCAACAGCTCGAGGATCTGCGCCTGAACGGTCACATCCAGCGCGGTCGTCGGCTCATCGGCGATCAGCAGTTTTGGCCGGTTGGCGAGCGCCATGGCGATCATCACGCGCTGCCGCTGGCCGCCGGACAATTCATGCGGATAGGCCTTCAGGCGCTTTTCCGGCTCGCGGATACCCACCTGCAGCAACAGTTCCAAAGTGCGCGCCCGCGCCTCCGCGCCGGTGATCGCCTGATGCAGCTCGAGGATTTCGCCGATCTGCCGCTCGATGGTGTGGAGCGGGTTGAGCGACGTCATCGGCTCCTGGAAAATCATGGTGATGTCGTTGCCGCGAACGGCGCGCAGAGCGCGTTCCGGCAGGGTCAGCATATCCTTGCCGTCGAACAGGATTTTGCCCGAAGGATGGCTCGCCGCCGGATAGGGCAGCAATTTGAGGATCGAGTTCGCCGTCACCGATTTGCCGGAGCCCGATTCCCCGACAAGGGCGACGACCTCGCCCGGCATCAGATCGAAGGAGACCTGATCGACGGCGACGCTGGTCGCGCCGCCCTGATGGAAGGCGACGGAGAGATCCCGGACGGAGAGAAGCGGCTGGGTCTTGGTTTCCATCATGGCGATCACCGGAACGTCTTGCGTGGGTCGAAGGCGTCTCGCACCGCCTCGCCGACGAAGATCAGCAAAGACAGCATGATGGACATGGTGAAGAAGGCCGTGAGGCCAAGCCAGGGCGCCTGAAGATTGTTCTTGCCCTGCGCGATCATCTCGCCCAGCGACGGCGAGCCCGGTGGCATGCCGAAGCCGAGGAAATCGAGCGAGGTCAAGGTGGTGATCGAACCGGAAAGGATGAACGGAAGGAAAGTCAGCGTTGCCACCATGGCGTTGGGCAGGAGGTGCCGGAACATGATCGTCCAGTTGCCGACGCCAAGGGCGCGGGCGGCACGGACGTATTCGAAGTTTCTGGCGCGCAGGAATTCCGCCCGCACGATGCCGACGAAGCCGACCCATGAGAACAGCAGCATGATGCCGAGCAGAACGAAGAAGCCCGGCGGCAGAATGGCTGCGATGATGAGGAGGATGTAAAGCACCGGCATGGACGACCAGATTTCGATAAAACGCTGCAACAAAAGGTCTGTCCAGCCGCCGAAATAGCCCTGGATTGCGCCCGCAGTCACCCCGACGAGAGCCGACGCGATCGTCAGCGTCAGGCCGAACAGAACGGAGATACGGAAACCATAGATCATCCGCGCCGTGACATCGCGTGCCTGATTGTCGGTTCCGAGCCAGTTGAGATTGCCGAGCGTGCAGCCGGGATCGGCATTGCCCTGCGGGTAGGCGGAGCAGCGGTCTTTTTCATCCATCAGCCAGAAAGGCGCAGTCGGCGCGGAATGCGGAATATTGGAATTGACCGTCTGGTAGGAATAACGGATCGGCGGCCAGATCATCCAGCCATTGGCGTTGATCTCGTCCTGAATGAAGGAGGATTTGTAGTCGGTCTGGGCAAGAAAGCCGCCGAATTTTTCCTCTGGATAATCGACCATGACCGGCACCAGAAATTCGCCCTTGTAGGAAGCGAAAATGGGTTTGTCATTGGCGATGAATTCTGCAATCAGGCTCAGGAAAAACAGGATCAGGAACAGCCAGAACGACCAGTAACCGCGCCGGTTTGCCTTGAAATTCTGCCAGCGGCGCTTGGTGGTCGGCGAAAACCATGGGCGCTTCGGCTTTACCATTGTTTCCGTTGCGGCGGTATGGGCGAGCGTCATCACACGTCCCTCCGCTCGAAATCGATGCGCGGATCGATCCATGTGTAGATGAGGTCGGATAGGAGGCTGACCACGAGGCCCATCAGCGAGAAGATGAAGAGCGTGCCGAACACGATCGGATAGTCACGATTGACAACCGAGAGGTAACCGAGGCGGCCAAGGCCATCCAGCGAGAAGATATTCTCGATCAGCAGCGACCCGGTGAAGAAGGCCGAGATGAAGGCGCCCGGGAAACCGGCGATCACGATAAGCATCGCGTTGCGGAAGACATGGCCATACAGCACCTTGCGCTCAGTAAGACCCTTGGCGCGGGCAGTGATGACATATTGCTTCTTGATCTCATCGATGAAGGAATTCTTCGTCAAAAGCGTCGTCGTTGCGAAAGCCGAAAGCGAGAGCGCGATGAGCGGCAGGGTCAGGTGCCAGAAATAGTCGATGATCTTCTGCCACCAGTTCAGATCGGCAAAATTGTCGGACACAAGACCGCGCAGCGGGAACCAGTCGAAGAACGATCCGCCAGCGAAGAGAACGATGAGAAGAATGCCGAACAGGAAGCTCGGCACGGCATAACCGATGATGATGATGCCGGATGTCCAGATATCAAAGGTCGAGCCGTCGGAAACGGCTTTCTTGATGCCGAGCGGAATGGAGATGATGTAGGAAATGATCAAAATCCAGAAACCGAGCGACGCCGAAACCGGCAGCTTGTCGATGATGAGATCGATCACCGAGGAATTGCGGAAGAAGCTGTCGCCGAAATCAAAGCGGATATAATTCCACATCATTTCGAGAAAGCGGGTCAAAGGCGGCTTGTCGAAACCGAATTGTTTCTCAAGCTTGGCGATCAGCTCAGGATCGAGACCCTGAGCGCCGCGATATTTCGAGCCGCTTTCATCGAAACCACCCGACTGTCCCATAAGATCGCCGCCGCCAGAGAGCCGGTCAGACGCACTGTCGCCCTGCCCTGTCAGCTGGGCCACGACCTGTTCCACCGGCCCGCCCGGCGCGAACTGGATGACGAGAAACGAAATGCCCATAATGCCGATGATGGTCGGGATCATCAGCGCCAGACGTCTGAGGATATAGGCGCCCATCAGCCCTTGCTCCCGGCCGATACGTCAGCGGTCTTCGTTTCTGTCAAACCCGGTCCTTTCCTGAAAGCGCTTGCCTGCGCGCTTTGAGCGATTCGTCTCGCCCTATGTGAATCAAGCCTTCGGCGCGAAAGCAAGGGTGGCGTCAGTTCGCCGCCTGGCTGGACCACCATGCTTCCGGAAAACCGACACCATATTGCGGCAGGTTTTCCGGACGGATGAGCGTGTTCCAGTAAGCGATGAACATCTCGCCGCGGTAAAATTGCGGTATGACATAGCTGTTTGCCAGAAGCACCCGGTCGAGCGCCCGCGCGGCGGCCACCTGCTCATCCCGGTTGGGCGCAAATATGACCTTTCTGACCAAAGCATCGACGGCGGGGTTCTTGATGCCGGCGAGATTGTTGGACCCCTGCCGGTCGGCTGCCGCCGAACCCCAGAAATCCGCCTGCTCGTTTCCGGGATTGGCCGAGGTCGCCCAGAGCTTGACGATTACGTCATAATCGAAGCTGCGGGTGCGGTTGGTGTATTGCGAGGCGTCGACCGTGCGGATGGTCGCGTTGATGCCGATCTTCTTCAGGTTCTGGACATAGGGCAGGATGGTTCTTTCCATGCCGGCGGAATCGATCAGAAACTCCATATCAAGCGGTTGCCCGCTCGCCGCATTGACCATGCGGTTGCCGCGCAGCTCGTAACCGGCCTCCTTCATGAGCTTGACCGCCTCGCGCAGATTGTCACGCTGCTTGGCGGGTTCACCCGCGACCGGGTTGCGGTACTCGGTGGTGAAGACCTCTGGCGGAACCTGGTCCTTCAGCTCCTGAAGCAGTTCCAGCTCGCGACCGGTCGGCAGGCCGGAAGAAGCCAGCTCGCTGCCCATGAAAAAGCTGTTGATGCGCTGGAACTGGCCGTAAGCCAGCGTCCGGTTCAGCTCCTCGAAATCGAAGGCGTAGTTGAGCGCCTTGCGCAGTTTCGGACTCTGAAACTTTTCCCGCCGCATGTTCGGCACGAAGGCCTGCATGATGCCGACGGAGCGATAGATGTTCGGCAATTCCTCTTTCTTGACACGGCCTTCCTTGACGGCCGGGAAATCGTAACCCGTTACCCAGCGGCTGGAAGAGGCTTCCTGCCGGAAATCGACGGTGCCGGACTTGAAGGCCTGGAATTCAACATCCTGATCGGAGAAGAAGGTGTAGGCGATGGTTTTGAAGTTATTGAGCCCGACATTCACATTGATGTCCTTGCCCCAATAATCGTCGCGTCGCTCATAGGTCATCGTCGAGCCGGCAGACAGGGATGCGATTTTATAAGGGCCTGACCCCATCACTGGTTCCAGCGTGCCGCGTGAAATGTTGCGCGGCTTGCCATCCGGACCGGCGGCTTCCCACCAGTGCTTCGGAACAATCAGCAATTGCCCGACGATCTGCGGCAATTCGCGATTGTTCTTTTCGTCGAAAGTGAAGGTGATGTCCCTTTCACCCGTCACCTCCGCCTTGGTGACATGGGTGTAATAGGTCGCAAGCTGCGGGCTGAGATCCTTGGCCTTTTCGAAGCTGAAGACGACATCCTCCGGCGTCACCGGCTTGCCGTCTGCCCATTTGGCCTCTGCCCGCAGCCGGAACGTGGCTTTGGAGATATCGTCCGGATAGCTCACGCCCTCGGCGAGAAGACCGTAGGAAGCAGAGAGTTCCTCTTCGGTGGATTTCATCAAAGTATCGAAAACCAAGGAAAGACCCGTGGCAGCCTCACCCTTGGCGAGAAGCGGATTGAGCGTATCGAAGGTTCCAGTCGTCGACAGGCGCAGCGTTCCGCCCTTCGGCGCCCTGGTGTTCACATAGTCGAAATG
>Ga0075033_1000952_pt1 | contig 13051 bp, 9 predicted proteins | sample SynthPrep_5_END__FD_72751 | JGI IMG/M metagenome (GOLD analysis project Ga0075033, IMG submission 72751) | Synthetic microbial communities from Ohio, USA - SynthPrep_5_END_DS10_MetaG | ecosystem: Engineered > Bioreactor > Aerobic > Activated sludge | place: USA: Ohio, Columbus | collected 2014-04-10
GCGGTGACCTGGTATGGCGGCGACACGCAGATCCATTCCTATTGCAATACCATTCCCACGCCCGAAGGCGGCACGCATGAGGCCGGTTTCCGCATCGCGCTCACCAAGGGCCTGAAGAATTATGCGGAGCTGACGCAGAACAAGCGCGCCAAGGAAATCACCACAGACGACGTGATGATTTCGGCGGCCGGCATGCTCTCGGTCTTCATCCGCGAGCCGGAATTTGTCGGCCAGACGAAGGACAAGCTCGCCACCGTCGAAGCCCAGCGCATCGTCGAAAACGCACTGCGCGATCCTTTCGACCATTATCTCGCCGGCAATCCGGGCGAAGCGGCCAAGCTGCTCGACTGGGTGATTGAACGGGCCGAAGAGCGCCTGCGCCGCCGCAAGGAAAAGGAAGTCAACCGCAAGACGGCGGTGCGCAAGCTGCGCCTGCCCGGCAAGCTGGCGGACTGCGCCCAGAACACGGCGGAAAATGCGGAACTTTTCATCGTCGAGGGTGACTCGGCGGGCGGCTCGGCCAAGCAGGCGCGTAACCGCGCCAATCAGGCCATCCTGCCGCTGCGCGGCAAGATCCTCAACGTCGGCAGCGCCAGCCGCGAAAAGCTCTCCGCCAACCAGCAGATCGCCGATCTCATCCAGGCGCTCGGCTGCGGCACGCGCACCAAATACCGCGAAGAAGATCTGCGTTACGAGCGCATCATCATCATGACGGATGCCGATGTCGACGGCGCCCATATCGCCTCGCTGCTCATCACCTTCTTCTATCAGGAAATGCCGGAACTCATTCGCGGCAACCACCTCTATCTGGCGGTGCCGCCGCTTTACGTCATCCGCCAGGGCGCAAAATCCGCCTATGCGCGCGACGACGCCCACCGCGCCGAGCTGATGGAAACCGTCTTCAAGGGCAAGAAGGTTGAAATCGGCCGCTTCAAAGGCCTCGGTGAGATGATGGCCGCGCAGCTGAAGGAAACCACCATGGATCCCGAAAAGCGCACCCTGCTGCGTGTCGAGATCGATGATGTGGATTTCGAAGGCACCCGCGAAGCCGTCGACAATCTGATGGGCACCAAGGCCGACGCCCGCTTCCGTTTCATTCAGGAACGGGCGGCCTTCGCTGATAATCTGGATATCTGATCGTCCGGATGAACTTTTGAAAGGCAGCGCATGGCGCTGCCTTTTATGTTGATGTGGAGGCAACATCATGCGGATTGTGCTGACGGGCAGTTCCGGTCGGGCCGGCCGCGCGATTTTCAGTGCGCTGGCCGGCAGGCACGATGTCATCGGCATGGATCGCTCCCCCTTTTCCACCACCCATATCGTCGGCGATTTTGCGGACGAGGCGCTCCTGCGCTCTACTTTCAAACAGGCGGATGCGGTGATCCATACGGCAGCGCTCCACGCTCCGCATGTCGGCATCGTCCCGGACAGGGAATTCCAGCGCATCAATGTCGAGGGAACCCGCATGGTGGCGCAAGCGGCAATGGTCGCGGGCGTGCCGCGGCTGGTTTTCACCAGCACCACAGCGCTTTACGGGCACGCGGTTTCCGCAGGGGCCTGCACCTTCATCGATGAAAAGACGCCGCCCCGGCCGAAAAGCATCTATCATCGCACCAAACTCGAAGCGGAGCAGATGCTCGAGGCGATGGCGGGCCCGCATCTCGCCGTGCGCGTGCTTCGCATGTCCAGAAGTTTCCCGGAGCGCGCCGACGTGATGGCGGCTTACCGGCTGCATCGCGGCGTCGATATGCGCGATGTCGCCGATGCCCATGTACTGGCGCTGACCAATGCGGGAGACGATTTCCAGCGCTATATCATATCGGCAACCACGCCGTTTTCCGCCGATGACTGCGACAGCCTCGCCGAGGATGCCGCTTCCGTTCTCCGGCAGCGGACCCCGGCCCTCGCTGAAGCTTTCACGCAGAGGGAATGGGCGCTGCCTGAAACGATTGACCGGATCTATTCACCCGCTCGCGCCGCCGAGCGTCTGGGCTGGACATCCCGCTTCGGTTTCGGCGAGGTACTTGCACAATTGGACCGGCGCAGTCTGGAGGTCCTGCCTGTGGGCGCCAATATCAGCAGGAAATCCGAATAGGCGTCCGGCCCTATGCCGCGACATCCTCACGAACGCCCAGAATGCGATCGATCAGGCCCCATTCCAGAGCTTGCTCCGCCGTCATGAAAAAATCCCGGTCCATGGCCGTTTCGAATTTTTCATAGCTGTGTTTGCAATGTTCGGAATAAAGCCGCGTCATGCGGTGCTTGGTCAGCCGCATCTCCTCGGCATGGATCAGCATGTCCGAAGCCTGTCCCTGGAAACCACCCAGCGGTTGATGAATGTGGATGCTGGCATTGGGAAGGGCGCTCCGCTCGCCCGGTGCACCCGCCATCAGCAGAAACGATCCCATGGAGCGGGCCGTTCCCATGCAGAGCGTATGAACCGGTGCGCGGATATAATGCATGGTGTCATACATGGCGAGACCGCTGGTCACGACGCCGCCCGGTGAATTGATGTAGAGATGGATCGGCTTTTTAGGATTTTCCGCTTCAAGAAACAGCAGTTGCGCGCAGACAAGCGCGGACACCGTGTCGTTTACCTCTCCATTGAGAAAGATGATCCGTTCCCGCAACAGGCGGGAATAGATGTCGAAAGACCTTTCTCCCCGTGCGGACTGTTCGACTACCATGGGGACGAGTTGCATCGCTTCGCGCATCGGCGAACTCCTGTCGTTTGACAATGTAAGGGAATGTGGCGGATCAGGCGGCGAGCTTGATCGGCGAACCATTGTGGTTTGCGGCAGCCTTTGTCATCCGGCCGGGCTTCATGCTGGGCAGGTCATGAATGACCCGCAGGCTGGTGCCGCCCCGGTCATTCGATGCGATCCTGAAGGTGACGGTGCTTTCCAGAAATGGCGGGATATCCTCCCGCAGCCTGTAGCAAACTTCCTGACCGGGCGTGACATTGATCGCCTCGGGTTCCGCCAAAGCCTCCTTCGGCAACCAGTGTTCGCGAAACGCCGGAATGCTGATCGCGCGCCAGACCTTTTGTGGTGGCTCATCGAGATCATATTCAAGCTCGAGACCGTTTTTCATCGCTTCGGGTGTTTGCCTGTTCATTGGTCCATATCCTTCAGCAAGAGCTTGAGAGCATCGATGCGCTGTGGCCAGTAGGCGCGGTATTTGCCAAGCCATACCGCAATGCGGGTCAGCCCATCCGGATCGACCTCGTAATTGACGAAACGACCCTGCCGCCTCTCAACCACCAGCCCCGCCCCGCGCAGTACCGAAAGGTGCTGCGACATGGCCGGCTGGCTGATTTCCATGCCATCGCGCAAGGCGGAGGCGTTCATGGCGCCATCCGCCAGCTTTTCGAAAATTGCCCGTCGGGTCGGATCGGCAAGCGCCCGGAAAATATCATTCTCTGTCATGAGAACACATAAGCACACACTTATACGATTCGCAAGCCCCTGTCTTCGTTCGGCAAGCCGGCTTCAGCCCGGCCCACCTCGAATAATACTTGTCCTAGTAAGTATTACCGCAAGAATTCCTGCCCGCCTTATCGATTCTTAAACGTTCAACCAGTAACTCATACACCTGCGCGAAATGGTCTCGCTGTCTCTCGCCGGCCGGTCCGGCATGTCCTTGCATCCCCCTATGAAGCAATAGCTAGCGCCGTGCTCCGATGCCGGTGTTTTGGAGAATGAGGATGTTTTTGAAAACCGCTACCGCCCGCAACATGTTCGCCATCGTTTTCGCGGGTGTCTTGACGACCGTCGCGACTGCCGGTGTGCTTTTATGGCTTTCCTATCGGGCGGTGGAAGAACGCTCGATCTCCGAGATGCACAACGCCGCCAATACCAGCGCCGCCAACGTCGAAACCTTCTTTGCGCATGCAACGACGCTGGGCGCGAACATGCGCTCGGCACTCCATACCGAGAAGGAAACCGGCAACCCGAGCCGCGAGTCCATCGATCGCCTGTTCAAACGGCTTCTCCAGGACAGCCCCTTTGCCGTGGGCATCAGCACCGGCTGGGAACCCAACGCCTTTGACGGCAGGGACAAGGAATTCGCCAACGCACCGGGCCACGACGCGACCGGCCGTTTTGTACCCTATTATGCCCGCAAGGACGGAAAGGTGATCGAAGAGGCGCTCGTCGACTACGAGACCCCAGGAGCCGGCGACTACTATCTCGTACCGCGACGGACCGGCAAGGACCTCATGACCGAGCCTTATGTCTATCCCATCAACGGCAAGGATGTCTTCATGACGTCGTTCATGGCGCCGCTGATGTTTGACGGCAAGTTCGGTGGCGTGATCGGTGTCGACATCGCGCTCGACTCCCTGTCGTCCGACCTTGCAAAGCTGAAACCGCTTGGAGAGGGATATATCGCGCTTCTCAGCAAGGACGGCAGTATCGTCAGCCATCCTGATACCAAAACACATGGCAAAGCCCTGAAGGATTCCGGCCTGGACGCGGCCGCATGGCAGGCCATGATCGATAATCCGGGTGTTGCCCGCGAACTGACGGATGCCGCCGGCATCCGCCACATGATGCTGGCCGTGCCCGCCCATGTCCTGCCGGATACGACCTGGTTCACCATCGTCTCGGTACCGAAATCGGTGCTTTTCGCCCATCTCTCGACGCTTGCCCTCACCTCCATTGCCGTCATCGCCATCGCTGCCGGGCTCATGGTCGCGATAGGCTGGTTGCTTGCCGCCCGCTTTGGCAAGCGTCTCAACAGGGTCATCTCCGCAACCAGCCAGATTGCAGAGGGACAGACGGATGTGGATTTGTCCGAAGCCCGCCACCGCGACGAAATCGGCGAAATGGCCCGCTCGCTTGCCGTATTGCGCGATGCGACGATCGCCAAGGTGCGTCTTGAAGACGAGGCCGAGCGCAACCGGGCGCTTTCCGATGAGGAACGGGCGGAACGCGCAGCGGAAGCCGCCGAACGCGACCAGCAGACGCGCGCCGCGGTGGAGGCGCTGGCCGAGGGCCTGCAGAAGCTCGCCGATGGCGACATGACCCACCGTATCGAAAAGACCTTCGCGGGATCGCTCGATCAGGTTCGCCATGACTTCAATGCCTCGCTCGAAAAATTGCAATCGGCACTTTCCGCCGTCAACAGAAACGCCGAGGCCATCCGGTCAGGCTCCGAGGAAATCCGCACGGCTTCCGATGATCTTGCCAAGCGCACCGAGCAGCAGGCCGCCTCCGTGGAACAAACGGCGGCTGCACTGGAGGAGATAACCACATCTCTCAAGGATGCGACGCTGCGCGCCGACGAGGCAGGCCAGCTGGTGGAACGTACCCGCACGGGAGCGGCGAAATCCGGCGAGGTCGTGCGCCGCGCCGTCGAAGCGATGAGCTGCATCGAAAGCTCGTCGCGCGAGATTTCCAACATCATCGGCGTCATCGACGAGATTGCTTTCCAGACCAATCTTCTGGCGCTGAATGCTGGCGTCGAAGCGGCACGTGCCGGCTCGGCCGGCAAGGGCTTCGCCGTTGTTGCTCAGGAGGTGCGCGAACTTGCGCAACGCTCCGCCAATGCCGCCAAGGAAATCAAGGCGCTCATCACCAAGTCCGGCGAGCAGGTCCATATGGGCGTCAGCCTTGTCGGAGAAACCGGCGCGGCGTTGGCGGAGATCGTTGATCAGGTGCAGGAGATCGACCGCAACGTGACGGCGATCGTCCGCTCGTCGCGTGAGCAGACGACCGGGCTGAACGAGATCAGCTCGGCCGTGAACTCCATCGATCGCGGCACGCAGCAGAATGCCGCCATGGTCGAAGAACAGACGGCCGCCAGCCACGCGCTTGCAAACGAGGTGGCAGCGCTGAACCGGCTGATCGCGCAGTTCCGGCTAAGCGAGGGTGAGGTTTCATCCGCTCGGCCGGTCCAGACCGACGGGGCCAGCCAGCATCCTGTCCTCTCGGGCGCCCGCGCCCTCGGCAACAGACTAGGCAGGGCTTTCGCCGCGAAATAGGCTGCCACAGGGCTGCAAGAGACCCGAAGGGTTGCCAAGGGTTTGAAACGCTGAATTGCCATGGCATTTTGCAACCTTGTATGAACGCATTCTGCCCTCGCGCGTTTTCACCCGGCCTGATAATCTTCAGGCCGGGGAGCGATCAAAACAAGTGACTGCATTTACGGTCTTCATTGCCATTCTTCTGCTGGTTGTCGGATCCGGCCTGTTTGTCGTCTTCGGCAAGCAGCGGGAAAAGGCCATTCCCAAACGCCCCTCCACCGCCCTGCCGGTTGCGGAGGATGAAACCAGGCTTGACCGGCACTGGCAGTCGATAAGGAACGGCTGGAGCGAAAAAAACGCACTCTGCCTGCTGCATTCCAACCTTGATGCCTTTGCGGTACGCGTGGCGGCTGCACGCGCGGCGGGACGCAGCCTCGATCTCATGTATTACATGTGGAATGCCGATCTTACCGGACGGCTAATGATGCGCGAAGTTATCACCGCCGCCGACCGTGGCGTGCATGTAAGGCTGCTCCTGGATGATCTCGGCGTTTCGATCTCCGACCGCATCTTCCACGCCATCGACAGCCACCCCAATATCGAACTACGGTTGTTTAATCCCACGAGAGCGCGGGAAAACATTCTCTATCGCAGCCTGGAACTCATCCTTCGCTTCCGGAGCGTCAACCGGCGCATGCACAACAAGGCGTGGATTGCCGACGGACGCGCGCTCATTGTCGGCGGGCGCAATATTGGCGATGCTTATTTCGATGCCGCAGAGCGGGCGAATTTCCACGATTTCGATGTGCTCGGTTTCGGCAGGATCGTTGCCGATGCCACCGAAATCTTCGATGACTACTGGAACAGCGCGGTTTCCGTTCCGGTGCGCTCGCTTCTGGCAAGACGACCGAGCAAGCTTGCGAGATTGCGACGCGAGCTTGACGCCCTGCCGCAAAGCGAGGCCGCTAAACCCTATCTGGAGCGCGTCGAAAGCCAGTATGGCAGCGGCCATTTCCTGATGTCGGATCGCCTTCACTGGGTCGATACCGCCGATGTGCTTGCCGATCCCCCGGAGAAAGCGGCGGGAAAACGCCGCAAGGGTCATAATTTCCTGATGGAAAGCCTGCTGCCGCTGATGCAGGCGGCAAGCGAGAGCCTGCACATCACCTCCCCCTATTTCATTCCCGGCAAACAGGGCGTGGACATTTTCCTGAATCTGGCCGAGCGCGGCGTGTCGGTCGCCATCCTCACCAATTCGCTGGCCGCAACCGATGTGGCCGCCGTTCACGCCGGTTACGCCCGTTATCGAAAACCGCTTCTGCTGGGCGGCGTGAACCTGCATGAATTACGCTCCCAGGCGGACCAGGGCAGCTTCACGCTACGTGGTTCGGGACAGGCGAGCCTTCACACAAAGGCCTTCACCCGCGACGGCAAGACCGGCTATATCGGCTCGCTCAATTTCGATCCGCGCTCCGCCTCGCTCAATACCGAAATGGGCGTCGTCTTCAACTCAGCCCCGCTGGTTGCCCGCATGGACGAGATATTCTCCGATGAAATCCGCCGCATGATGAGTTTCGAGCTGGGTATGGACAATGACAACCGTCTCCTCTGGATGACGGAAGAACAGGGTCAGCCAAAAATATACCGGCGCGAACCCGACGCTGCCATCAGCCGTCGGATCATCGCCGGTATCATGCGCATCCTGCCGCTTGAATCACAGCTTTGAGAATGAACGCCGGTCAGGCTGCGGGTCTCACCCCGGCCTTGGCCAATTGTATCTGCACCAGCGTATCGAGGTTCTGGTTCACGCGGCAGTAGAATTCCTCGTCGATGAAGGGCCGCAGCATGAAATCATTGCCGCCCGCCTTCAGGAACCGGGCCGACAGCAGCCGGTTGGTGGAAGAGGAAACGCCGATGATGCGCAGCTCATGCGACCCGCGCACGGTGCGAATGCGCCGCGTCAGTTCGAAACCGTCAATATCCGGCATGTTATAATCCGTCACCACCAGCCCGATGTCGGGATTGGCCTTCAGTATCTCGAGCGCCTTGGCGCCGCTATCAGCAAGGCTGACGCGGAAATTATAACGTTTGAGGCGGCTGGAAAGCAGCGCCCGCGCCGTCGGGCTGTCATCGACGATCAGCACATGGTGGCGGTGGTTGGTGAGAAACCGGCAGACGGATTCCGTCAGCATGTCCACGGCGAAGATATTGTCTTTCAGAATATAATCGACCACATCCTTGGCGATCAGCGTCTCGCGCGTCGCCTCGTGGAAGGTGCTGGTGAAAACGATGGTCGGGATCGAAAGATCGATCAGATATTCCAGCGCCTCGCCCTTTTCCGCCCCCGGCAGATTGATGTTGGAGATCGCCAGCGTCACCGGTTCGGGCGAATGTTCGTAACAGGCCTGCAGCTCTTCAAAAGAGCGGCACACTTCCACCGTGACGCCCAGCATCTCCTTCAGGCGCATGCTCACCATCTGGGTGAAAACGTTGCTGTCTTCCGCAAGCAAGATGCGGTTATTGGTAAAAGGCACGCCCGAATATTGCATGCCCGTAATGCCGAGAAAATTCATCCTGCCCCAGTCCCCCGTCGTATTTAAGGGAAAATAGCAGGCGCGTTTTGCAGAATAATTAATGACACTTTTGCCGGCAAACGAGTTACGCACATGCTTACCTAAACGGAAATACGGCCCGCAAGGGCCGTATCGTCAGTGCGGATAGAAGCGGTCTCAGGCGCGCAGCAGCGCATTCTCCGTATCGAACGGGCTTTCTTCCACCACTTCGGCATCATAAAGCGTGCCGAGAATGCGGATTTTCAGCTTCGTGCCGATTGCCGCATATTCCGGTTTGAGCATGGCGAGCGCAATCGACTTGCCGATGCGCCAGCCAAAACCGCCGCTGGTGACACGGCCGGCAAGAGCGCCGCTCTCGTCGGAGATCGCTTCAGACCCACGCGCGTCCACATCCGTATTGCCGGTAACGGTCAGCGTCGAGAACACCCATTTCACCCCGGACTCCTTGTAGGCCACAAGCGCATCGCGGCCGATGAAGCTCTTTTCCGGACGCAGAAAGCGGTCAAGGCCGGATTCATAGGCGTTATATTCCACCGAAAGCTCGCGCCCCATATTGCGATAGGACTTTTCAAGCGACATGGACACCATGGCGCGGATGCCGAACGGCTTGATGCCGAATTCCGCACCTGCCTCCATCAACCGGTCGAAGATGTAGTTCTGCATTTCGATCGGATGGTGGAGTTCCCAGCCAAGTTCACCCACGAAATTGACACGCAGCGCATGCGCCGTCGCAACACCGACGGAAATCTGCTTTGCCGTCAGCCACGGGAAATCCTTGTTCTCGAGGCTGGTGCGGGTCAGTTTTTTCAAAAGATCGCGCGACTTCGGACCGGCAAGCACCAGCACGCCGTATTTCTGGGTGATCGGCTGCAGCACCACGGAACCGTCGGTCGGGGCAAGCCGACGCAGCACGTCGTGGTCATGCGCCTCCAGACCACCGGCCGAAACGAGATAGAACCGGCCCGGAGCCCATTCATAAACGGTGAATTCCACCTTCACGCCACCATTCGGCGTCAGAAGATGCGTCAGTGCGATGCGGCCGCGCTTCTTCGGCACGATGTTGGCCAGAATGCTGTCCAGCCATGCGCGCGCACCCGGGCCGGAGACTTCCATTTTTGCGAAGGCCGACATATCAAGCACGCCGACATTCTGGGTGACGTTCTTCACCTCATTGCCGACATGTTCGAAATAGTTCGAACGACGGAACGACCATTTCTCGACGATACGGCCATCATCCAAGGCCGGCGCATGGTTGTGGCTGGTGATGACATCGGCACCCACGCCAAGGTCTTCCTCGCGCAGCGCATAACCTTCCGGCGCATACCAGTTGGCACGCTCCCAGCCATAAACGGAGCCGAACACGCCGCCAAGCTTCTTCAGACGGTCATAAACCGGTGTCGTCTTCAGCGGACGCGCGGCGGAGCGCTCTTCGTCCGGATAATGCATGGTGAAGACGTTGGCATAGGCTTCTTCGTTCTTGGCGATGAGATAGCCTTCCGTAGCGTAAGGCCCGAAACGACGCGGATCGACACCCATCAGGTCGAGCGTCGGCTCACCATCGACGATCCATTCGGCCAGCTGCCAGCCGGCGCCACCGGCGGCCGTGATGCCGAAGGAATGGCCTTCGTTCAGCCAGAAATTCTTCAGCCCCGGTGCGGGACCGACGATCGGATTGCCATCAGGTGTATAGGCGATAGCGCCATTATAGACCTTCTTGATACCCACTTCGCCGAAGGCTGGAACGCGCACCATCGCCGTTTCGATATGCGGCATCAGGCGGTCCAACTCCTCCTGGAACAGCTCATATTCGCTGTCATCCGAGGGACCGTCGACATAACAGACCGGCGCGCCAACCTCGTAAGGACCGAGGATCAGGCCGCCTGCCTCCTCGCGCATATACCAGGCCGAGTCGGATTCACGCAGGACACCCATTTCCGGCAGGCCCTGACGGCGGCGCTCCTGAATGGCCGGGTGCGGCTCGGTGACGATATATTGATGCTCGACCGGAATGACGGGAATATTGATGCCGACCATCTCACCGGTCTTGCGGGCGAAGGAGCCCGTACAGGAGATGATATGTTCGGCGATGATCTCGCCCTTGTCGGTCGTCACCTTCCAGTGACCGTCTTCCAGCTGCTCGATGGCGGTGACGGTGGTATTGCGATAGATCGTCGCCCCACGGTCACGCGCGCCCTTGGCCAATGCCTGCGTCAGATCGGCAGGCTGGATATAGCCGTCATCGGGGTGCTGGATGGCACCGAGCAGGCCGTCCGTCTCGCAGAGCGGCCAGATTTCCTTCACCTGCTCCGGCGTCAGCATGTTGACACGCACGCCGATGGTCTCGGCAATACCGGCATAATACATATATTCGTCCCAGCGATCCTTGGTGCGGGCGAGACGTATGTTGGAGACCTTGGAGAAGCCGACATTCATGCCGGTCTCTTCCTGAAGCTCCTCATAGAACTTCACGGAATATTTGTGGATCTGGCCGACGGAGTAGCTCATGTTGAACAGCGGCAGGAGACCGGCCGCATGCCAGGTGGAGCCAGACGTCAGTTCTTTGCGCTCAATGAGAACGCTGTCGCTCCAGCCCTTTTTGGCAAGATGATAAAGCGTCGAGACGCCGACAACGCCGCCACCGATCACCACCGCCCGTGCATGTGTCTTCATTTCCAGAACCCCTAAAAAGCGCCGGCATAACCTGCCGTGCCGCCAAATCGATGGGAGGAATATGAAGCGACCGGCCGCCGTTCAGCCGCCTGATTGCGACATGGCCATAGGGTGCTGCGACAGGGGAGAAAATGCCTGCGCCAGACTGGCTTTCACACCGCCGACGCCCTTGCGAGCAGCGGCGAAGGTTTCAGGAATATTCGGTGCAAAACAGTTCGAGGATGTCGACCCGTTCAGAACAAGCAATTCAAGGATCGACTTCAGCGACTACCTGTTCTGAAGCTGCATTTGCAGCCCCCGGACATCCGGGCCGTCCAGCTTCAAACCTTTGAGGACGTCATTGCCGGGAACGATGATCGTGTCCCTGAACATTGGGCCTCCCGGCAGATTGTGTATCCCGCCGCCACCACCCGGCGGAGGAGGTGGCGGAGGATTACCACCACCGCCGCAGGGCGGAATGCGATAGATGCAGTCGGCCGTGAATTGCTCAAGGCCTCCGGCAGTTACAGAGGGACTAGCCGCATCCTGCGCATTTGCCAGAAACGGAAAAAACACACCGAAGAGAAAAATGGTCTTTCTCATTTCGCAACCTCCTGCGAAGATGCACAAATCTTCGCGCGATCTTTCACATCCTTACCGGCAGCGGCTTTTGCCGCGGCGTCCAGCCACGCTGGCGTACTGTTGCGCATACCGATGGAAACGCTCTTGAAGCCGATGACGAGCGGTCGCGCAAATTGGCGGTCGGAAAAGAGGCCGGAACTGTTTATGCTGCTAATACTGTTGTCTTTGCCCGACATATCCTCGGCGTTAACCTGCCCGCCCTGCGGCTGACTGGTCGCCGCCGCAGCCGCGTCAGCCATTTCCTTTGATGTATCCCTCTTGACACCCCGCGCATCGAGAAAGGCCGAGCGGCCCCGGCCATTGGTCACCTTCACCCCACGCGTCAAAAATGCCTGGCGCACAACCAGCAAGCGGATATCGTAAATATAGCGCGAACCACAATCTTCAGTTTCTGCGGTTCTCAAAATGTCACGGCTGAGAATATAGGACAGTTTTTCGCGAAGATATTCGTCGGCACAATAGACCTTGGTATTTTCATCATCGCAAAAGCTCATCAGCGCGCTTTGCGCATGAAAAGGGTTGATCGCGTAGGTCTGGACATTCTGAAGCTCGATCTCTTCGATATCCGCCCGCGCACCGCCAAAGGCGATATTGCGCAGAACCCCCGCCATGCCTTCTTTCCGTTCTATCTTGATGACCGGAAAGAGCGCATCCTTCACCTGCAAGCCCGACGTCGTTCCTTCGGTTGTGACCTCAGTGCGGGGCTGAGACACCGTCAGCCCCTTTTTATCGTCCAGCCACGTGCTGTCACCAAAATAGGGCGCGTCTGATTTAACCGCCAGATATCCCCTCAAATTCGGTATTTGAGTGATCTTGACGTAGCGCCCGATAAAGGATTCGCTTTCCAGATCGCGCGGCAGGGACTTGAACTTGTGGCCGGAATCCACAACCTCCGCAATGATATCCCCCACATAAATATCCTCCTGCGGCGGATAGACCGGCTCTATTCCCAGTCTGCGGATAGACTCGTTCCAGCGTTTCGGCAGGTAATCGTCGGTCACATCCGTCTCGCCCATCAGGAAAAACAGACCCGCGGAGCCGATAACGATGCCTGCCGCCAGCAAGGACGCCCTGGTGGCATGGGGTTTTCCCCATGCCCAAACACCCTTCAGCTTTTCCATCAGAGACGCTTTTACTGGAACTTGGCCCGGAGGCTGGGCAGGCTGGGCAGGCTGGGCAGGCTGGGCAGGCTGGGCAGGCTGGGCAGGCTGGGCAGGCT
>Ga0075033_1000960_pt1 | contig 13003 bp, 10 predicted proteins | sample SynthPrep_5_END__FD_72751 | JGI IMG/M metagenome (GOLD analysis project Ga0075033, IMG submission 72751) | Synthetic microbial communities from Ohio, USA - SynthPrep_5_END_DS10_MetaG | ecosystem: Engineered > Bioreactor > Aerobic > Activated sludge | place: USA: Ohio, Columbus | collected...
GATCAGAGCTGGCGATGGCGGCGCTGAGGATGCGCGGGGTGATCTGCCAGGAGATGCCCCATTTGTCCTTGCACCAGCCGCATTCACTGGCCTGGCCGCCGTGGTCGATGATCGCGTGCCACAGGTGATCCGTCTCGGCCTGATCATCGGTGGCGACCTGGAACGAGAACGCCTCGTTGTGCTGGAATGCCGGGCCGCCATTCAGACTCAGGCAGGGTATGCCCATCACGCTGAACTCCACCGTCAGCACATCGCCCTGCTGGCCACTGGGGTAGTCACCGGGCGCATGGTGTACCGCCAGCACGGCGCTGTCGGGAAAGGTCTTGGCGTAGAAGGTCGCAGCCTCCAGCGCGTCGTGGTCGTACCAGAGGCAGATGGTGTTCTTGCTGGTCATCCTGAGTCTCCCACCATGGGTTGAGACTCAGGAGTCTAGACGGTCGCGGCGTGCTGGCTTGTCCTTGCCTGTTCGTCGTTACGGTTGCGGATCTCTCACCCAGAACGTCGAGAACTGATCGAACGGATAGCGCTTGCCGTCGTAGCGGACGGTGGTGCTGACCTTGCGTAGCACGGGCTCCTGCCGGCCAGCACGAACATGAGCGGTTACCACCAGGTCGGCGTAGCCATGAGCATGCTTGGGCCCAAGGCCCAGCGTCAGGTCGGCCTGCTCCGACTCGAAATCACCATCCAGTGCGCAGGCCACGCCCTTTACCGTCGTCCACGAATACAGATAAGTGGCAAACACCGGCCTTAGCCGAGGCCCTTGCGGCATCACCAGCGTCAGCAGGTCATTGAAGCCGGCATCCGGACAGCTCGCCCCACGCGCGACACTGCGCACCACCACGCCGAACGCGCGAACGCCTGGCGCCAGGTGATAGCGCGCGGTATCCAGCCACAGGCTACCGGCATCGATTTCCAGTGCGGCATCTTCGCCAAGGTAGTCGTCATGGCGTTCGCGCAATTGCCCGCTCTGCGCGTCCACCTTCGCCACCAGCCAGTTGAGATTGCGCTCGCCCGCTGGCGTGGCGTCCTCGGCGTCACGGTAAGCCAGGGTCACCACGGACAACGCCGGATCATCCGGCCAGGGCTTGCAGGCAGCCGCCACCAACGGCCCCTCACCACGCCCGTCAGGGGGCGTCCAGCCTTGCTGTCCCAGTTGGGTCGCCAGTGAGTCCAGCAATGCAGCGTTGCAGGGCTGAGGTTGGCGCGTGTCGGCGTGAGCGAGGGAGAGCAGGCAGAGCGCCAAGGCGGGGAGGATGCTAGGTAAACGGTCCATGTTGGTGAGTCCTTGTTCGGCGCCATTCGTTTGAGCGGAAACTGCAGGTGTGGGGTGTGGCGACTTTACGCTGAAAGACGAGGGAGGGTGGAGTAGGTAGAGTGGCGGGACTATTTGGATGGGCTGCTACCGGCCAAAAGCAGTCTGTCACGAACGGCAGTCACCGACCTAATGCATCCGTTGGCTAAGAAAAAGTCGGCCAATAGCGCTGGGTAATTTGGCGGAGCCTCCTGATTCATAACGGCGGCGGCCAACAGCTGGCGCGGCCTCTTCGACCAGATCTATGAATTCTTACTGGAGAGGGAGGTAAGACTCTCTATTTTTATAGCCGCCCAATTTGCAAGGGCTGCACGAATTAGCTTTATACATTCGCGGTACCGGTGTTCGGTCATTCTTTTTGAACTACCACTATAAATTCTTAATTGTCTTGTCTGTTCAAATTCTCCGAATGGAAACTCTCCGGCGTGGAAGTGTGCTGATCTGACAGACCGGTGCATAAAATTCAGTAAGTGATCGATGTTGTGTGTTGGTAATGAGTAATGACGTATAAATGAACTAAAGTCCCTAAATTCAATTTCTGCCTTACATAACGCTTCGATGGCAGCCACAAAATAGGATATTTTCACTGTGGGCAGATATTTGCCTGCGTTCAGCGCTAGTTGATAGATAAATGCGCAATTGTCGAATGCCGTTATGGTGCGACTGTCGGATCTATCAATGGCGCTTATTAATTTCCTAGTTTCATCGGGGAGCTTAATGGTTTCCCCCCAATATGGGATCCTGTAACGCATTGAGTGTTCGAATTTTCCTAACTTGCAAATATCTCCCTTGCGCGGTAGCGCTGTCAGTTGTAGCCCCTTATATAGATAACCCAGCTGCCGTAACTCACAAGGCGACTCAAAGTCGTCCGGTATTGTCCAGCGATGCTCATTTGAAGGGCTATATATTCCGACGTTCAAGATTAATGATAGCCGCGCAGCTAGGATGTTTGCACGATTATTGGCGCTCACGATTGCGCCATGAACGTCAATAGCTTCGACATTCATGTCTATTGAGATGTAGCGCTCGGAACTTGCAAGCTGAGGGTTTGGGTCTTCTGGATCTACCGGAGCTATCCGGATATTACTACCAAGCCAGTACTCACCATCGAGCTGCTCTCCAATATAGCAAAACCAAACTCTTCTGAAGAATGTTTTCTTTTTTGCGCCTAAAGCGTTACCGAGCGACTCTATTATCAGAGTGTTGGCGAGTTTTTCTGTTTTTTCACAGTCCGGGCTCTCAAATTCGATACTTTTTAATTTGTCGTCGTCGGTTGCAATTATTCTGATGTGAAGCGTGCTGGAACAATCGTTTAGTTTTACGCTGAGTGTTGACTCGTCGACATAGTCGCCAGTCTCATCATAGTGATTGCTCCCTCCTGAAGAGTCGCTGTGCTGGCTTAGCGCCGCATCTAGATACTCCAAGAATAATCTCTGTTTTGCTGGGTCTTCAATGTTAGAAAGTGAGATTATATTTTTAAAATATTGACGAACTTTTAGTTCCTGCATCCTCACCCTCTCTTTTTCTGGCGAACAGTATAATGAACGATTTCGTAACGCACATTGCCACAATGCTCTATTCATAGAGTATCGTAGAAATCGACGGTATTTTGATTATTTGCCGTGGGCTTGGCTGGCGTAATCGCCGACGTCTCCCCCGCTAGCAGTAGAGATTTCCGCAGGCAGGATGAGTGCCCATTCTTGGCCCTATGGCCTCGGTCGCGACAGGCCACTTTTGGCCGGTAGGCGCCTGTCGTGACAGGCTATAACTGGCCAGAGCAGCGAACACTATTTCCATTTTTAAGCCATGTCTGCGGCGAATACACAAACGCCGCGAGCTACGTGAGGCCGCATTTGAATAATGCGATGAACTACCCAGCCTGACTATTCGATTCGTTGAACTGGGATGCTCGAGAATCGGCTACGAGAGTGATGAACTCACGCACCCATCTGAAGCCTGCGTGCCCATCCGACCGCTCATGCCAGAACATGCCAATCGCAAACCCCTCCACCGGCAATGGAGGGGCCACGCACAGCAGCTGCTCGCCACGACCTTCTACAAGGCGACTTGGAACCAGGGCCACACAATCCGACTGCGCGACCAACTCCGGTACTGGAAGAAATGACGATGCTGACAGAACTACATTACGCCGCAGCCCTCGCGCTACCAAGGCGTTATCCACCGAGGTAGAGAAGCCTCCGCCGCGTAGTGACACCACGACATGTTCCAGCTGCGCGAACTCATCCACCGTCAGGTCCGCATGCAGGCTTGGATGCTCACGACGCCCGATCAGCACGTAACTCTCATCATAGAGGTGTTGCGCGTGCAGTGCGGGCGGAGCCCCGTTCATGTTTATCACAGCCAGATCCACCTCGCCGCGGGTCATCTGCAGCTCCAGCTGTGGTAAGTCCAGGATGCGCAGTGCGATACGGACACCCGGTGCTTCGCGTCGCATGGCGACAACGAGATGCTTGATCAAGGCCGCCTGCACGTAATCCGTGCAGGCGATTGATACCGTCAGGCTCGCCGTCGCGGGTTCGAAATTCAGGTGAGTAGTGACGGTGGCCCTTACTTGGTCAAGTGCTTGGCGAAGCGGCACAAGCAGCTCCAAGGCTTTGACGGTGGGGGTCATTCCACGCTGCGCGGGTATCAGAAGAGGGTCGTTGAAGACGTCGCGCAGGCGGCTCAACTGCGCGCTGACTGCTGGCTGGCTCAAATGCAAACGAGCGGCCGCCCTGGTCACGTTCTGCTCGATGAGAAGGGCCTCCAACGTCACAAGCAGATTGAGATCAAGGCGTCTGGTATCCATCGAACTTATGCTAGCAGGAAAATTTTGCGATTTCACAGAGGGGGCCGAGCCCCGCGACACTCCAGCGACATCACAGCGGAGTCGTCCTTCATGTCGAAAAGAGTACTGATCATCTATGCTCATCCCGAGCCTTCGTCGCTAACGCGGCAACTGGTGGATGTGTCTGTTGAATGCTTGATTGCGCAAGGGCACGAGGTCCTGCAATCCGATCTATACGCCATGGGCTGGAAAGCGATATTTGACGAGCACGACTTCCCTGAACGGGCCAACCCTCAGCGGCTGTCATTCGGCGCAGAGTCCGCCCACGCCTATCGTCATCGCCGCCAAAGCCCTGACGTGGCGGCAGAGCAAGACAAGGTTCTAGCGGCAGATGCCGTCATCTTCCAGTTTCCGCTTTGGTGGTACGGCATGCCGGCCATCATGAAGGGATGGATAGACCGCGTCTGGGCAGCCGGACTCGCCCATGGCTACAAGGGCGCTGGCAACACCTACCGCTATGGTGACGGGGCCTTCAAGGGCAAGCGGGCCATGTTGTCGGTCGCTGTCGGCGGCCCCGCAGAGGATTACTCGCCGCGCGGTATCAACGGACCACTCGAGCAATTGCTGTTTCCGATCACACATGGCTCGCTCTACTTCCCCGGGTTCGATGTGCTGCCGACGTTCGCCATATACGGCACTGGCAACTTGACCGCCGCAGCTGTCATGGCAGTCAAAGAGGCTTGGCGCGTTCGTCTCGAGGATTTGTTCACCGACGCGCCAATCCCCTTTCGGCCCCAAAATGGTGGGGACTACACGCCCCGCAACGAGCTTAAACCGCATGTGGCTGTGGGCCAGACGGGGATAATGGCGCACGTTGCTGATGGCCAAACAAGCCAGCGGCAGCAGCTGGAAACGGAGGGGGCGTTATGAAAACCTTCGTGATTCTGACTCGCCGTGCTGATGGAGCGGCGGAGGACTTCAAGCGACTGGCGAAACCGGAGGTATTGCACGTTTGGCAAGGTTTCGCCGACGGCATTGTTCGCGCAGTCCATGGGCTGGCCGCTGGCCCCGGTGCAGCGTTTGAGCTGGAGTCCGCCACCTTCGAGGAGGCGCGTGATTACATCGAGGCGCTGCCTTACGTTAGAGAGAATCTGCTACACGTGCAGTATTGCGCGCTCAAGCCCTTCTCTGATTACGAGAAACTCGTTTCCGCCTGATTAACGATCAGCGCAGATCAACTCCGTTTGCACGGCGCTGCATGCTGCAGCGATTTGCTCGCAGCATGCACGTCGCACCAGACCGTGACTCGTTTGATGTGAGGTGGGCCGGTGCTGAGTCAGACGGTGCCCGTACGCTGTGCGCTATCCAATCGATGTGAATCAGTTCCGCGGTGCAGCCCTTAGGGGCCCTCGATCCCGCCGATAAATCGGCTTTCTGCTGGTATTGTGCGGAACCAGCTGCACCTGGGCGGTCAGGCTTGAAGGCATGCAAGTCAATTTCTGTGGATCAGAGCATGAATAAACTATCTGAGATGCATGCTTTCGTGGCTGTAGTAGACACCGGCAGTATTTCCGAGGCCGCTCGTCGTTTGGGCACTGCCAAGTCGATGGTTTCCCAGCGCATTCAGCAACTGGAGAAACGCCTGGGATGCATCCTGCTGGAGCGTGGCCGGCAGACTCGCCTGACTGAGTCGGGTGAGGTTTTTTACCGTCATTGCACAGCAATTCTCGCTGACATAGAAAGCGCCGAAAACGCCGTTCTGACCTCTCAGTCCAGTGTCCGTGGAAATCTGCGCATCGCAGCACCAATGGCGTTCGGCATGAGATATCTGACGCCGATTTTGGCCTCTTTTGCCAAGCAATACCCTGAGTTGTATCTGGACGTGGAGTTCGACGACCGGCGCGTCAACCTGCATGAGGAGGGCTTTGATGCGGCGGTGCGTATAGGCGAGTTGCCGGACTCTTCCCTGGTGGCCAAGATCATTACTCCCAACCGCCATATCATCTGCGCCAGTCCTGATTACCTGAATGCTCATGGCGCACCACGGACACCGCAAGACCTGGCTCAGCATTTCGGCATGCTGTACGTGAATCGAGAGCCACATGGCATGTGGACGCTACCGGTGAATGACACATTGGAGTCATTTCGCGTGCGCTGTCGGATGCGCACCAACTGTGGTCATCAGCTGATGGATGCGGCAAAGGCGGGGCTTGGGCTTGCCATACTGCCCACATTCCTGGCCGCGCAGGCCATCGTGGATGGTGAGTTGATAGAGGTACTGGAGCCCTATGCGCCTCGTGGCGGCAATATATCCGTGGTCTATCGTCAGTCGCAGAGAGCCTCGCCCAAGCTGCGTGCGCTAAGTAGCTTTCTCAGTGAGCGGATCGGTAACCCACCGATCTGGGATCAGATGCTGACAGACCATATGCGTCCACAGAGTTGAATCGTTCGAGAAAACCGAAACAGCTATTCATTTTTCTCTGGATTATGGATGGGTAAGCCTTGGCTTATCCTTTTCCAAACAGGCGCTTTACCTGTGTCTGACATGCCTTATTGCCTTCTTCATGGAGGGGCACAGTATGAATCTCATTGGCAAGCGCGCACTGGTAACAGGAGGCTCTCGCGGTATTGGCGCCGCGATTGCCCAGGCTTTGGCTGCAGACGGCGCGGACGTTGCAATCACTTATCGGCGCTCTGCTGAGCAGGCACAACACATTGTGGCTTCCCTGGGAAAAATGGGTAGCCGTGGTTTGGCCATTCAGGCCGACAGTGCTGATCCGGAGGCTATCCAGCGGGCCGTCAGGGAGACCGTCGATACGCTGGGTGGTCTCGATATCCTCGTCAACAGCGCCGCCATCGGAATGGCAGGACCGGTCGCGCAGGTAGACCTCGCAGAATTCCAGGCAATGATGGATGTTAACGTGCGCGGGCCGTTTGTGGCGGCGCAAGCTGCAATACCGCACCTGAGCGAAGGCGGTCGTATCATTTCGATCGGGTCGGCTTTGGCTGAGCGTGTCCCGTTTCCGGGCATCACGGCTTATGCCATGTCGAAGTCGGCACTTCTCTCGTTCACCCGTGGCTTGTCGCGTGAGCTGGGTCCGCAGGGCATTACGGTCAATCTTGTCCTGCCCGGATCGACTGATACTGAGGCGAATCCTGCCGATGGCGAAAGTGCTGATTTCCAGCGAGGTCTGACATCTATAGGGCGTTACGCCGAGCCGCGAGAGATCGCCAACGCTGTCGTATTTCTTGCCAGCCCTGCCGCGAACATGGTGACTGGCATCAGCCTGACGGTCGACGGCGGTGCGAATGCATAGAATCGCGATGCAGAGCAAGGATAAGGGGAACGCTTGATATCGATGGTGTAGTCGTCAGTCATATCGTTCGCCCGGCCCACGAGCGGGTATTTTCAGAGTGGTCGTGCTCCTGACGGGAACATTGAAGCTACTCACAGTAATTTGACATGGGTGGCCCTGCCTCGCGTTCATCGAGCGTTGCGCCCTTGGATGTTCACGGAGCCGGTTAAATGTCGTAGACAGTATCGACTTTTACCTGATCAGTCGTGCGTTGTTGCCGATTGTCAGAGACCGCTATCTAGAGAGCCTCGCGTTGTGAAGGTAGCCCTTGCTCACATGCCCGTACGGACTCGTACTGGTTGACAAGGCAGATGCTCGTTTCGCGCCTCTTTTATAAGGGCGAAATCAATCACGACCTCCCCAAGACAACAATCGAGGCCTTCTTCAATGGCTATCAGCTACAGCTCAGGGGGCAAACATCCGGACTTTCAGGACCTGAGTGAACAGATTCGCTTTCAAAGCACAGAAGGTAAGATCTGGTTCGGTGAGCAGCGCATGTTGCTGATGCAGGTGTCGGCGATGGCTAATTTCCGCCGGGAACTCATCAATAGCCTGGGGATCGAGCGCGCTAAGGGATTCTTCCTGCGACTTGGCTACCAATCCGGACTCAAAGACGCCGAAATGGCCCGCAAGCTGAGGCCGAACAGTCCGGAGCTGGAAATGTTCCTGGTTGGACCGCAGTTGCACTCCTTGAAGGGCATGGTCAATGCGAAGCCCATTCAGTTGGAAGTGGATCAGGAGGCCGGCCATTTCTACTGCGAGCTTGAATGGATTGATTCCTTTGAGGTCGAGAGCTGTCTGACCGAGGTGGGCCTGCTGGATGAGCCCGTTTGCTGGTGCTTGCTGGGCTACGCATGTGCGTACAGCTCCTCGTTCATGAAGCGTGAAATCATTATCCAGGAAACGAGTTGTCGCGGGTGCGGCGATGAGCGCTGCATCATCATTGGCAAACCCGCCGAGCAATGGGAAAACGCCGCGGAATTCAGACGCTACTTTCAAGCCGATCCAATCATCGAGGAGCTGTATGAACTGCAATCGCAGATCAGTTCGCTGCGCACATGTCTGGAGAAGCAAGAAGGCCAGTACTACGGTATAGGACGCTCTCCTGCCTACATGAAGGTCTGCAAGACGATCGACAAGGCAGCCAAGGGCAAGATCTCAGTCCTGTTGCTCGGAGAAACCGGTGTCGGCAAGGAAGTAATCGCACGGAGCGTCCATCTTCGCAGCGAGCGCGCCGAGCAAGCATTTGTAGCGGTGAACTGCGCTGCCATTCCGCAGGACCTGATTGAAGCCGAATTGTTTGGCGTTGAAAAAGGCGCTTATACCGGCGCCAATCAGACCCGCCCGGGGCGCTTCGAGCGCGCCAGCGGCGGGACCATCTTTCTGGACGAGGTGGTGGAACTGACGCCCAGAGCGCAGGCGACCTTACTAAGGGTGCTGCAAGAGGGGGAACTCGAACGTGTGGGGGGCTCTCGGACCCACAAGGTCGATGTGCGGGTCATTGCTGCCACCAATGAGAGTCTCGCCGATGCGGTCGAGGCAGGCCGGTTTCGCGCGGATCTTTATTACCGCCTGAATGTATTTCCGGTTCAGGTCCCCCCGCTGCGCGAGCGGCTTGAGGACCTGCCGCTGCTGGTCGAGCACTTTCTAAGCAAGTTTCATCTGCAGTATCACAAGCACACGCTAGGTTTGTCAGACAAGGCTCTAGAGCTGTGTCTCAGTTACGCTTGGCCGGGAAACATCCGCGAACTGGAGAATGTGATTGAGCGCGGCGTCATCCTGACTGATAGCAATGAAACCATAGGGCAGGACGCTCTTTTTGCGGTCTTCCCAAAGGCAGGCAATCTGCATGGTGATCGTCTCAACGCCGATGGCGCGCTGGTTCAGGCACAGGGCACCGGAAGCACAGCCGATTGGGTCACGCAGGTCTTCGAACGAAACATAAGCCTGGAAGCGGTAGAAGAGCAGCTGATGCGACGGGCAATGGACCTTGCTCAGCAAAACGTTGCGCAAGCCGCTCGAATCCTCGGGTTGACTCGACCTGCGCTGGCTTATCGTCTCAAGAAAAGTGGCATCCTTGATGAGGATGCGACTGAGTGAGTTCGCTTACCTTCGCGGATGGATCAAATCGATTGCGAAGTTTTTATGACATTAACCAAATAATCAATGCGCCGTCGTGATTTATCAAATGATAAATTCAGCCTTCTTCGATAAACCATAGACTTGAGCAGAATTTCTTCCGTTGCAAGCCTATCCTGCTGATAAATATAGGTTTCTATAAGTTATGCGGTGATGGCATACCCTTTGCTGAAGTACTACCAGTTGCTGAGTGCGCGCCAGCACTTCGCGACGTATTAGGTTACGCATCACAAACGGTAGTCAAACGGAGAAGCTCATGAACATCCCCAAAATCAAGTCGCTGTTTGCAGCAATCACGCTCGCTGCGTGCATTGTGACTGTTACTCCCGTGGTAGCGCAGTCAACTAGCGAAGCACAGTCTGCGGCTTCGCTTGCGGTAGTTATGGAGTTCCTGGCTAATACTGCGCCTGATAAAGTTGAGGCAGCTGCCGAGAAGCTGGCGGCTCCCGACGCCACTTATGTTTCGCTCAACTTCGATAACCCCGAGTTAAGGGAAATCTTGCCTTGGACGGGCACAAACAAGGGCCCGAAAGCCTTTAGTTCATTATTTCTTCAGGTCCAGGATTACTGGAAAATCGAAGACTTCACCATCAGCACTAAAATCTCCTCCGGAGAAGATGTGGCGATTTTCGGTAAGTTCACCTATCGGTCCGTGGCAGTCGACCAGGTGTTCACGTCGCCGTTCTCCATCCATGCCAAGGTGCGTGACGGCAAGATGACCTATTTCCAGTTCATGGAAGATACCTACGCGTCCGCCAGCTCCTTCCGACAGTCTGGCGCCTGGACTGTGAAGACCTCTGCGAACGCAGCCCCCTTTACGGTGGCCGCGGATTAACGATTTCGATCGCGAGGACCAAGCCTTGTGCCGGCATCCCGGAGAGCGAAAGCACTCCTGGCGTGCCGGCAGATGGCGCCCGGAGGGGAGAACCCATCATTGCCAACCTCTCTCTACGCGTCAGGACAGGGTCCGATACTTCACACCAGGCAACACGCAGGAGTTAGCCATGAATATTCATACCCCGCACACCTCCCGACATGCGTTGAATTGGGTCGGTGGCGAGTGGATGGGCGCGGATACGATCCGTGGTTCCATCAACCCTGCCACCTATGAGGTCATAGGTACTTATGCCGAAGGGGGTGTTGAAACCGCCGAAGCGGCTATCGCTGCGGCGAAACGCGCAATGCACGAGACCGATTGGGTGCACGATCGCAAGCTGCGTGCGCGCGTGCTCGACAACCTTGCAGACGCGTTCGAACGCAATCGGGGCGAGATGATCAAGATCCTCTGCACCGAAAACGGCAAGATTCAACGCGAGGCCAGCTTCGAAGTCGATCTCTGCGCGCCGTCGCTGCGATATTTTGCCGGTATCGCCCGCACTGAGGCCGGACGGGTCGTGGACTCCAGACCGGGCAGAATCGCGATGATGATGCGCCAGCCGATGGGCGTGGCGGGAATCATCGTGCCGTGGAATTCCCCGATAATCCTGACGGTACGATCACTCGCACCTGCGTTGGCGGCCGGCTGCGCGGTAATCGTCAAGGTGCCGGGCAAGAGCGCGCAGACCGCCTCGACCCTGTCCCAGATCTTCAGCAACGTAACGGCACTGCCCCGCGGTGTGATTAATGTCTTTACCGACGAGACTGGCGATGGCGCCAAGCATCTCGTCGCCTCGCCGGAGGTACCGATCATCAGCTTTACCGGTAGCACTGGCACCGGCAAGGCGATCGCGCTCAGCGCCGCACCGCACTTCAAGCGCGTTGGGCTGGAGCTCGGTGGTAAGACGCCATTGATCGTGTTCGACGATGCCGATCTCGATCTCGCGCTACCCATCTTGGAAAAGTCAGTGACGGTGTTTGCGGGCCAGTTCTGTGTGACGGGTCAGCGGGTGATCGTGCAGGAGGGGATCGCCGACGAGTTTCGCAAACGCTTTGCCGAACGCCTGCGCGCGGTAAAGGTCGGGCCTGCGGCAGACCTGTCCAGCGACATGGGCCCGATGATCGACCGCGAGAGCGTCGAGCGCGTCGATAACCTGGTTGAGCGCGCTATTGTGCAGGGCGCGCAGGCCATTGTGCGAGGAGGTCCAGTGCTCGAGGGGCCGCTGTCGAAAGGCGCATTCTTTCGCCCCGCGTTTCTGGAGGTAAGCGATCCGACGATGCCAATCGTCCAGGACGAGACGTTCGGGCCGGTGGTCACCATGCAGAGGTTTGCGACGGAACAGGAGGCCGTTGCGTTGGCCAACGACAGCATCTATGGCCTGGGAGCGAGCATCTGGACGCGCGATCTCTCCAAAGCACTGCGGATCGCGCCCCGGATCGAAGCGGGTATGGTCTGGATCAACGAGTGGGGTGCACTCGGCGAAGACACCGAGGAGGGCGGTTCCAAGCAGTCGGGGCTCGGCCGTCTGAATGGTGTGGCTGCGATCGAGGACTTCACCGAGATCAGAACGATCACGCTCAACCCAGGCCTGATGGATAACTAAGTGTGGCCTGATGCCCGGGCGCTATAACGTCAGTACCGAGGGCAGATATCTCCAACTTCGCCTTCGGCGGTCAAGATATCGCGCCACAGGGCAATCATAAGTGTCGATTGATTTTGGCTGGCAATAAATGTCACGCATTTGGACGTCCCGTTCTTCTGACTTCTCCATCAGTGAGGCCATAAAGCGGGATCAAGAAACGGGTGTCAGTGGTAGTAGATATGTGCCGGTTGAGTCAGTTTTTTCCTGCGAGCGGTTTTCGTAAATGTTGGCGGCGCACAAGCATCGGAAATATTTCTCAAATAACTATTATGGTTCTGGTTGTGTTGAGAGCACACCAGTTGACTATCTCATAAGTAATACGAAACTCATGAATTAACCGCCCGATCTAGGAGCGCGAGCTATGAGCGAAAGTATCGATACGGGTATTGTGTTGAGTAACAGTGGGGTCGGTCGCCCTGACCGTGCAGAACAGTCAAGACGACTGTTGATGTTGCTAATGGAAACGGAAAGGGCAATTTATCGTGATCCTGATATCGCATCGACTTATCTTAATCAGGCAATTAGCTTGCTGACAGTCACCAGGCATAACAAACACCACCCATACAAGCCTCGCGGAGGGTTGGCGAGCTGGCAGAAGTCGCGCGTAGATAAATTCATAAATGACAATATCAGTAGCAGTATACGGACAGTCGAACTTGCTTCATTGCTCAGTTTGAGCGCCAGCCATTTTACACATGCCTTCAAACAAACGACCGGTATGACCCCTTTGGTATACGTCGCGACGATGCGTGTGAAGGCTGCGCAGCAATTAATGCTTTGCTCCATGCATTCCTTAAGCGACGTTGCGCTAAGTCACGGCTTCTGTGATCAGGCACACTTTTGCCGTGTATTTAGGCGGGAAACAGGTTTGTCGCCGCAAACGTGGCGA
>Ga0075033_1000968_pt1 | contig 12876 bp, 18 predicted proteins | sample SynthPrep_5_END__FD_72751 | JGI IMG/M metagenome (GOLD analysis project Ga0075033, IMG submission 72751) | Synthetic microbial communities from Ohio, USA - SynthPrep_5_END_DS10_MetaG | ecosystem: Engineered > Bioreactor > Aerobic > Activated sludge | place: USA: Ohio, Columbus | collected...
ACCGGCAGTGGCGGTCGGTCCAATCCATCATCGGGGCCACGCTGAATCGGCGTGAAGGCTCTGCGCCTGAATGGCTAGTGTTTACAGGGTTTAAAGCTTTTTCGGAATTCATTAATACTGATCTTTTATACAGCGGTTTTTACCCGTTTTCCCTTGTTTTCTGAAGTTGGTTGCTACATTGTAGCGATCGAATTCGGCAATGTAGCAACTGGAAATGGGCACGATCACAGCACGTAAGCGCAAGGACAACTCGACAGCCTACACGGCGCAGATACGGATCAATCGGGATGGCAAGACAGTTTATCAGGAAAGCCAAACTTTCGACCGTAAGCAGGTCGCCCAGGCCTGGATCAAGCGCCGGGAGACTGAGCTGGCCCAGCCAGGTGCTATTGAGCGGGCGAATCGGAAGGGGGTGACGATCAAGAAGATGATCGAGCAGTACCTGGATGAGTACGAGAAGATCCGGCCGCTGGGGAAGACCAAGAGCGCGACTTTGAGCGCGATCAAGGAGACCTGGCTGGGTGAGTTGGACGATTCCGCGTTGAGCAGCCAGAAGTTGGTCGAATTCGCACAATGGCGAATGAGCAAGGAGGGCGGCGACGTTCAGGCGCAGACGGTAGGTAACGATCTGTCGCACCTGGGCGCAGTGCTTTCCGTTGCGCGGCCGGCGTGGGGTTATGAGGTGGATCCGTTGGCCATGCCCGACGCACGTAAGGTGTTACGCAAGCTGGGCATGGTGAGCAAAAGCAAGGAGCGTAACCGTCGGCCGACTCTGGCAGAGTTGGACAAGCTCATGGAGCATTTTTTCGAGATGCAGACGCGCCGCAAAGCCCAGATCGACATGCCGAAGGTGATTGCTTTCGCGATCTTTTCTACCCGCCGGCAGGAAGAGATCACGCGGATCCGCTGGGATGATCTAGATTGCACACGGCAGGCCGTCTTAGTGCGGGACATGAAAAATCCAGGGCAGAAAATTGGCAATAACGTGTGGTGCCATTTACCTGATGAGGCCTGGGCAATCGTTCAAGCTATGCCGAAATCTGCCGATGAAATCTTTCCCTACAACGCAAAGTCAGTATCGGCCTCTTTTACTCGCGCGTGTCCGCTCTTGGGCATTGAGGATTTGCATTTCCATGACCTTCGGCATGAGGGTGTAAGTCGACTGTTCGAGATGGATTGGGATATTCCTCGGGTGTCGAGTGTTTCAGGGCATCGGGATTGGAACTCGCTCCGGCGATACACACATTTGCGTGGTAGGGGGGATAGTTATAAGTCTTGGGAATGGCTGAGAAAAATATTGCTGGCTGTTTGATTTTTTTAAATGAAGGTGGGTGTCAGTGTTAGATATGGATATAAAGAAACTCGCGACTTATCTAAAGCGCAATGTTGTTAGTATTATTGTCGTGTATACGCTTTATGCTGGGGTTGGCTTGAAGTTATGGGATGTACATAAAGAGCAAGAGGCGGAGGCGAAGAGCTTATCGCAAGAGCGCGTTCTAGTTAATGATTTGAAGGTAGGGTTCGAGAAGGAAAAGGCTGCTGCTTCAATCGAACAGGCGAAGCGTGAGTTAGAGCTGCAAAAGCGAGAGTTTTTACTAGGCCGTGCTGAAACGGATTTAACTAAAAATCAGCTGGATATTGCCACTCGTGAAAAGGATATATTGGAGTCGGCGCAGGAGCTTAAGACAAGACAGCAATTGCTTAGTAAAGAGCAGCAGTTAGCTAATGCTGATGATAGGATTCAAAAAATCATCTATGAGTTTTCTGAACTGGGGGTGAACCTTGGCTCGAACTATCGCTGTTTAGATGGAGAGGCATTGAGAAGGTATAATTCAGCAAAAGCTAAATTTTTTCAAATATATTCTTTAGTTAAAGCGAACTCGTTAGAGGCGAAATATATAGATTTCATTAAGGTCAATATGCCTCAGCTCTGGTATGGGTGTTAGTCAAGGGGCCTGCGCCCCTTGGTTTAAGCTGCGCGTCCCATAAGCTGATTCTGCTCTTTTGTAGCTTTAGTTCTTTGATGATCAATATAGTCTGCGAGATCTTTTAGGTGGATGCCGAGTGCAGCTTTTTGCGAATCCGCTCCTAACCTTACTACCGGAATATCTATTTCACCGTCGAGGCGTTTTCGCTTAAACTTCTCAACAGTTAAATTCATGTAGTCAGTACATACTCGCTCCAGAGGAATGACTGCTTGGCCGTTGTACTGGGCCATCAGTAAAAAAAGAGTATTCATGCAGCCTCCAAAATCTGTAATGGCTCCCAGCCAGAGTCACAGAGCCCGTATGCACTGGAGCATGCGCTTGCATCTGTAGCGATCATCAAGTCGTACTGGATTCCGCCCCGGGCTGTTTTCGACCATTCGACTGCCTGGCGGATGTTGGCGATCTCCATCACTTCGGTCGCACTCATGTTGGTGATAGGGCCTTTTGGATGTTTCGCGTTTGATCCAGCGAAGAAAGTGGCCGCACCTCGCTTGCTGGCGCGCTGTATGATTTGTTCCCAGCGGTCAATGCGATCGATTACCTCGGGAAATCGCAGGGAGATCTCACGCAATTCGTCCTTGCGGCAGTTAATGCAGGGCATGCAGCCAACCCGGCCCATGCCCTGGGAGTACAGCGGGTTCGGCTTGATGCCCATGTATCGATGCGCTTCAAAAACAGCAGGAATATCCCACTTCAAGATTGGTCGGTAGTTGAACAGCCCGCCACCTACTTCGTCGCATTCGGGCAGATATCGCCTGTTGATCGACTCGTCAGCACGTACACCCTGCCAGCTTATGATCATGTTGCCGGCACCCATCAAAGGCATGACCATTTGTTCAAGCATCGGGTCTCGCTTCAGCTCCATGGTGCAGAACTGGGCCTTGCGGGAAGGGAACCTGCCTTTCCAGATGCACAGGTCGAGAAAGGGGACGCCGGTGGGCTGCAGCACCGCTAGCGCCGCTAGAACCACTTCTTCAGCGACGCCTTGCTCCCGCCATTTTGTCTCGATGAATCGGCGTTTGCCTTCAATGCGCTGGGTGAAGTCAGCACGCACGCGGGTGATTTTCGTGTGCGTCGCTTGTTCCAGATAGTCAAGGTACTCGTAAGTCTGTTCGTGCTCGTTGCCCGTGTCGGCGAAGACGGCCTGCAGGTTTTCAGTCTCCAGGGCAATGGCTACCAGCAACGTGGCGGTCGAATCTTTGCCGCCGCTTACGCTGACGATGTTTTGCGTGCTCATAGTTGCTGCTCCAGCTCGGCAATGCGCTTTTGGGCTGCCTCCAGCACTATCCAGACCTCTGTCATGCCAGCAAACTCGGCGACGTGTTTGGGGGACATGAGAGCCCACTCGTCGGGGCGGACGTTAGTCAGATCTGCAGGCCAGTAACGGCGGCCTGGTTTCGCCTCCGGCGGGTAACACTCAACGTTAAATACGTGCGTATACCCCACAACAGGCTGCGCGAGCGGGCGCTCCTGAGCGTTTAGCGTTGCATCAGCGAGCGCTGCCCCGCGCAGCTTTTCGTGGGGTATAAGTGCCTCGGCAGTGGCTCTAGAAGGGGCAATAATGCCTGCTGCTGCGCAGCAGAGACTGTTTGTTTCTAGCGTGTCGACTCCACCTGCAGCGCGGAGCAAAGCGGGCAGGGCATTGGCGTTGTCCTGGTGGTTCTTCATGCCGCTTTCCTCCGGTGTTCGATAGCGAGTTGGTCCATCAGCCGCTGGTGGTAAGTGAGTCGGGCGTCTGCGGCGGGCCATGGACGGATGGTTTCAACCATGGGTTCGATGCCGGCCAAGCAATCCCAGATAGCCGGATCGGTTGGCATGAGGTCGCGGCGTTCGGTTGCCAGCGCAATCAAATCGGCCTGGCGTACGCAGGTGGGAAGATCAAGAGTCAGCTCAAAGCGTTCGCAAACACGCTCCCAGATAACATCCTCGAAGTGCCGGTAGGCAGAGATCCACTGCTTGAGCGGGCGGGTCATGTCACCCAGGTACGCCTCGGTCGCGTCGTGGAGCAATGCCGCAAGCTTGTGCTCTTCCGGCACCAGCTCGGCGACGATGCAACTGTGCTGGGCCACGCTGTAGAACTCGCGGGTGTGGCCGTTGAATCGGCACAGGTGGGCCAGTGCGTGCGAGATGTCCCGTGGGTCGATCATGTCGGAGTCAGGCTCGAACAAGTCGAAGCGTTTGCCGGTTGAGGTGAGGATCCAGTTCATGCGGCTTCCCTCACCAGGTCGGCCAGCAGCAAGGCGTTGTCGGTCGCCTTGTGCAATTGACGCAGAGCTTCATAACCGATCAGGGCTTTCAACTGGCGGTCGAACTCTTTGCTGTAGAGGGTCAGGGTGCGCAGTTCCTTGGTGGTCTTGGCGTGTTGCTGCTGCAGCTTGCCGGCGGTTTGGGGCGTCAGGCGCAGCATGGGGATGGCTTGGCTCATGCGGCGTCTCCCTTCAACTCGAAACGGTCCATCAGCGCGGCCATATTCAGTGCCTTGTCACGTAGGGCGAGTGCCTGCGCTGCTTGGCTTTCGGATCTAACGGCCCGGAAAGTGTCTGCTGCGAGCTTCAGCTTCTCGGCAATGACGAGAAGGGTGTAACGGTCTTGCGGTTCCCGGCTCAATAGGAGTTCGGTGCGCATGCATTGATCTGACATCTTTTTGAGAGAGGTTGCGTATGCGGCTGAGGCTTCGTCACGGCCCAATACGTACCCGTCGGAATGGCCTTCGTCGTATCCATCATTTTTGCCGTCTGTGAGGCCGCCTCGATAGCCGACCCAATAGATGATGCCGGCGGCGATTACGATGCTTATCAATGCGCAGATTTGAATTGCAGTCATGTGGTGTGCTCCTGGTAGTTACGTTGGCTGGTGGTGGCAGCCGTTGGGGTTACTGGTCTAGCTCGGTTGAGTCGTTTTGCAGTCGTGGCATGTCCTCGTCTGCTCTGTAGGCGCGGATATCGATCAGTGCCGCGACGTGCTTGATGTGCGCGTACCGCAACGCCTTCATACTGTGATCCAGCGTGGTCACCGGCAGCTGAATCCGGCCGCTGTTGATCGCCTCGGTGAAGGTCTTTTCGTTGAGGTTCTTGAAGTAGTGCATGCGCAGCTTTTCCAGCGGGATAAGCACGTCGCCGAAGAGTTGGTGCAGCATCTCGACGGTCGCGCTATCCGGTGCGGGTTGCAGTCGTAGCGGTGTTTGACTGGTGTTGCTCATGGGCGGCGGCCTCCTTGCGTTTGAGTCGTGAAGGGTGGTTCCAGGCATTCAAACAATGGCGTTTAGTCAGCTCCCGCAGATGCTCTGGCACTTCGAGGAGCGCTGCATTGCGCTCCTCGCGTGTGCGCATGGCGACGATCTGGCGGGCGTATTCCCTAGGCCACGTCACGGTTTTCTGCCGGGATGGCTGGCAGTTCGAGCCCCAGCTGACTCGCCAGCCAGGGCATACCGGCTAGACGGACCTTCGTCGACTGGCTGTATTGCATCCCGGCCGTCTCGTGGTACCAGTTGCCGTTCTTGATCCGCAGGTACTCTCGGTCACGTACGGGGAACACCGGGAGGTTGCGGTCGTTGAGCAAACAATTTTCACGCATGAGCGTTATTAGCTTGGGGCGGGTGAGGCCGAAGTACTTGGCGGCTTTTTCCAGGCTACGTTCCATTGCGGCCTCCTAGGCAGCATGCGCGGTGGGAGTTGCCACGGCTGCCAGGTCGGTTATGGATGCGGCGACCATTGAGTAGATCTCCACGTCACTGCCGTACACCGTGAAGCACTTGGTGCGCGGCTTCTTGACGCCGATGCTCATGATGGTGGTGATACCCGTGCGGGTTTTATTGCGGTGTATAGCCAGGTTGATCGGCAACTCAAACCCCATATCGAGGCTGATGGCGCCACCGGTACGCACCAACTTGAACACCTGCTGCTTGTGTTGAACCTCAAACACACCATAACGGCGGTCTGGGTACGGCAGGGACGATGGCTCGACCGGAAGGTTTGGATCAGTTGGTCCGTTGACGATTTCTTCAATAAAGTCTGCAAGCGTGAGGTGCATCTTCTTGCTGTTGGTCAGGGTCAGCGTGTGGCGTTCGCTACCCAGCTCAACGGTGAAGAGCGTGTCGGTTTTGCGGCGTTCGACTTTAAGGCGAAAGGCCAGGGTCTGACGCTCGGCCTCGGCGCGCAGGAGGTGATTGAAGGTCTCTGTCAGGCTGACCTGTGCCTTGAGCAACGCTAGGGTGCGGTTTTCGAGTTTGAACTTGCTCATGCTGCGTGCCCTCCGTCATTCGGATCGAATAAAGCAGTGGGGAGGCGATGTTTTTTTTGGGTCTTCGTGGGGATAAAAACGCAGCCGGATTCGCGAGCTAAGCGGCGAACCTCAAAGGTACGGAGCGCACCTGCCACGGAGGGATGGATGTGCAAGGATGCTGTAGTCATGATGATCTCACTGAGTGTCCGAAATCAAAAAATAACCCATAAGGTTAATTTGTGGCAAGAAAAAACAACCGAGAAGGTTTATTTTTTTGGCCGGATAACACTAGGAGAGAGAGCTTGGTCACCTACCAAATAAAAAATGATGGCAAAAAGATAGCTTTTTTGATTTATTGGTGCGATTTTCTGCACCATGTACGGGCACATATTAGGGAGAATTAAATGCTCGAAAGTTTAAAGTTGGTGAATTTTAAATCCATAGTAAATAATGTTCCTATTGGCTTTTCGGAGTATTCAATACTCTGCGGATCAAATAGTTCTGGTAAAAGTTCTATAATTCAAGCTTTGTTGATGGTTAGCCAAACAATGTCTTCTCGTTTTTCTCAGGGGACAATCGCCCTAAACGGGCATTTGGTGAGATTGGGTGCTTTTAAAGATATTATTAATTACCGTACGCCTGACGAAAATATTACTATAGATTTTGTGCTGAATTTTAAGGAGGGGCGGCGTTGGCCTTATGATGTTAGTAGAGCGGAGTGCAGGTTTTGTTTTGGTAAAACGCAACTAAAGGTTGATAGCGCCGAAGATGAGTTGCATCCATCTATTATAAAAGCTGAGTTTAAAGTCTTTAAGTCAGACGGCGCTGTGGATGAGTTGCATTTTGAAAATCCTGCTTTTTATTCTGATCCGGATTCAGCAACATTTGGTTTATATAAAATAACAAAGTTGAAAACATCGGATTTGGAGCTGATAGCAAAAGAATTCCCCGATTATAAAATCCTTGGATGCGAAAAAAATAGTTTTATTCCGGCTGATCTTAAACTTGAGTATGACTACACTAAAAAAATTAGTGCTCAGGTGCTGGAGCTTTTCGTTGGTTCTGGGGCTCGTAAATATAGATCTCCTTTTTCTAGAAACCTGGATGAGACTAAAATTGTTCTACCAAGAGCTTTGTTTAGAAGATTAAAGGACTTAATCGAGAATGAGCGACGTGACACAATTCTGAATTTCGAATTTACCCCGGATGTGAAGGCCTTGATCGATAGCAGTAAGGGGGTCGAGCGACAGCGAGTAGTTGAGAGTATTAAGGAACAGATGCTTTCCTATAGAATCGGGCTGACGGTTGATGATATTCCAGTTAGGTTTTTAAATTTAGAGCAAGTGTTGCTGGCGGATTGGCTTGCTTATTTGAATTCACTTGAGGGTAGAAAGAAGAAATATTTTGTTGAGTTTGTTGATAAGCATCGCTCTACTATGCAAGAGGCGTGGTACCACGGTGTAAAAAAAGAACGTAGGATAGATTCGTTTAGACTGCGTTCCTTTGGTGCGGTTTCTATGATAGTACCTGCATATTTCGAACGAAGCATAAAATATTTAGGGCCGCTTCGAAACGAGCCTCAGCCCATATATCCTGCGCTGGGACTGGCAGAACCGACAAATGTGGGAATGAAGGGTGAGCTTTCTGCCGCTATTCTTCATATCAACAAATACAAGCGCATTAGGCATCCATCCCCGGTCGATAAGGATGGAACTGTTCTACGTTTAAGCTATGACACTTCTACCTTGGAAAAGGCTTGTGAAATATGGCTTTCATACCTTGGGGTTGTTGAGAATGTTCAAACCCTGGATAAAGGCAAGCTTGGGTATGAGCTGTCGGTAAAAACCCACTGTGATGATGAGTGGCAAGATTTAACCCATGTTGGTGTCGGCGTCAGTCAGGTTTTGCCCATTGTACTAATGTCTCTTCTTTCTGAAGAGGATGATGTGCTCATTTTTGAGCAACCAGAGCTTCATTTGCATCCCAAAATTCAGTCACGGCTTTGCGATTTCTTTATAGCTATCTCTGCATGGAAGCGCCAGTGCATTATAGAGACTCATAGCGAGTATCTGATCAATCGACTGAGACTTAGAATCGCCCAAAGCGATAGCAGTGATATTCGAGAGCGTAGTTCGATTTTTTTCCTTAATAAAGAGGGCGGGAAAACCAACTTTAGAACGGTGGATGTTAATGATTTTGGTGCCATCAAAGATTGGCCGGAAGATTTTTTTGACCAGACCGATATTGAAATTGAAAATATCTTGGTTGAGTCTACAAGGAAGATGAAGAAGTATAAGAATGGAGAGCTGAAATGATGCGTGCGGCTATTACGGTAGAAGCATTGTTAGCTCCGGCTAGTTGTGATGTCAGTTTGATTGATGTGACAGTGCAGAACTTGATTCAGATAAAGAATGATTTGCTTTATGGTTCTTCCCCCCCAGTTCTTGAGGATGATGCCAGGTCTAAGTTAATCGCCATAGGTGGCTTTCCATGCACCGCACTTTTTCATCATAATATTTCGAAGTTAGAGAGGTACGCATATACAGGTAAGGATGTATCTCGTTTAGTTACTCAAATATTGGAAATTGCATCTTCAATTTCATCGGTAGAGCCAATACATGTAGCTGACTGGGAAGATGTTTCCATGATGCCAGAGCTGTGTGCGCTAGCGGAGAGGAAAGATGAAATAAAAGAATTAATGCAATCTTTGGCCTTAAGAGGCTTTATTGCGGGAGGACAAGCATTTGTTGTGCATCATCCTGTAGGGGAAGACCCGATAATTAGTTTTAATGGATTGCTGAGCGATATAGAGCCAGCGCTCATAGACGTAATACCAAAAATTATTACGAACGAAATTTTTGTTGCGGGAATGTATTTGGAACGTTTTCTTATACAGGAGCCATGCGATCTTTTTCGGATGGCCATAAGCTCGTATGATATAAAAATTGCTTACTATGTCGGCGTTATTAGGCTGCTTAGTTCTAATGGTGACGATTGGACAGATTTTTTGTACAGTTCATTTTCGGTCGGTGACTCATTTATTGATTCTCTACATCGAAATCAATGCTATGTTGATCAGCGGTACTTTGGTGTTTGCTTTGAGTCAGTGGTGCATCTCTTGGCTGGTATGGCGAAGTACCCGGAAAGTACCTTCAAAGTAGCAGAAGGGTCCACTACTCAGCGAAAGAGAAACTCCGATGGGGCATGGAGAACGCACATCACTAAACATGTTGAGGCATTACGACTAATGTACTGGAAAAGCCCAGAGGGGAAAATTGAACTGGCTAACGTTGGGCGTAAAGCTGAGTTGCATATAGCTGAATAAGTTTTTCGGCCCGTTGCCAATGCGGCGGGCCATATTTATAAATCTGAAATTTTCCATCTTGCTCTTCCGCAGATACGCCATTCCTCGTCCAGCTTAATAATTCTACTGGGCCAATCTGGATTGAGAGCGTACAAGTATAATTCACTTCCCTCCTGCTTTAGCTGTTTGAGAGTTGCGGCTTCGTCCCTTACTCTCTTGGCTGCTACAAAATGACCCGGTAAAGCTTCGAGCGACGGGTCGATTACTATCTTATCGCCCTCTATAAATTTTGGTTCCATGCTAATACCTTCGACTCGAAGGATGAAAGCGCGTGGTCCGACTGGTCCAGGTGAATCAATCCACTCATCGGCTTCTCTCGGGTCAAAACTGCCGTGAGTCTCACACCAGGCACCAGCAGCAATTGAGCCAATCACAGGCAGCTTACGGCCTGCATGACTGAGTATTGTCGCGTTATTGAACTCGCCTAGTCCAAAGGGCATGTCGAGATAACCATTATGAAGATTCAGAACCTTCTCGATTTCGCGTGCTATCTGATCACCTATGCCTTTTGTAGGGTTTTTTCCGCCGAAGGCGCTCACCTGGGCTGGTGCTTTGCCCAGTAAGTCAGCCATGTCGGTAAGACGGAGCTTGCGCTCCGTCAGGATCCTTCGGAAATTTTGCAGTCGGGTATCGGAGATTTTCATGCTTCAATTTTGACCGTATTAACCTTTCAGGTGAATGTCCATTTTGGTATTGTAAAAAATAACCCCAAAGGTTAAATTGTGCATCGAGAGGTATAACCAATGAAGCTACGTGAATACATTAATCGTTTGGACCCTGAGGCATTGGTGGCGTACGCCGAGCGTTGCAGCATTGCTGCGAGCTATCTGCGACTTCACGTTAAATATGCAAGTAAAAACCCTAGTGTCGTTTTGATAAAGGCGTTGACGCGTGAAAGTGAAGGCTGCGTTTCACTTTCAGAAGTACTGGATCATTTCGGTATCACTGAGGCTAATTCAGGACGTAAAGCTGCATAGATAGAAAAAAGGCGGCCCAAAGGCCGCCCAGTTCCTCCCGGCACACACCACCACAGTGCTGTCGGGTAGCGACGAAGGTAGGAGGGCACACCACATGCAAACCACCTCCCTTTATCGCGCTGCCAAGACACGGATGTCTTGGGTTGCTGCCTTTTCCACCACAGATTAGGCAGCTGTTGCGCCAGAGGTGAGCAACGGATTGTTCGCCTCGGCACGGTGCCGGTTTCGATCCCTAAGATCTAGCCGGCGTTTGGGCCCTTTCAAGCCACGCGGCAAATGTAACACCACTGCATGTCGCGGGGCACTGGCAACTTAGTAGGATTAATGCCATGAGCCGAGTAGCTTTAAGCTGTGTTGATCGAGCGCAAAGGGAAGTACTGACGCTCGAATTATCCCTGTACCACGCCGCACGGGACTATCCCGGTGGTGCTGCTGCAATCGCCGCCACCACCGGTCGAAATGCCACCACGCTGCAGCACAAGTTATCTCCCACCCATCCCTCACACACTGTCAATATCCAGGAGTTCGGCGAGATCCTCGAACTGACCAAGGACCGTCGCATTCTCGATGCGGTGCATGGTCTTGTCGGTGACACGATCTGGCAGGAGCTGGCCGAGACGTATACCAACGACATGCCTGAAACCCTCACCACGGGGATCGCGCAGTTTTTTCGGCAGGTCGCGGATTTGTCCGAGACCTGGGCCAAGCACATTGGCGACGGCAAGGTCGATGACGGCGAGCTGGCCGAGATTCGCCAGTTGGTGTTTCGCGGCATTCAGGGATTGTTGGGCATGTACAACCGCGCCTGCTACGTCAACCAGACTACTTGTGGGGTGGAACGTGGCTGATATCGCTGATTTCGCAAATGACCTGGTGCAAGAGCGCATCGATCAGGCCGTTGCTGCACGCTTGGCGCTGATGTCCAACACGGCTCAGCATTCGCTGATGTTCTGTGACGAATGCGATGGCCCCATCCCCGAAGCCCGTCGTTTGGCACAACCCGGTTGCACGCTCTGCATTGAGTGCAAGACCGTCGATGACCAGAGGGCTGCCCGTTATGCTCGATGACGTGCTCAATCAGTTCGCGGACTACGGTCTCGAACCCGCTCAGCCCCTCGTATTTGGAAAGCTCACCCGCTGCAAAACCACCCAGGATAAGGGCAAGGAAAAGAATGGCTGGTACGTCATCCATGAACACCGCACCGAAAAGAACGAGACGCTGATCTTCGGCAGTTTCGGTGACTGGCGCTCCGGCGAGACCCAAAAGATCAAGGTCAAGGCCGGTCGTATGAGCCCAGAAGAGCGCGAAGTCATGCGCGCTCGCCAGGAGGACGCCAAGCGTAAGGCCGCAGAGATCGCGGCCAATGCGTCACGCCGAGCGGCCAGCCGTGCAGCCGGCCTGTTCAAGCGCATGCCGGAAAAGGGCAAGAGCGCCTACTTGTATAGAAAGCAGATCGTCGGCTTCAAGGTTCGCTATGCGCCACGTACCGGCGCTTTTTTGGTACCCATGTGTAACGTGCGCGACCAGATCGTTGGCCTGCAGGTAATCTTCCCTGCGAAGCAAGAGGACACCGGGCGTGACAAAGCCTACTGGCCCTACGGTATGTCGAAGGAAGGCGCATTCCACCTGATCGGCCCACACCCTGAACCGGGCGAGCCGGTGTTGGTGTGTGAGGGCTACGCTACGGGCGCAAGCCTGCACATGGCGACTTCGCTGACCGTCGCCATCGCCTTCGACGCGGGCAACCTGCTGCCGGTCTCCAAGGCCATGCGCGAGCGTTTCCCCGGCTGCCCGCTGATCATCTGTCGCGATGATGACTGGAAGACCAAGCGCCCCAATGGCGACCCCTGGAACCCAGGGGAAGAGAAGGGCAACAACGCCGCGCTGGTTGTTGGCGGCCAGGTGGTTGCCCCGGTGTTCTCCGGCGAACGCGAGATCAAGTGGACCGATTTCAATGACCTGCACGTCGCCGAGGGTTTGGAGGCCGTCCGCCGCCAGGTGCTGGCGGTGGTCAAGCCTCCTGCAGCGGGTGGCTGGAAGGACCAGCTCGCCCGCACCGAAAACGGCTCCCTGATCGCGCACATGCAAAACGTCGAGCTGATCCTGGGCAACGACGAGCGCTGGGTCGGTGTCATCGGTTACAGCGTGTTCAGCTCCAAGATCGTCAAACTGCGGTCTGCCCCTTTCGGTGGCGGTGCCGGCGATTGGGCCGACATTGATGACATGCGCGTGATGAAGTGGCTCGCGCAGCAATACAACCTGCGGGTCAAAGCCTCCCATGTGATCGAGGCGGTCAGCGTGGTGGCCCACGACCATGCCTTCCAC
>Ga0075033_1000975_pt1 | contig 12810 bp, 13 predicted proteins | sample SynthPrep_5_END__FD_72751 | JGI IMG/M metagenome (GOLD analysis project Ga0075033, IMG submission 72751) | Synthetic microbial communities from Ohio, USA - SynthPrep_5_END_DS10_MetaG | ecosystem: Engineered > Bioreactor > Aerobic > Activated sludge | place: USA: Ohio, Columbus | collected...
TGATCCGCTCGCCCAGGGTGATCACCGCCGGCGTCACGCTCAGGTGATGGAGCTTCACCTCGGCCTTGGCGCCTGCGCCCATGATCGTCAGCGCGCGGGTGTTGCCCTGCTTGATCAGGCTGCGCAGCGCATGGCGGGCGATCCAGGCGGTGTGCGGGTTATCCAGGTTCCAGCCTTCGATCAGGCTGAGCACCCAATCCGGGTGGTCCTTGGTGATGTCGTTGAGGTGGTTGGCCACGGATTTACGTACGTAGAGGCTGCTGTCGGCCTTGAGGTTGTCGAGGATCGACGCGCACAACTCGGGGTTGGCCTGCACCTTGGCCAGGCGAAACGACCACGGCAGGCGCGGGCGCGAGCCTTCGCTGGCGAGGCGGCGTACGTGATCGTTGTCATCCCGCGACCAGGTTTGCATGACCGCCAGGGTGCGTTCGAAGTCGTGGAGCAAGAAGGGTCTTATGGCGAACTCAGCCGAGCCGAAGGGGGTGAAGTATTTGAGCGCGGCCATGGAGCGCTTGAAGTCATCCAGGCCGTAGCTCGCCACGTAGTGCGGCAGGCACAGGCTGACAAACCCGCTGTTCAGGCGCGGCGCCAGGGCGTAGAGCAGCTTGAGGGTCTGGGCATAGTCCAGCGGGATCACCGCGTGCAGGCTTTCGCTGACCCGCGCCACACGCTGCATTACCGATAATTCGGCGAGCCCGGCCTTGGCGTGCTGGAGAAACCCCTTGGCGTCGAACGCCGGGTACACCGCTGTCATCTCGCTGGCGATGTGTTGCAGGCGTTCGAGGTTGAAGATGTCCTTGAGGGCCGGGGCGCTTTGGTCGGTCATCGGTTATTCCGTCGTTAGAGAAACCAGCGGTATTCCCGCGCATGGATCTCTTGTTGAAAGGCCAGGTGATCCTGGCGTTTGTTCTCGCAGTACACGTCGACAAATTCGGCGCCCAGCTTATCGCGCACTACCGGCTGATGCTGCATGGCGCGCACGGCATCGAGCATTTCCACAGGGAAATCGGTGCCGCTGCTGCGGTCCTCGTTCAGTGGCGCGATAGGTTCTTGCCTGGCTTCAAGACCATGTTCAAGGCCGACCAGGATCGCCGCCAGCACCAGATACGGATTGGCGTCGGCACTGGCCAAGCGATGCTCGATCCTCAGGTTGCGCGGGTCTGACTCGGGGATGCGCACGCACGCATCGCGGTCTTCAAACCCCCAGCAGGCGCGGGTGGCCGCGTTGACCGTACCCCCCAGGCGGCGGAAGGCATTGTGGTTGGGCGAGAAGATCGGCATGCAGTGGGGCAGCAATTCCAGGCAACCGGCCACGGCGTGGCGCAGGGGTTGCTGCTGGTGCGCCGCGAGCAGGTTGTTACCCGCGCCGTCATACAGGCTGACATGCACATGCATGCCGCTGCCGGGAAATTGCAGGTAAGGCTTGGCCATGAAGCTGGCGCGGTAGCCGTGCTTGAGCGCCACGCCGCGGGTGCTGCGGCAGAACAGGGCCGCCCAGTCGGCGGCGCGCAGGCCGTCGTCGAGGTGGCCGAAATTGATCTCGAACTGGCCGGGGCCGAGTTCGGCGGTGATCACTGTGATGTCGATGCCCTGGTCCTTGGCGGTCTGCGCCATGTCGTCCAGCACCTCGCTGAAGCGCGACAGCCGTTCGATATGCAGGTTGGGCTGGTCGTCGGTGTCATCGCTGAGCGGGTCGCGGGCGAATTGCGGCAGGCCGTTGTCGAGTTTTTTGTCGAACAGGTAGAACTCCAGTTCGAAGGCCACCACCGGGTGAATGCCTTTGTGGTGCAGGCGCTCCAGCACCTTGGCCAGGACTTCGCGAGGTTCGAATTCGATCGGTGCCTCGGTGCCGTCCGAGGTAATCAACATCTGCCCCAGCGCTTGCGATTCCCAGCTCACCGGCTTGAGCGTGCCCGGTACCAGGCGACGGTTGGCGTCCGGGTCGCCGTCGTGGAAGCAGTAGTCGCCGATCTTGAACAGCCCGCCCTGAACCCCCAGCAGCACGGCGTTCTGCGGCAGCTTCAAGGGGCTGCCGGCGGCGACCTTTTCCAGCATCTCGATGGGGTAGCGCTTGCCGTAGAAATGCCCGGGGATGTCCAGGGCGATCAGGTCGACATAGCGCACGTCGGGATGGTTCTGGCGAAAGGTCCGTACTTCGGCCAGTAACGTGGAGGCTTGGCTTTTCACGGGTGTTGCTCCTAGTTGTAAACCCACAGCACGCGGGCGGGCAGGTCGGTGAGGTTGGCGTAGCGGCAGTGGGCGAAACTGGCCAGGTGGAAGCTGTCACCGGGGCCGAGGGTGACCGAATCGGCCTCGCCCTCTACCCACAGCGTCAATTCGCCTTCCAGTACAAATCCGGCCTGCTCGGCGCGGTCGCTCATGGTCTGTTCACCGCTGTTGGCGCCGGGTGCCAGCAGGCTGTCGAGCATCGAGAAGGCGCCATTCATGCTGGGGGACACCAGGATGTCGGTGATGCCGTTGGCGTAGTACACCGTACGACGTTCGTTGGGGCGGGTGACCCAGCTCACGGCCTTGGGTTTGGACAGGCTGTAGAAATAGGTGGTGGGCACGTCGAGGGCATGGCTGATGGCGGTGAGATCCGCCACGGTCGGACGCGACAAACCTCGTTCCACCTGGGACAGGAAGCCTACCGAACGCTCGATCTTCTGTGCGAGTTGGGCGAGGGTGAGTTTCTTGTGCTTGCGCAGGTCGTGGATCAGGATCGCCAGGGCGTCGAGTTCTTCTTGCTGGTTCATGAAATTTATATCTAATAATTTCATGAAAAATTACAGGATTAATTTCATAAGGGCAATGGGGGCACGCGTAAGTCCGCTCACCACAGGGAGATTTGTCAGGGTCTGAAAAGTTGTGTAGATACCTATGCTCATCACAGGGGATCAAGGTTCAGCAGGCTGAATGATTTCATGCGCCTGCGGTCGGAACCTGGGTACGCATCATTCATTGAAGGAGCACCCATGAAGTCCAAAACCCTCGCTGCCTGTGTCCTGGTCGCCGCCAGCCTGTCCACCGCCAGCTTTGTCGTGCAGGCCGGCGATACCCCCCAGGAAACCGTGCAGCCTTCGAACATCAATACCCGTGATTTGAAAGAAGGCGACCGTGCCCCGGACATCCTGATGCGCAAGGAGTCGGCGGTCAGCGACTGGAAGAAACGCGGTCTCAAGCAGCCTGAAGCCGACAGCCAGTGGGCCCGTGTGGGCGACAGGTTCGTGCTGCTCAAAACCACCAACGGCACCATCCTGGAGATCACGCCCGTCAAGAAATGACCCGCGTTTTTTTTCGGCTCTTGCGGTAAGGTAACCGGCCATCAAGACCGTGTTACCTTCAAAGAAAGAGAGCAGGATGCTTGCCACAATAAGAAACTACCCCCGCGCCGTGAACCTGCTGTTGTCCGCCACGTTGCTGCTGACGCTGGCCAAGGCGATTACCTTTCCCTACCTGGTGATCTACCTCACCCGCCAATTTGCCCTCGACATCACCCAGGTCGGGCTGGTGATCGGCAGCTCGTTGATCCTTGGCTCGCTGCTCAGCGTATATGGCGGTTTTCTGGTCGACCGCATCAACAGTTATCGGCTGTTGCTGGGGTTGAGCGTACTGTTTGGGCTGGGGTTTATCGGTACGGTGCTGGCGCAGAACATCTGGGCGTTCTACAGCTGCCTGATCCTGATCAACCTGGCCTACGCGGTCATCGATATTGCGGTAAAGGCCGGTTTTGCCAGCTTGCTGCCGGAAGATGCACGCAGCGAAGTGTTTTCCATCAAGTACACCCTGACCAATATCGGCTATGCCGCAGGGCCGTTCTTTGGGGCGATGGTGGCCAAGCTGGACATCAGCCTGCCGTTCATCCTGTCGGCGTTGTTGGGGGCGGGTTTTTTCCTGCTGTACTGGCGTTGGGGCGATCGCACCCTGGCGACCATCGATGTGACGCAAAAGCCGGTGCCGTTCCTGGCCGTCGGCCGCGTGCTGCTGCGTGACCATCGCCTGGTGTGCTTCACCCTTGGGGGTGTGCTCAGCGCCGTGGTGTTCGGCCAGTTCACCGCCTACCTCTCGCAGTACCTGGTCACCACCACCAGTGCTGAATACACCTACACCGTCATCAGTGCCGTGCTCACCACCAACGCCGTGCTGGTGATCGCCTTGCAGTACGTGATTGGTCGACGTATTTCCCACCGTTACCTCAGCCAATGGCTGATCGCCGGCCTGGGCATGTTCATGCTGGGCTTGATTGGTTTTGCGCTGTCCACCAGCGTGCTGTGGTGGGTGCTGGCGATGGCGGTATTTACCGTGGGGGAAATCATCGTGTTTCCGGCCGAATACATGTTTATCGACCGGATCGCCCCGGACCACCTGCGGGGCATGTACTACGGGGCGCAGAACCTGTCCAACCTGGGGGCTGCGCTGGGGCCGGTGTTGTGCGGGCTGGTGCTGGCCAGCCTGCCGGCCCATTACATGTTCTACATGCTGGGGGCGTTCATCGTCGCGGGCGGGGTGTTCTATTTCATTGGTTCGTCGTTGAAGGCGCGTCTTCCAGCGTGACCTTGCCCATGTTGTTGCTTTGCAGTTCGTAGCGCAGTTCTTCCACCATCTTTTCCACGTCTTGCGGGGTCTGCAGCCGGTTGGTGCTGATTCCCGTCACCACCAGGTCCACCCGGCCGGTGTCGGCGTCGTAGACCTTGAGGGTCAGCGACGCATCCCGGCACAGGGTGAACTCGCATGTCAGCGGCGCGAGGCCTTCTTCGATGCAATTTCGCAGTTGAGAGAGCGTAAACATGTGGGTTCCTTCAAGGTGTCGTTTTACGACGGCACAGGTTGAAAGCCCTGTACTCACACCTTGAAGGTTAGGGATTGGGACTGCGCGGGATAAGGCGAATTCGCACTAGCCGCACTAGTGCATTTGCACTTTTATCGGGTTTTCTTAACCCGCAATTCACCGGCAAACAGCCCGCGTTCACGGGCCCAGACAATCGCTGCACTACGGCTATGCACCCCCAGTTTCGAGTACACCGTGGCCACATGGTTACGCACCGTGTTGGGCGCCAATTTCAGGCGTGAGGCGATCTCCTTGTCGGCCAGGCCCTCGCAGATCAGGCCGAGTACATCGCGCTCGCGGGCGGTCAGGTCGGTGAAGGCCACGTTCGGCAGGTTGGGGCTGTTGACGCTCTTGGCATTGGCCAGTTTCTCGATCAGAGTCTGGCTGAACCAGGACGCGTCCTGCATCACTTCCTCGATGGCCGCCACCAACTCCAGCTCCGAGCGCTTGCGTTCGGTGATGTTCATCATCACCAGCAGATAGCAGGGCACATCCTCAATGATCACCGTGTCTGCCGAGACCACGCAGTCGATGACCTCGTTGCCTTTCTTGCGCACCTTGAGGTCCTGGCCATCGAGGTTGCCGGCTTTCTCCAGGGTGGCGAACAACTGCGCGGCCGCCTCCTGGTTGTCGATGAAGTTGATGTCTTCGATGGATTTACCGATCAGCTCTTCGCTGGTGTACCCGGTAATGGTCATGAACGCTTCGTTGACATCCACCACCTGCCGGTTGGCGGCGCTGCACACCAAGGTGGGCACCGGCGTCAGGCGAAACGACTTGGCGAAGCGCTCTTCACTCTGGCGCAGGGCGATTTCGGCCTTGCGGCGTGGCTCCAGGTCGGTGAAGGAAAACAGCATGCAGTCTTCCTCGTTCATGTCCAGCGGCTGGCCGGCGACGATCACCAGTTTGCTGCCGCCTCCGGGCAGTTTCAGCTCGGCCTGCATCTGCGGGATGGTCGCGCCTTCCCCCAGGCGCTGAATGGCCAGCTCCCTGCGTTCGGCATGCTCCAGCACGTCCAGTTCATACACGGACCGGCCGATTACCTGGTCACGGTTGTAGCCGGTCATCTCCAGGAAGCCCTGGTTCACTTTGATATAGCGCAGGTCGCTCAGGCGGCAGATCACCGCCGGCGCCGGGTTGGCGTTGAAGGTTTTCTCGAAGCGCTGTTCGGCGCTGGCCCATTCGGTGGCGTCGCTGAGGATCAGCACCAGTAATTCAGGCGTGCCATGGGAATCGCTGATGACCAGGCTGCGCAGGCGGTGCACCCAGGTTTTTTCTGCATCGGCGGTGGGCATGACCTCCACTACCACATCACTGAATTCATCGCCTGCCGCCACGCGGGCGAGGGGGTAATTCTCCAAGGGCAAGGGATGATTATTGCGATAGCGCAGGCTAAAGCGTTTGGCGTATTCCTGGGTATTGGCACCCAGTGCCGTGACGTCCTCCACACCGTGCATGGCCAGCGCGGCTTCATTGGCCCAGAGAATGGTCTGGTCGACTTCGGCCAGGATGATCCCGTCGGACAGCCCGGAGATAATCTGCTGCAGCTGGCGGCGGTTGGTTTCTTTGGCGAGGACATCCTGGGTCATGGTTTCTCCGGGTTTTAGACGCATGAAAGTACGACAGCCCGGTGTCAGGATAGTGCAGGGTAATTGCGCGGCGTGGGGTGCGAATGCACCAGATGGCCTGGTGCCTTTGCGCGAGGATGAGGAGTTGAAGCAACAGGCCGAGTATAAAACCCGTGAAGTGGCGCCCAAGCAGCTGTCGCGTGCGGCGTTGAGTTTCTTTGTGGGGCGAATGGCACTGACGGTGCGTCGGGTGCAATTGGGTTGATCGATTATTGTTGTGTTCAAAAGTGGTTAGGGGGGCCCTAACCACACCTTTCAAGTTGCCAGCCAACCTACGATCGGCACAATCATCAACGTACTCAACGCCATTGAAACTACATTGCCAATGTACGGATGAAAATGGGCAGGCAGTCTCGCCGCAATTGCACAGGCCAACGGCGGTGCGATCAGTGCACCCAGCAATGCACTTGAAGTCACCACCATCCAACTGCCACCGTGGGTCAACACTGCTGCCGGTACCACAGATACCAACGGTACATAGGTGGGATACCAACCCCGTTTTATCCATTGATGGCGCCAGATCACTACGCCAAAAGCCGACGTCAGTGCCTGTGCTCCTACCATGTGCAAAAGCAGGCCGGAGCCATAAGCCGGGCTCATGGGGTTGAGGGCATAGGCAAGCAACACGCCTGCCAACAGTCCGAGACTGGCCAGCTCATTTCCAAAAAAGGGTGCTTCGGAAAAGTCCGCCAGCACTCGGCGCAGGCTCCAGAACACTCCGTAACTGGGCGGGGTAACAGGTATCGGTCGGTCTGGAGCGATAGAGTCCGAACGCACCAGCGAGGGCACCCGACGACACAGTGCAAATGCAATGACGCTTCCGATAGCCATGCCCAGCACATTACCGACCACGGCTGGTAAACCCAGTGGCACACACACCAGATTGACGATCAACAAGCACAGTGGAGTAACCAGTAAAGCTCCCAGCACTGCACCATTGAGGGCGACCTTCCAACCGCTGCCAAACATGAGCACCATCGCTGCTGGCAATGAAACAAACGCCGCAAACGTAGGCTGCCAGGTTTCGGCGGTAACGCTCCAACCCCACAGGAGGTTGCTCAGCAACAGCCCGATCAACGAACTGCTCACCACCCAAGGCCACAATCCGGTGCCATAGCAAATGGAAAAGCCCTGCCAGGCTTTGCCACGTTTGTTTGCCCACCATGCCAGATAGGCACCACTCAATAGGCCCAGTGACGCGAGTTCATGCTTGTAAAAGGCAACTTCGCTTATATCCCCCACTACCCACCGCACCCACGCTACGGGATGGGGGAGGGCCGTCACCATCTCGTTGTATCCTGGCCATGAGCCTTGATGACTGGATACAACCCATACCGCGAGCAAGGTAGCGACGAGTCCCAGTACAATAACTGTGATATCCGCTCGTGAGCGGGTTGGCGTTTTCCTGGCAAACAACGTTTCCATAGATTGCCCTCCTCTCAGCGAGGCAGGGCAGGGTGCTGGGAATACCCGAGCATCTGATCATAAAGATCATTGCGACGGTCCCGTTGCAGATCATTGAGGCTGTTCCAGATCGGCGCGCTGCGGGCGCTGGTGATGTCAATGTCGGCGAACAGGATCTCCTGGCGATTGGCCGAAGCCACGGCGCCGATTGGCCAGCCATTTGTCCCTGCAATCAAGGAGCATCCGAGATAACGGGCATCCCGCTCTTCACCAATGCGGCTCGCGGCCGCGATAAATACGTTGTTCACATGTGCAGCGGTCATCGTCAGGTACGACGCCATGCACTTTCCTGCCTCATCGAACAACGGCGGGGGTGTCCATACCCAATTGTTCAAGCTGCAAATGATATCGGCGCCTTGCTGGCTCAAAATGCGCGGTACCTCCGGAAACCAGATGTCCCAGCAGATCAGCAGGCCTATACGACCGATCGGCGTTTCAAACACTGGAAAGCCAGAATTCCCCGGGGTGAACCAAAGCTTTTCCAGGTTCCATAAATGGGCTTTTCGGTATTTGCCTATGAACCCGTCGGGCCCCAGCAATACGGCTGTGTTGAACAGCTGCATACCATCGATTTCGCTAAGACCGGCGACCAGATACACCTGGTGCTTGCAGGCAAAATCGATCCATTCCCGCACACTCGGTCCGTTCGGCACTGCCTCTGCATGATCAAACGCGTCCTGGCGGCTGCTGAAGAAATAGCCGCAGTTGGAAAGCTCCGGCAGCACGATCAGATTGGCGCCGCCGTTTACTGCTTCAGTCGCCAGTAGAAGACTTTGATGCAGGTTGTCGCTTCGGTTGGCTATGCCGACCTGTGGGTTGAACTGAATGACGGCGACGCGGGCAGGGCTTGTTGGTTCACTCATGGGGATGACCTCTTATTGTTATGCAACCGGGTTTTGGTTGGATGTTTATAAGAGGTGAAGAAATGTTTAAAGAAAAGTCAGATAATTCCTGTTGTGACGTAGCCGGATTCTCTTGATGTAGTTTAAGTCTCTGTCTTGTACTCTGGATAATCTTGCATGCAAAAATCTCCATTGAATTTTGCTTGGGTCTTGTTGCAGATATTGATCACAGTATCAATGGCGCCTCTGAAGCAAGGTTCTGTCCAGCCAGCATCCACAGAAAAAGATTCACCACAAAGATAAAGCCCGGATGTGAGAGAGAAGTCCCTGTTGTATTTCATCAGGCCTACGGCGTCGTAGTAGGTGCCAGGGCGATAGAGTTTTGCACAGCCAAGGGCGTGTTTATCGTTCATCCAGCGCTGAACGATTGCTTGGTCACGTCCTATATAGGGAGAAATGCGTTTTTTAATATTTGTTGACTTCAAAAGTATCCTGTCCAGCTCTTCTATGCATTTGTCGACCAGTTCTCCGTCGCTGAACAGCGAAAGCTTTGTTGCATCATCCTCCCACGTGTAGCTTAAGAGGATACAGTCGTAAGTGTGGTTTTCATTGTAGCGATAGGTGTAGATATCATGTATGAAGCTATCGGTTACAATGGCTTGAGGTATGTTTTTATTGAGTGAGAGGAAAGATTTTTTGAGGGGCGCGTACACCTTGCAGCTGGTTTCCCAATGAGCCGTTTTGTAGGCTGCGATTGTTTCGAAGGGAAGCATGTCTTGGCTGAAATCCTCGATAAGAATTTGTGTTTCTATCAGCCATGATGGAAGGGTGATTACAAGTGAATCGACATCGATAAATTCACTTTTTGTTTTACTCGGCTGTGTAGTGTTCCAGTCGTAGTAAACCCTTGTTTTTCCATTCTCAAGTTTTTTTATTTTCGTTGCAGTACTGTTAGTCAGCAAACCGTATGGGCTTTTCAGTAAGTGTTCATATAATGATTCGGTGGTCTCTTGCGCTTTTATAAAAAGCAGGGATTCGGCCAGTGAGCCAAGACCAATGTAATTTGGTTTATTAAATTTTAGGCCTCTCGAGTCAACTGTCTCTGTGACGTCAAGATAAGGTGACGCCAGGGGGGCACCTTCTGAGTTCACACGGCCGTGGATCAGTTGCAAATGACTGCTGAAACCAAATATCGCCGTGCGTATTGGATAAATCGAGCAGACATCATAGAACGCTCCCCAACTGCCATCACCAATGCCGATTGAGTAAAAAACAGCCGACTCCTGTGCGGTCATTCCCGTTCCGCCAAAGTTGCCAGGATCACTTTGCCGCCAGTGATCGATGGTTGGCATCTTCACCAAGTCACGAAATGACGTGCCCTCATATTTTTTTACTATGGCATCCCACATGTATTCCCAAGCGTCAGAGCCGAAATGCTCGGAAACGTGCAGGGCCATCCGTTCAGCAAATGCCTTCCACTTCGCAAAAACGGACCCTAAGATTTCACCGGGTGGTGATGTTTTTCCGTTTGGGTTTTTCCAGATAAGCATTGTGGGTTCACTGTCTCCTTCCAGGCTTCCTTCTCTCAGGTAGATTCCAGTTGAGTGGACGCTGGGGCTGCCGGGGTTTGGGAAGTCGGAGCAGACCAATTCAAATTCATTTGCGTAATAAGCCATGAGCGAACGACCATCTTTGGGCTGCTCATTTGATCTATTGAAGAACGGCATTCTCATTGCGCCCATCTCAAAAGGAGGGCGGCCAACAGTATTCGTATTATTACTACCAAGAGCTGTCAGGTGTCGACCGCCTATACGCTTTGACTTTTCTATTAGTGTGATATTTTTGAAGCCGCACCTATGCAGCTCGCGTGCAGTTGTTAAACCTGTAATTCCCGCACCAATAATGCAAATTTTGTGAGCAGTGTCGGTCGCTTGAGCAACGCCGTTTTCTTGCTCTACCAATGCTCGGTAATCGAAACACAAATCTGGCGGGCTAGGGAATCGTGCCCTCCATTTATTCTTTACAGTGCGCTTTTTACGATGACTTTGTTGGGCTATATCTGCTGGATAATTAAAGTTTGAACCGATGGTCATTTTTGATGTTTCTCGTTCAGAATTGATTTTCTACTTATAGGTTGAATATAGGTTCTGGAAGAGACAATAAGCAGGATGTGATTTTTGGCTAGGGTATGTCGTGTTCTGTTGTAGGTGAAGGGGAACTGGCCCGAGTATTTGATTGTTCCACGCTCCGCGTGAAAGCGATCCAGAGCACAAAGATTGATATTACTTCACTGGCGTAAGGGGTTTACCCGCCGTCATCAAGTCGCAAGATTTTTTATCCGTGTGTCTCGTGTGTGCAAAAAACGCATTACCATTTAGTGGGGTGTATATACACACCCAAGGGTGAGGCGATGAGAAGTCGAGCAGATGATTGACCTGCTGGTTGCGGATGGTTGGTTTGAGGTGGCGGTGAAGGGCAGTCATCATCAGTTCAAGCACCCCGTGAAGCGGGGAAGAGTCACCGTCCCTCATCCCAAGTCAGAGATTGCCAAGGGCACTCTGCACAGTATTCTCAAATCAGCCGGTCTCAAATAATTGCCTGCTGGATGAATTGGGCGAGCTCCCACGGGCTCGGTCAGAGGAGGAGCAATGAAATTCCCTGTGGTAGTACACAAAGATGCTGATTCGGATTACAGCGTGACCGTCCCTGATGTGCCGGGGTGTTTCTCGGCGGGCGGGTCTTTTTCCGAAGCGCTGGACAATGTACATGAGGCATTGGCTCTGCATCTCGAAGGCCTGGTTGCCGATCAGGAACAGCTTCCTCAGGCGCTGGAGGTTGATGCCCATTTGGGTAATCCGGATTTTGCCGGTGGTGTCTGGGCGATAGTCGACTTTGACCTCACGCCTTATCTGGGGAAATCAGTGCGGTTCAATGCCTCTCTGCCGGAACACCTCTTGCAGCGGATTGACGAGCGTGTGCAAAAGGATCATCGCTATGCATCGCGGTCAGGTTTTTTGGCGACGGCAGCGCTGCGTGAGCTCTCTGCGTAAGTAAGCACAAGCGAGCACTCTGTATCGGCTTATGGCGTGTTCAAGTCGGGCCGACGCTATATCTACGGGATTTTTGTGGGGGGCAGTACTAAAGCAACGGGGTCGCTGCGCAGCCCAACGGAAGCAAGCTCCCTCGCTTGAGCGACGCAAGCGCTTGGGATTCTCTCGGAAACGTCCTGCAAGTTAAAGGGAAATGTCACGGCTGCGACTGTTCCTGCACTTGCCAAACCCCACCGATTCTGGGAAAACCCCAGCCTTTACGCCTTCAACGAGAACCCCATGAGCCCCGACGAACTCCAAATCACCGACATCCGCCCAGGCACCGGCAAAGCCGTGGTCAAGGGCGCACTGATCACCACCCAGTACACCGGCACCCTGGAAGACGGTACGGTCTTCGATTCGTCCCGGGAGCGGGGCAAGCCGTTCCAGTGTGTGATCGGCACCGGGCGGGTGATCAAGGGCTGGGACCAAGGGTTGATGGGCATGCAGGTCGGCGGGGTGCGCAGGTTGTTTGTGCCGGCGCACCTGGCCTATGGCGAGCGGTCGATGGGCGCGCATATCAAGCCCAACAGCAATCTGCGCTTTGAGATTGAGTTGCTGGAAGTGCTGACGCGGGACGATTAATTTCGCAAAAACCTGGCCCACCACCTCGTACGCAGCTGCCACCTCACATTCAAGCATCGGCGGCTTCAGGATGGGGGTTCCTGAACCCTCCCTGAAGAATCCTCTTATTCACCATATGGAAACTTTCCTACGGTTTACTCTCCTTAAATCGGGGCGTAAGCTTCGCGCGTTTTCATCAATAGCGGAGACCCTCTGTGGGTACTTGTTCGAGTGACAGTTGTCGGCCGGTCTCGGTAACCGGCACATACTTGGCAAGATAACGCGCATTTTTTTCGATGCCGTTGTCTCGCCACCTAGCGAGAAGCGGCATCCCGACAGTGGTCAGTCCTGGCCCCTGTCCGATCCCTCTCATCGACGCTGACCAGCACCCGGTT
>Ga0075033_1001000_pt1 | contig 12496 bp, 7 predicted proteins | sample SynthPrep_5_END__FD_72751 | JGI IMG/M metagenome (GOLD analysis project Ga0075033, IMG submission 72751) | Synthetic microbial communities from Ohio, USA - SynthPrep_5_END_DS10_MetaG | ecosystem: Engineered > Bioreactor > Aerobic > Activated sludge | place: USA: Ohio, Columbus | collected 2014-04-10
GGCCACAGGATGTCGGCCTTGCCTTGCAGGAACAGGCCGTTACGCACGCTTTCCTCGGGGATGTAGGTGACGTCCACCGCCTCCAGGTGCGCTTCGCCCTGGTTTTTCATATTCGCCGACGCCCAGGCGTAACCCTTGCGCTTGGTCAGGTGCGCGCCGACTTCCGGGGTGTAGCTGGCCAATACGAACGGGCCGGTGCCGATGATCTTGCCAAGCGAACGCTCCTTGACGCTCAGCGCGTAGGAGGCCGGCGCGAGGATCGCCAGGTTGGTGGTGGAGGTCGCCTGCAGGAAGCCCGCATTGGGCTTGGCGAGCACCAGCTTGACGGTGAAGTCGTCGACTACTTCGGCGCGATCAAAGCCCGCCAGGTACGTCGCGCCGAAGGTGGCCGGCAGCTCGGTCGCCAGCGCCTTGTTGCTGTCAAAGGCGGTTTTCACGGCCTTGGCATCGAAGCGTTCGCCGTTGCTGAAGGTGACGTTGTCGCGCAGGTGGAAGGTGTAGGTCAACGCGTCGTCGCTGACTTCCCAGCTTTTCGCCAGCCAGGGAATGATCCTGCCGGTCTGCGGATCCTGGTCGGTGAGGGATTCGGCGATATTGCGCAGCAGCACCCGGTGTTCGAGCCAATAGACCTGGAACGGGTCGACGCTGACCAGGGTGGTGTTGTCGCCGAAGAAGGCGATGTTCAAGGTCTTGCCGGCCTGGCTGTCAGTGCCCGCAGGCGAGCAGGCGGCCAGGCTCAATGCCAGGGCGCAAGGGGCCAATAGACGGCTCATCAAGTTGGAGGTGTTCAATGGGATGCCCTCGTATGGCGATTGGCTTAGAAGTCGTAGGCCAGCTTGGTGTACCAGTAGCCGCCGCCGGGGTAGAACGGCGGGTTACCGTAGGGCGCCAAGCCCAGGTTGCTGTACACGGCGTGCCGGTCGGGGCGCACGTCGAAGATATTGGTGCCGCCGATGCTGACGGTGATCTGGTCGACGAAGGTGTAGCTGACGTCCAGGTCGGTGATCCATTTCGCACCGAAGCTGCGGTCGCCGGATGGGTTTACCGCCAGGGTCTTGACCGCACCGTAGCGGCTGGTTTGCAGGTTCACTGCGAGGTCCTCGACCTTCCAGTTGGCGCCCAGGATCCATTTGGTCTTGGGCGAGGCTTGGGTGAGATCGCCTTCGCGGTCGCGGCCCACCAGGGTGACGCCGGAGTTGGCCAGCGCACTCGGGGTGTCCCGTGTGCCTTCGATAGTGGTCTTGTTCCAGTTGAAGCCCAGGCTCCAGCGCACATCGCCCCAGGCATCCAGCGGCGTGGTGTGGTCGGCGACCACGTCCAGGCCACGGGTGCGGGTATCGAAGGCGTTGGTGTAGTAGTTGACCCAGGTCCCCGAGGGCACGCCTTGGGCGCTGAGGATGCCGTTGATCACGCCGTTGCCCTGGTCGTAGATATTGCTGGTCAGGGCGATGCGGTCGTCGATGTCGATCAGGTAAGCGTCGGCGGTGACGCTGGTGCGCGGTGCCGGCTGCCAGGTCAAGCCCAGCCCGAGGTTGCGTGACTTTTCCGGTTTGAGGTCGTCGCCACCCAAGGCCTTGGCCAGGTTGCTGCCCGACGGGGTCAGGCGGGTCACGGCGGGCACCACGTTGCCGTTCACATCCACGGCCACCCGGTTGTCGGCCACGGTGTAGCCGATCTGCGTCAGCGACGGCGCCCGGAAGCCGGTGCCGACGGTGCCGCGCACGGCGACGCTGTCGGTCAACTCGTAGCGCGAATTCACTTTGAGGCCGAAGGTGTTGCCCGAGTCGTCATCGTAATGTTCGATCCGCCCGGCGACGTCGAGAAACCAGCGTTCGGTCAGGTCGAAGCCCAGGTCCAGGTAGCCGGCGTAGTTGTTGCGGATCAGGCTGACTTCATCCTCCGGGCGAATCGTCACCGCCGCCTGTGCGCCCGATGCCGCCGGGTAGGTGCCGGTGATATAGGCTTCGGGGTCACCGGCGAAGGTGCTGAAATGTTCCCAGCGATGCTCCAGGCCGGCCGACACTTGCACCGGCGAGGTCAGGTTGAACAGGCTGTCGTAGCGGCGGGTGACGTCCAGATTGTTCACCCACTGCTCGAAACGGAAGGTGGCCAGGTTGTCGAACCTGGTCGGCGACGCGGTGCCCAGGGACGGGTTGATATTCAGGTCGCTGGAATGGTGGACGTTGTTGCGTCCGTAGGTGGTGCTCAGGTCCCAGTTCCACTCGGCCGCCTGGCCCTTGCCGCCGAACAGCAGTTGGTAGTCGCGGTCCTTGATGTTGTTCAGCGGGTAGTAGCCGTCGGGGAACACCTCGGGCACGGCGGCCCGGCCGGTCGGCAGGCGGAAGTAGTTGGCGGCCTCGGCATCGCGCTCGCCGTAGGTCGAGAACGAGTAGAGCGTCAGGTCTTCCAGGGGCAGTTCGGCGTTATAGGCGAGGTTGAAGGCTTTCAGGTCCGGGTCGCCGTTCTTGATGGCCACGCGGTCCCAGGCCGCTTCCCTGGCCGGGTCGTTGAAAGCGCGCACGCTGCTGTCGGCCTTGTCGTTCCAAGAGGCCTCGCCGCGCTTGCGGGCGTCGGCGGAGAGGTGGAAAAAGCCGCCGTCGCCGAGCTTGAAACCCTGGTCGCCGGCCACCTTGATCGTTTCCCCCTGGCCGGAAAACAACTGGCCGTAACTGGTTTCCAGGTGTCCGCCGCTATTGCCGGCCTTGAGGATGATATTGATTACCCCGGCCACGGCATCGGAACCGTACTGGGCCGCCGCGCTGTCTTTAAGCACCTCGATATGGTCCACCGAACTGACCGGGATCAGGTCGATGTCCACCGCATTGGCGCCGCTGTTGTCGATCGACCCGCGCTGGCCGGTGGCGCCGTTGTGTCGGCGTTTGCCGTTGACCAGCACCAGGGTATAGGCCGGGCCGAGGCTGCGGTTGCTCAGCGGACGCGTCACCGAGTTGTAGCCGGCGATATTGGTGCCGAAGTTGAACGACGGCAGCAGCTTGGCAATCGCCTCGGACAACTCGGCGCGCCCGGTCTTGAGCAGCTGTTCGCTGTTGATCACGTCAATCGGCGCCGGGCTGTCGGCCACGGTGCGTTGCTGGCCACGCAAACCGGTGGAGATCACGGTCACCGTATCGAGCTTGGCCTCGTCGGCGGCGGCCTCGGCGAAGGAGGGTGCGCCGGCCAGCAGCAGGGAACTGGTCAGCAGTGACAGGTGGAATCTTCTGCGGGGTAGGGGGGCGGCGATGTCTGGCATGTCGGAAAGGGTCCATGTAAGCCTGCTGAAGGCTCCTGGTGATCGGGGGTACGTCCTCCGCCAGGCATGGGGTCGGTGTGTGGAATGAAGATATCCCTATAAAAAACCGTGGGGAAAGTCTTTTTTGGAATAAGCTAATTATTAGATATTGTTATCTTGCGAATTTATAAGATCATCTATTTTTATTATGTGCAGGGCCTTGGCGTGGGTTGAGTTTTCGACATCCAAAACATCCACGTGGGGTGGCATGCCGGAGGCCGGCGTGAGGATTCCTTGCGGCTGAACGTAAATCTTTAGTCTGGCTGGCGCCGGCTGTAAATGAGACTACGATAGTCTCCATCAAGTGCCGGGCAATGCTATCCATAGGGTGTTGTTTTTGTGGGCACCCGTTGGGCATACATTCAATTGAATGGGTTTCAGGCTTTTATGGAGCGAGCCAGCACGGACTGATGAAGTATTTACGCTGGGTTTTTCATCGTAAGCGTGAACGCATGCAGGAGCGGTAATGGCAGACAAGGATGTGCTGCAAACCCTTGAAGGTGTGCTGGATTGCCTGTCGGGCGCGGTTGTGGTCCTGGATCGATCTGCCCGGGTCGTGTTGGGCAACCCTGGGTTTTCAAGGTTGCAGTGCCAGAACGGCGTCCCTCCCGAGACGACCACTGAGTTTCTCTCCTTGCTGCGCCCCCAGGACAGCCGGCTTTTTTATGCGGCACTGGAAAAGGCCGATGGGCGATCCCGGGTGTGTTTCGAGGCGACCGCGAGGCAGTCCGGCCGGTTGAACCTGTCGATGACACCGTGGCGCGACGACTATTTTATTGTTGAAATCCTTCCCCTGCCTGGGCCCCCAACCGCGCATTCCCACAGCGAGCGCTTCTCCGAGATCCCCCTTGAAGCCATTTTCGATTCCTCCGGCACCGGCTTGGCGCTTGTGTCACTGGACGGTCGTTGGCTGAGGGCCAACAGCGTCATTTGCAGGCTGCTTGGCTACAGCGAGGCACAGCTGCAAAACACCACGTTCATGGCATTGACCCACCCCGAAGACCGCGAAGTGGGCAAGCAACTGATAGAGGAGTTGAAGGGCGGTACACGGCAGGGCGCCACCTTGCATAAACGCTACATCCACCACGACGGTCAGGTTGTCTGGGTGCGCCTGACCGTGGGGCTGGTGCGGGACGACCAGGGGCAGCCGATCTGTTTTGTCTCCCAGCTGGAAGACATCACCGAGAACTGGCAGCTTCGCGAAACCTTGCTGGGCAGCGAGCTGAAATTCCTCACCCTGGCGGAGAATTCACCCAACATCATTGTGCGCTACGATCGCAACCTGTCGCGTACGTACGTCAACCCGACGTTCCTGCTCTTGACCGGCATGTCTTATGACGAAGCCATAGGCGCCGGCCCCGAGGAGCAGCCCGGCGATTACCTCGACCATCTGCGCCATGTGGCATCCACAGGCCAGACCGCTCAATTCCTCAACAGTTGGCCGGCCGGTCCCGGTGGTGAAGCGGTGAGTTGTGTCGTCAGCCTGATGGCTGAGCGCAGCCCATCCGGTGAGGTGGCAGGCGTGCTGGCACTGGCCCACGACATCACTGAGTTGCGCAAACAGCAAGTGCTTGAGGACGCACGTCTGCGCATCTTCGAAACAATGGCCACGGGCGCCTCACTGGACGAAACCCTGGGGTTGCTGGTGAGTTATCTTCAACTGGCCTTGCCTCACTGCTCCTGTGGCGTCGTGCTTGCTGACCCGCAAAGCCCCGGCTCGGGGGAGTCCATGGCTTCTTCCCCAGGCTGGTACGAGCCCATCCTCGGCAATCAGGGGCAGGTCCTTGGGGCTTTCGCGTTGTCGCGCTCACCCGGTTCTGCGCTGGACGAGAGCGACCGGCAGCGCGTGCGCCAGACCTGTCACATTGCCGCGATTGCCATCGAGCGCTGGCGCTCCGAATCCTTGCTCAGGGAGCGCGAGCGCCGCTACCGGGATATTTTCGACCATACCCTGGACATGTTGTGCCTGCTGGAGGCTGCGCCACGGGGTGAGCTGCGCTGTGTCGAGGTCAATCCGGCCCTGTTGCAGGTGCTTGGGAAACCCCATGGCGAGGTTATTGGCGAGACGCTGGCGTCGATATTTGGCCGGCTCAACGCGGAAAGAATCCAGACCCTCCATGACCAATGCAGGGCCGCCGAACGGGTGGTGGAGTCTGAGGAGAGCATGGTGCTGCGCAACGAAGTGCGCAACCTGCACTTTACCCTGGTGCCGGTGGCCGACTCGGGGCGCGAGGGCCAGCGGGTGTTGGTGATCGGTCGTGATGTGACCCATTTGACCCGGGCCCGGCAGAAAGAACTGGAACGCCAGCACGACATCAACGCCCTGGTGGAAAACAGCCCGGACGCCGTCGCGCGCTTGAGTGTTTTCGGGGAGGTGCTCTACGTCAATGCGCAGTTGCGAAAATGGGTGGGCGGGGCCTGGCCGGAACTGATGGGCATGCCCATGGATGAAGTGGTGCCGCTGAACGCCCAGTCCCAGCTTTTTCGAGAATTGGTGGCCCAGGTGATTCGCCAGAACAAAGCCACGGAACAGGAGTTCTTATTGTCGGGTTTGAAAACCGCGCCCAAGGTGGTGTTGATCCACTTTGTTCCCGAGGTCGACGGCCAGCGGGTCGTCAGCGTGCTGGCCGTCGGGCGCGATATTTCCAAGCTGCGCGCGGCGGAGCGGCGCCTGGCCAATTCCAACGCGCAATTACGCGACCTGTCGACCCGCCGGGAAACGGCGCGGGAAGAGGAACGCAAACTGATTGCCCGGGAGATCCATGACGAACTGGGCCAGCACCTGACGGCGCTGCGCATGGGCATCTCGTTGCTGAGGTTTCAGTTCGGCACCGATACGCCTGAACTCACCCCTCAGGTCGAGCGGTTGATGGCGCTGACCGACAAGACCATCCAGGTGGTGCGCAACGTGTCCACGAGCCTGCGCCCCTCCGCGCTGAACCTGGGGCTGGTGTCCGGTCTTGAATGGCTGACAGCCGAATTCGTCACCCTGACCCAGGTCCCCTGTGCGTTGAACCTGCCGCTGATTGCCCTGACCCTTCCGGATACCCACGTGACCGCAGCGTTTCGCATCGTGCAGGAATCGCTGACCAATATCGCGCGTTATGCCGAAGCGACTCAGGTCAGCGTCACCCTGAGCCCGCAGGAGACCCACTGGGTGCTCGAGGTCCAGGACAACGGCAAGGGCTTTGACCCGGATGCCGTCGGCCGCCAGACCCTGGGCTTGGCCGGCATGCGTGAGCGCGGCCTGATGCTGGGCGGCAAAGTGATCATTTTCAGTCATCCTGGGCAGGGCACTACGGTCCAGGCGTTCATTCCGATGCACAAGGATAGGTATTGATGATTCGCATGCTGATCGCCGATGACCACACCATCATGCGCGAAGGGCTCAAGCAACTGTTCTCGCTGGTCGCCGACGTGCAGGTGGTGGCCGAAGCCGAGAGTGGCACGCAACTGATCGAACTGTTGCGCCAGGTCGAGATCGACCTGCTGCTGCTCGACATGAATATGCCGGGTATCAGCGGCGAGATTCTGATTGCGCGCCTGCATACCCAATACCCGAAACTGCCGATTCTGGTGTTGAGCATGCATAACGAAATCCATATCGCGCAACGGGCATTACGCGCCGGTGCACTGGGCTACCTGACCAAGGATCGCGATCCCGAAACCCTGTTGATCGCGATGCGTCGAGTGGTCAGTGGCCAACGCTACCTCGACCCCGGGCTGGCGGAACAGATCGCGCTGCAAAGCAGTGGCTTGAAGCAGCAGACCTTTGTCGAGAGTTTGTCCGATCGCGAGTTCCAGATCCTGCGCCTGCTGGCGCACGGCATGAGCGTCAACCAGATCGCCGAGCAGTTGGTCATCAGTAACAAGACGGTCAGCACCCATAAGACCCGGCTGATGGAAAAGATGGGGTTCTCCTCCACCGCCGACATTGTGCGTTTCGCCATGACCCTGGGTATTTCGTGAAGCGTGTACGGGGGTAGGGATTTTCCTAGGCGGTTTTCCAGGATCCCTACCCCAGAATAGGGATGCTCCGATGGTGGCAGTGCCATTATCGGGCCAGTATCTCTTTCAAGCAGTCGAATGGCCGGTCAGGTCGTGACGACAAGCCTTGACAGGGAGACAGACCGTGAGCGCACCGACACCACCCCCTTCCGCTGCTTTGACCCTGTTTCCGGTTGCGTTCGCGGGCCTGCTGGGCGGGCTTGCGATTGCCTGGAGCGAGCGCTTCAGCATCGGGGCGCTGGCCGCCGGCGGCGCGGTGTTGGCGTTGTGTATCGGCATGGGCCTGTGGGCAAACGGCAGGAGCCGGGCGCAGTGGAGGGGCCTGCAGCAGCTCGATCAACAGGCATCCATTGCTCCGGCACTGGCCGTCGATAACGGCCTGGCACAGGTGTGCGTCAGCGTGCTGCCGATCTGGTCGCGGCAGATAGAAGCGGCGCGTTCGATCAGTGAAACCTCGATTCTCAGCCTCAGCGAGCGTTTTGGCACGTTGTCATCCAACATCAGCCACAGCGTCTCCAGCAATGGCGGCCAGGACGCTTCGCAACAATTGGTCGACTTGCTGGAGGTCGGCCAGGCCGACCTCAACTCCATCGTCATGGCCCTGCGCGCCGCGCTCACCAATAAGGAGAATGAGCTCAAGGAAGTCATGCAGCTCTCGAGCTTCACCGAGCAGCTTCAGCAGATGGCCAAGTTTGTCGGTGACATCGCCAGTCAAACCAACCTGCTTGCCCTCAACGCGGCTATCGAGGCTGCGCGAGCCGGGGAGGCGGGGCGAGGGTTTGCGGTGGTCGCCGATGAAGTGCGCAAGTTGTCGAGCATGTCCGGCGAGACCGGGCGCAAGATCAGCGAAACCGTGATCACCGTCAACGCCGCCATCGCCCGCACGGTGCAGATGTCCCGCCACCACGCCGAACAAGACACCCTGACCCTCGCCGATTCGGAGCGCGTGGTGTCGGAGGTTATCGAACATTTTCGCACGACCGCCCAGACCATTGTGCGCAACAGCCATGACCTGCAGCAGCAGAGCGCCAACGTCGCCGACGAGATTGCCCAGGTGCTGGTTGCCCTGCAGTTCCAGGACCGCGTCAGCCAGATGCTGACCTTGATTACCCGCGACCTGGACAAGTTGCAGCAGCAGTTGGACGAACGTCATGAGTCGAGCCTCAGCGGACAGTCCCTGGCGCCAATGAGCAGTGACCGTTGGCTGCAGGAGCTGTCAACGGCCTACACCATGCCGGAGCAGCACGCCATTCATGGTGGTAAAGCGCCTGCCCAGGCCGATGCCAACGAAATCACGTTTTTCTAGAGGAGTTTTTCCGATGAGCAAGACCATTCTGATCGTCGACGACTCGGCCTCCATCCGCCAGGTGGTGAGCATCACCCTCAAAGGCGCCGGTTACGACGTGATCGAGGGCTGTGATGGCAAAGACGCCCTGAGCAAACTGGACGGCCGCAAAATCCACCTGATTGTCAGTGACGTGAACATGCCCAACATGGATGGCCTCAGTTTCGTCAAGGCGGCCAAGCTGTTGCCGGCCTACAAGTTCACGCCGGTCATCATGCTGACCACTGAAGCCAGCGATGCGATGAAGCAGCAAGGCCAGGCCTCCGGCGCCAAGGCCTGGATGGTCAAGCCCTTCCAGCCTGCGCAAATGCTGACCGCCGTCTCCAAGTTGATCCTGCCATAGCGATGACCAGCGACCGCTGGCCAGGAGGTTTACATGAAAAGCGCCGTCCCGATGCTACGTCGAATCCAGGTCATGGAAGGCCCCCTGACGATCTACACGGCTGCCGAGCAAAAGGACGTGCTGTTGTCGTTGTTTCCCCTGGCCCATGAAGTGGAGTTGGACCTGTCCAGTGTCGATGAACTCGACAGTGCCGGTTTGCAGCTGTTGATCCTCATCAAGCGCGAGTCTCTCAAGGAAGGCACCCAGTTGTTGCTGAGCAACCCCAGCTCGACGGTGAGCGAAGCCTTTCGCCTCAGCGGCCTTGACGACTACTTCACCAATGCGAGTTTCACCCAGTCGGTCGGAGCGTAAGCGTATGAACATGGATGACGTGCTGCAGACGTTCATTGCCGAAAGTCGCGAGCTTCTGTTGCAAATGGAAGATGCGCTGCTGCAGATCGAGAAGTCGCCCCAGGACCTGGACACCATCAACGGCCTGTTCCGCGTGGCCCACACCATCAAGGGGTCGGCCGGCCTGTTTGGCTTGATGCCGATCGTTGAGTTCACCCATGTCGCCGAAAGCGTGCTGGACCGGGTGCGCAGCCTGGAAGTGCGCGTCGACGAGGCGTTGAGTGCGTTGTTCCTCGACGCCCGTGACCATATTGGCCAATTGATCGACCTGCTGGCCGAGGACGGCAACCTGGATCGCCTGGACGAACCGGTGCGGGCTCAGGGTCAATCTATCATTGAGCGGCTGTCGCTGTATCTGGACGCGGCGGTCTCGACCCCGGCGCCGGCCCTTCAAGCGCCGGCGCCGGCGGATGAGCCAGGCGGCAGTCCCGGCCATTGGCATTTGTCGCTGCGCTTCGGCCCGGATGTGTTGCGCAATGGCATGGACCCCTTGGCGTTCCTGCGTTACCTGAGCACGCTGGGGCGTTTGCTGCACACCGTTACCTTGTTCGATGGGTTGCCGCCCATGACCGCCATGGACCCGGAAACCAACTACCTCGGGTTTGAACTCGCACTGGCCAGCGACGCTTCCCTGGAGGTCATCGACGGCGCCTTTGATTTTGTCCGCGAGGACGCGCTGGTTCGCATCCTTGCACCGAATGCCACGGTGCAGGCGTGTCGGACCCATCTCGACGGGTTGCCGGAAGACAACGCCACGCTGGTCGAGCTGCTGGTGCGTTGCGGCACATTGACCGAGGCCCAGGCCTTGCTCGTGACCCAGGACGCCGAGCAGGCACCGGTCGAAACGCGCAGCGAGCCTGATGTCCAGGAGTCGACAACGCCGCCGGTCAAGGCCGGCAAAAGCGCGGCGAGTAACGAAGGCAATCTGATTCGGGTCGATGCCGCCAAGCTGGACCAACTGATCAACCTGGTCGGCGAGCTGATCATTGCCGGTGCCGGCGCCAACCTGGTGGCGGTACGCAGTGGGATTGGCGAGATGATCGAAGCCACCAGCCTGTTATCGCGGCTGGTCGAGGAAGTCCGCGACTCGGCGCTGACCCTGCGCATGGTGCAGATCGGCGCAACCTTCACGCGGTTCCAGCGGGTGGTGCGGGACGTCTCCAAAGAGTTGGGCAAGGACATCGTGCTGCACATCGGCGGCGGTGAGACCGAGCTGGACAAGACCGTCGTCGAACGCATTGGCGACCCGCTGACCCATTTGGTGCGCAATGCCATGGACCACGGCATCGAGCCTGCGTCGACGCGCCTTCAGCGGGGCAAGCCGGCCCAGGGCACGGTCCGCCTGAATGCCTATCACGAATCCGGCAGCATCGTGATCGAGGTGTCCGACGACGGCGGTGGCCTGGCCAAGGACAAGATCCTGGCCAAGGCCCGTGAGCGTGGTTTGGTGGGAGAGGGCCAGCAGCCGTCGGACAAAGACATTCTGAATCTGATTTTCGAGCCGGGATTCTCCACCGCCGACCAGGTCAGCAACCTGTCCGGCCGTGGCGTAGGCATGGACGTCGTGAAGCGCAATATCACGGCGTTACGCGGCAGTGTCAGCCTCGAGAGCGAAGTCGGGCAGGGCACCACGGTGCGCATCCGCCTGCCGCTGACGCTGGCGATCATTGACGGTTTCCTGATCGGGGTGGGCAAGGCTTCTTACGTGATTCCGCTGAACATGGTGGAGGAGTGCATCGAGCTGGCACCTCAGCGGGGCACCGAAACCGGCTACCTGGACCTGCGGGGCGAGGTGCTGCCGATCCTGCGGCTGCGCGACATGTTTGATGTGCAAGAGCCTGGAGGCAACCGGGAAAACGTGGTCGTCGTGCAATACGCAGGCTTGCGTGCCGGCCTGGTGGTCGATCGCCTGCAGGGGGAGTTCCAAACCGTGATCAAGCCACTGGGCAAAGTGTTTGGTGATGCCCATGGGCTGGGCGGGTTCACCATCCTCGGAAGTGGAGCCGTTGCGCTGATCCTGGATATCCCGAATTTGCTAGGACAGGTTGCCAAGGAAACCCCCCATCGTTCGATCCCAAGCCCTTTATCGACTCATTGAAGCGTCATCAGGAGTGCCTCGCCATGACTGTTATCAGAAATATCATGTTGCTGGTTTTCACAGCCATGCTGGGTGTCTTCGTGTTGGGTGGCACCAGCCTGTACCTGGCCGGTGAAATCAATACGAGCGCCAGCTATGCCAACGTCAATACGGTGCCCAGCCTGCTGGAGATCGACCGCGCCGCCGCGGCCTTCACCGACCTGCATGCCTTGCAATGGCAACGCTTGAACGAGACCGACAAAAACAGCGTGCCGGCTTACGCGGCCAGCGTGGCGCAGGATTTCAGCGCCGTTGGCAAAGCCCTGGATCGCTATCAGGCCGAGTTGACCTCCGACGAGCACGATGCGGCGTTGTTAAAACAACTGCGCGGCCACTTGGCTGAGTTTGCGGCGTTGCAGACCCACTTCGACAAGCTCATCGATGACGGTGACCAGGCCTCGGCCCGTGCATTGATCGAGACCAGCCAGCCCCTGCAGACCGCCGTGCTCGCGGCGATCGGCGAGCTGCGTGAATACAACCTGGAACTGGGGCGCAAGGGCCAGGTGCTCGCCACCACCACCGAGAAGAACGCACGCACCCTCATCCTGCTGGTGAGCGGCCTGACCCTGGTGGCTACCCTGCTGATCGGTGTCTTGCTGGGGCGCAATCTGATGCGCCGGCTCGGGGCGGAACCTACCGTGGTGCAAGCCTATGCGGCACGCCTATCGGCCGGCGAATTGAATGCCAAGGCGACGCTCAGGGCGGGAGACACCACCAGCCTGATGGCGAGCATGCAGCAGTTGGGCGCGAACCTGCATGAATTGATCGTGGAGATGGACCGTATGTCCAGTGAGCACGACAAGGGCGAGATCGATGCACAGATCGATGCCGGCCGCTTTCATGGCAGTTACCGCTCCATGGCCCAGGGCATCAACGATATGGTCAACGGCCACATCGCGGTGAAGAAAAAAGCCATGGCCTGCATACGCGCCTTCGGTAACGGTGATCTGTCTGCGCCCCTGGAACAATTCCCCGGCAAAAAAG
>Ga0075033_1001014_pt1 | contig 12282 bp, 15 predicted proteins | sample SynthPrep_5_END__FD_72751 | JGI IMG/M metagenome (GOLD analysis project Ga0075033, IMG submission 72751) | Synthetic microbial communities from Ohio, USA - SynthPrep_5_END_DS10_MetaG | ecosystem: Engineered > Bioreactor > Aerobic > Activated sludge | place: USA: Ohio, Columbus | collected...
CCTTTCACTAATTTGGAAATCGAGCACATCCTGCCCAGCAGGCCAAAGGATGATCTGCGCGCTAAGTGGGCCACCGAGAGTTCGGGGATGGCCTACGACGACTACAAGAACCGGTTGGGCAACCTGACCCTGCTTGAGAAGCCGATCAATATCGTCGCGGGCAATGATTTTTACACGGACAAGCAGGTCGAATACAGCAAGAGCGGCAATTACCTAACCCGTAGCCTGGTTACGTTGACCGACGTCGGGCATAACACCTCCATCTCGCGTATCAATGCCAAGTTAGAGGCTTACTCCGAGTGGAATGCTGCGGCCATCGAAAAACGGCATGCAATGCTGATCTCTCTGGCGCAGGACGTTTGGAAGACGACGCCGATTGACTTTTAGATCTTTCGGCCCCTTACGAGAGCACCCGGAGGCAGAGTTGCCTGCTTTCGTACCGTTAAGAGCGACCGCCGAGCACCCAGCTGACGATGCCGTAACCATCGACCTGCCTCTTGGTGAGCACGTCATGACCTTGAAATGGCCTGCCTCTGATCCTGAAGGCTGCGCCCGTTGCCCGCGGCTTAAAGGGGATTACTCAGTGGCTTTGGCGAAACCGAACATTTTCTTGCCCTGATCTACAAAGTAGTCATGGGTAAACGAGATGATTTCGAGAGCGTCTTCGTAGACGATGTGCAGTTGATTGCTGTAATGCTCGGATCGAGGAAACACTCGCCAATGAATGGGTGTGCCATTGAAGACTTCCGAAAACCCGTCGCTACGAAGCACCATGATCCTGTCTTCCATTTCAAGTACGGTGCCGAATGGTGCTGTGCCTGTGGCAATGATCTCGGATTCAGGATTGAAGCCGACGTGGCCGACCTGCTCGAATTTTTCGACCGGATCCTCAGCCTTGCCTACAGATTCATAATTGGCCACAGTAATATGGCCAGCGGAGAAACGGTACATTTTCTCGCGGCTGCCCCACACGATGTCGTTCGCACTTCCAGGGTTGCTACCGAAAATCTCTGACGGGTCGATGATCTTGTTGAAAACCCGCTTTTTCTTTTTCGATTCCGAATCCTTGTATTCTCGAAAGCTGGCGAGGAACGCGAGTTGCGAACTCCAACCCATGATGCTCTGGAACGCCCAGTCACAGGCATTGCAAGGGCGGGTTGCGACCTGGCGCGGAGAGCCTATCCGCTTACGCTCATCAGGATTGTGTGCGAGTAAAAAGTCAAATAAACCGTCCTTGCCTGTTGCCGTGGCGATGGCGCTGAATCGATCAGAGGCTTTTACCTGAAACACTGAGGCATCATGATGCTTGTCCAGTCGGCTTTTGACCTTGCTCAGACTCGCGCTTCGAGGAAATGAGAACAGCCCATCTTCACCGCCAGCGTAAATTTCGTTGTGGTAGATCTCGGTGTCGGTAGGCAAAAAGTCGAACGGGCTGTCGTGGTGTTGCCAATGCCCCGATAGGTCACTCGTTTCAGTTTCCAATTGAAGGTCGGCAAGCTGGTTCAATTGCCCCTTGATGGGCGACTCGATCTGAGGGTCCCGCAGGATCTTCCTGACCTTTGGGTTGTAAAATAGATCGCTGTCAGAAAACGCAACGCGCAGAGCAGTCTGTACATGCGGATGTTTGGTCGCGACTCGGTCAACGAATCCCGACCAGTCGACGCGCTGAATAGACCCGTCGTCGCCAAAAATAATCAGCTCACCCGAATAGATTTGCGAATCCCAGTAGCTACCAGGAATCCGAAGCTTCACAGAGCGCATTTTTTGCCTCGCAGGATCCTGGCGAACTGGGGTTTGGAAATGATGCCGTTGGTTTGCCAACCTTTGAGTACCACTTCAGGCGGCTTGTCATACGGAGCAACCCAATGAGCTATAGGGTAGCCATGCCAGTTTTGCAGGGTATCGCCAACGAACTTGGCAAAGTGCACCGGACAGCTGTGCGGAGGAGGGGCCATACCGACCGGTCGAAGGCTAGATTGCCCCGGACAGAATCCCCAATAGCAATCCTTGCCAAACCAGGAAGCGTCGGTTGCCATCGTAAAACACTTGATCTCTTCAGGAACTGTGATCGTCCATTGCGACTTCTGGGCAGAGAACGAGCTATTACGATGCTGAGGATTTGGGGTGTAGTTCACTCTTCCTCCTGAAAAATGGCGCTCCGGGAAATGGCAAAATGCCTTCGTGGCAGTGAGACGTCAAGGACTATCTGCAGGCTGGCAGATCGTTGAAACTGCTGTTTTTCGGGCTGGCAGATGTGCTTTGAAACGACTCGCCATGAAGCGGTATAACCTAGGTGATCAGTTATCATCCTCGGTTTGAGTTTTTTTGCTATTGGTATAAAGGAAGTGATTCGCCATGCCTCGATCTACCCACACTCGGGTAGCCCTGTCTACGATGCGGTAAGTCTGCTCAATGTCTAGCTGATTTCGTGTGGAGTGGGTAAAGGTAGGCATGCTCCACCGTTCTGTATCAATAGGGACCTCGAATTCGAATAGATGGACATGGGGGCCTTCACCTCGATAATCCTTGATTGCCGCACTGGCCAGCTTTCTGATGTCCCGTGCTTGAGTCCGCATGACGGCATTCAGCACCACGATATGGTGGGCGTTGAGCAGTATGAGCAGCTCATCAATTTCAACTTCAGCATCATCGCTGATAAAAACCTGGTGCAATCTGTTTCTCCGCTGATACGACCTTGCTCATGTCGCACCGGTACTGTGCCTGCGCGCTGCTCTATCGCCATCCACGATATCTATATCCTGACGAAACGTCATCTGGAGGGACTTTTTACACCGGGGCTGACGGTTGAAAGGCACTACCTCCAGTGGGAAGACGTGCTTCTGCGTTCCAACCGTGGACTCGGTGTGAGATCCTCGGATCTGGAGGCGCTCATATGGCCGAAGATGACGTCAGCCTCGAACATAGTGCATGGCTATTGGTACGCCCGCCGACCAAGGCTGCCTGAATTTTGGCGAGCACGAAAGGCGGATAGGGGACTCTTGTTGTCATCGAGTAATGACTAACTGTGCAGTTCTCTCATTACTAACGGATGAAAAAAACCACCTGTCGAATGACAGATGGTTTGACTATCTCAGTAATCGCTGAGAAAAGATTACAAGACTTTCATCGCCCCGATCAAAATGCCGATCGTAACGGCGAGCATGGAAGCCATACGAATGGACAACTTAAGATCAGATTGTGCGATCTCTGCAGTCAACCGATGATCAATTTTTGATATCTCGGAAGTCAGCCGATGATCAGTTTTAGCCAGCTCAGTAGTCAGTCGCTGTTCTAGATTGGTGAGATCACTTTTCGTAGCAAGTAGTGTGAGCATGTCAGATTCCAATGCTTGGATAACCGCTTCGGCTTTGAGCTCAGGTACGTCGATTGCGCGCAGTGCCTGATACATCGCCAGTTCCATTTTCATTAAGGCCTCCTGAAACAAAAAAAGGCCTTCCCCACGACGGGAAAGGCCCGTCGTGGGTGGGAAAGTCATGCTTCCATCGACATTCAAGTCGACTGTCCGCGCTGCCGGAAGCGATGCGGTCATTGGGGGGATCCTGCGTAGAGCCGCAGCGCCGTCTTGAAGATCCTGGCGGCTGGTGCTGAATGAATCAGCAAGGTGCATCGCCAAAATGCTCCCGGGTACGTTTGCTGTCAATCCGGAAAAGAGTTATTGAGTGTTTCCGTATTTTTTGGAAATCACCGTCTGGCTGCCTAGCGTTACTACCTTCAGATTCGGGATGCAACCGAACTCCCAGCAAAGCTACTTGCTAGACCCTCGGTGTTAAGGGCGGTCGCTCGATCTGAGATTTGGCGGTTTACAATTGAGTAAATGGCCATTGGAACTTAGTGCTACCAACGCTCAATTCCGCTTCATATTGTCCGCCATGAGTAGAAGTGACAAATGGCTGCTTGATGCTTGAGTTTGAAAAGCCAATCCCGCCGTTCTACTGGAGAAGCGCCGGGTGCGTTTGAGCGAGGCGGGGGAGGGATCTCAGGTTATCTCGCGAAATCAGATTAGCCCCTCAGCTATCCATGCTCGCAGGGTTGACCAGATGACTGATGCCGGCAGTAAAAGATCCTCAGCTAAGTCCAGCGTCACTTCCAACATGGCGCTCTCATCACCGGTCGACACCCCTGCCGTTCTTAGATGGGGTTGCAGCCGGTGCCATAGAAGTATGTCTTGTTCCTCGGTAAGTACGGGGCGGCGACCTTTGCGTTTTGGTAGTCCGAGTACGTCTCGACGCAGAGCAATTTCTTGGTGTGTTAAACCATGAAAACGGGCCACCATTTCTGTGCTCGCCCCTAAGCGAAGCATGCGATCAATCATGGCGGTTTCGTGTTCCACTTCACCCGCCTGTTTCAGAATTCTTTGCAGCACGTTGCGGTTTATATGAATCGTGCACCAAAGCACCTGGGTGTGGAGTAGTGCACTGAGCAACACTGGCTCCTTGAGCGCCGCCAGGTCTTCAGTTGCAAAGCCCATCGCCTTGCACCGCCGCAATTGACCACTGCGCAAGTCTTGCAGAGCTTGGGCAATGACAGCTTGATTGATTGGGTGCGGAGTTGTCATAGCACCTCCTGAGAGAGGTATGCCGTCGTTGGATCGAAGACTGGTCGGATGTCTCTGAGTGGTTGTTGCAACGGGATCAGTTGGAACAACTTTGCTGAGCTGCCGCGTTGAGAGATCAAAGCTACCGTCACGTTCCTGCCCCATTTGTCATTGACGTCTGTTCAAGTGTTCCGAAGTCCACTGGTCAATTTCTGCGGCATCCCAGCCGACTGCGCGGATACCGAGCTGCAGTGAGGCAGGGAATTTTCCTTCGCTCATCAGCTTGTAAATGAAGGTGCGTTTCAACCCGGTTTTTTCCTCAACGTCCGCGCGCCGGAGAATTCGTAGTTCCGGATTGGCTGATGGCTGTTCGTCGTTGTGGGGCATGAGCCAATCTCCTGACGCTCACTCACGGGAAGGTATTCGATGTGTCGTGCTCATATGACACGCAGTCGGCAAGCACAGAAAGATTCAATGCGTTATTACGCATACCCGTATTGTCTGATAATGCGCTTGGTCAGGTTGGCGCTGAACAAGTGCGCGATGGTGCGCGGGCATCCAGCCAGCCAGAGAGTGGTGGATGTGGTCGTAATGGTCGATCGAGCATTCGAAGTGACGTTCGTCAGCCTTGGACTACATGACTACCCAGTACGCTATGTTCCGGTGAGTGGAGGAATTGATGCTTTCGCAGCTTATTGACGTCGCGCGGACTGAGTTATCGGCCCAGGTACGTTGCGGTAATTTGTGTTCTCTCATGCCCAAGTTCACGACTGATTATTTGCCGAGCAACAGTGTCTTGAGAGCGTTGTACTGGGGTCAGTTCTTTGGAGGAGATTCCTCCTGCTGCCGGTGCCTTCCAGCCTGTCAAAGCTTCATAGCGGCTTTGTGCATATTGATGACGTAACCCATGCATGTGGCTCAGGCCTGCCGCTTTGCACTGTCCGTCGTATGTATTGCGCTGCTGAATGTATGTCTTGTGTGCCGGGATCAATGAGCCGACCCCCGCTAGATTATGTGCGGCATTGAGTACTTCTCGTTGTTGCGAAGTAGTGATCGGCACTGTTCGATCGCGACCACCCTTCGTCCATGAGCCCTTAAGGAGAATGTGATCGCCTTGATCCGCATACTTTGGTTGAAATTTGATGGCTTCCTCTCGGCGCAGTCCAAATGCAGATTGAAGCTGGAGACTCATGTGTACATTGGCGTCGCTGATCTTTCCAAGGCCTATTCCCAAATCCGTGGCTTTGCTGACGTTGGTGACAAAGCGTCGGTCGGCCACACCCAGTTGCGTGTTGTCCGCTGGGAGTATTCCGACCTTGCCGACTTTTTCAGCCCACCATCGAAGGTGCGCAAGTCTATTTTTGATGGTGCCAGGCGAGAGGCTTTCAGCGTGCCAACGATCCAGCAGCGCCTGGACATGTTTGCCCTTGAGAGACGAGGCTTTCAGCTGCCGAAAGCCGGCCTCCCGCAGTTGGCGGGCGATCAGCCCCAGCGACCGAATGCGGTCAGCCTGAGTGTTGTGACTGCCGTCGCGATTGCGTCGGCAAAGTTGCCGCAGGGTGTAGATCAAATCGTCCATATCCCATTCACGCTCATAGGGTTAGTTCGTGTTATTGCGCTGTCCTGAAAATCATTGGTAAGTGTTGGTGCCAACTCGCTACGCGAGATCCCCGAAGGGCAGGGGCATGGTGTTCAGGTAACACCTGTGTCTCGACTGAGACGTCCGTCTTGCTTCCTGCAGGAAGTTCATAAGGAGATGGAGCGGGATGAATGAGCTTTTCGCGTTGATGAGTACTCCAGGGGAATGGATGGGATTGTTAATGGAGGCAGCGCGGTGCGTTGCGCATGACACAGCTGTTTTCGACGGCAGCATTAGCTGCACATAGCGGAATGAATCAGATAGACAAAAACGGCTCAGCCCCGTGGGTAGGGGTCAGTATGCTTTGGGAGCCTTGCATACCTGGATCACTCCATCCTGGTGGATACGCGCTTGCAGGAGTCTTGCGCTGTTGATTGGACGGCGCTCGAATATGCCGTCCTTGGTTTTTGCAAAGCTAGTGTGTGGGGGCATCATCATGTATGCCGCATGCTTTAGGATTCAGGATTTACCCGTGATGTTTGGGGCGTTGGCGGGGCCGTCACTGCGGCTGCAGTGACGGCCAATTTCGTTGCAGGGGGCTTCTGCCGAGGCATGTCTGTGTCACTGACGCGGCCTTCGGCCTTGTCGGCTGCCTGTGCAGAAGCGGCATGGTTCCCATGCCACGTCTGCACAGGTAGCTTGCGAGCAACGATGGGCGATAAAGTTGTTGGGCAGAAGTTGATTTCGCGGAGAGTGTCAGATTTTTTGTGTGCGGGCCGGTAACGGCCTGCCGTCAGGCAGGCCTTCATTTCACCAGTTTGGCCTGATGAATCGATCTCCGTATAAAACCGCGAACTGATTCATGGCGCTTTTCCAGTCATGAGCAGCGCTGCCCCAGTTAGCGGTGACGTTTTGCAGTGCCAGCCAGATCAGCTTGGTCGCCGCTTCGTCAGTCGGGAAGTGACCCCTTGTCTTGATGATCTTGCGTAACTGCGCATTGATGCTTTCGATGGCGTTGGTGGTGTAGATCACTTTGCGGATTGCGGGCGGGAACACGAAAAATGGAATGACGCGTTCCCAAGCGCGTCGCTAGGCTGCCGCTATCGTCGGATATTCCTTGCCATGGCCCAACTCCACAGCCAGCAGGCTAGCGGTAATCGGCCCGACACGGCATGCTCAGCAAACGACTACCCAGATCATCATCGGCCAGCTGGCCTGCCAACTCTTTGTCCAGCCCTTTAATTTGGTCATCCAGATAAACAAAGTGATCGTGCAGACGCTTCAGCAACACCATCAGACGAACGGGAAACTCGTGCTCGGCCAGAACAATCAACGCTTCATGATGGCCAAACCTTTGGGCAGGCTGGCTCCAAGTTCCAGTAAAAAGCCGTGCGTCTGATTAGTCGTTTTGGTGCGGCCATGCACCAACGACTCACGCATCCGGTGCAGCACAGCTAGCGTTTGTTGGGACTCGGTTTTAGGGGGAACGAAGCGCATAGATGGGCGGGAAGCCGCCTCACAGATGGCTTCAGCATCGACAAGATCATTTTTGTTGCCCTTGACGAAGTGCTTAACGAGCTGGGGAGGAATCAGTTTGGCCGTATGACCCATTACCACCAGCTGACGAGTAACAAAGTGCGAACCGGCACAGGCTTCCGTCACCACGACGCCACTAGGTAAATTACTGAAAAATTGCATCATCTGAGTTCGAGAGAGCTTCTTGTGGAATACCTCGCAGCCCGATTGATCTTGGTCGTGAAGGCGGAAACTGTTCTTGCCGAGATCGATACCGATCAGTTCTGAGTCGCTCATGGTGATGGCCTACGAAAACAAAACACCCTGCGAAAGCGTTGCCCTCGCAGGGTGTTGGGGGGGGCATCTCATTAGCCCGCTTTCGCAGACTTTTTTGCACGCGTCTGGTGACTCACTGGGGAAGAGTCCTACGGGGGGCCGGCCACCGATGATTCGTCGATATGAAAGTCCGAAAAATTTTTATGGCAGCAATTTTTTTGGGAACCCTCCCCCCACAACTGACTGCTGACGACGAGCGTGAAGGGCTCCAGATGTGATCGGCAGAGGTGAAAAATAGGGCTGATCGGCCACACAAGTTGAAGTTGTGCCAGTTGTACTGGAAAAAAATGCGATGTTTGTCTGTACCTAGATCGTCACTGGTTGGGGACTGGTGGATGCTTTTGGCGGGGATTTCAGCGGAAACTTTAATGGAGCGCGGGCTCGGCTTTGGTTCCAATGAGCTGCGGCTCATCAGCGACAGAAGATTGCCAGCCTGACAGGCGAAGTACTGTACGATTTTTTCTATTTTCTCTATCGTCCCCAGCCAGAGCGTTTGTGATGGGATTGCGCCTTGATCTGCACTGGACCTCATACTGACAAGGAGTAGCCATCTGGCTACAAATGAGACTATGATCAATAAGAAGAAAAAATTTGATATCCAGAAAACGCCAGATTTTGACGATTGGCTTGATGGTGTGAAGGATGCTAAAGGAAAAGCGGCCATCCTGAGCCGTCTGGATCGCGCCGGAGATGGAAACTTCGGAGATTGCGAACCTGTAGGCGAAGGTATGAGCGAAATGCGTGTTTTTGTTGGACCTGGGTACAGGATTTACTTTGTGCGCTCGGGACAAGCTGAGTTCTTGATGCTTAGTGCAAGCGACAAAACGGATCAAAAGCGAGGTATCAAGCGAGCTAAAGCAATCCTCGATGCCCTGAGAGGAAATTGACATGACCGATACGAAATTTAACCCTGAGGATATGCCAATCCTCAGTCTTAACGCTTCTGGCACGACTCGTTATGAAGCTTCGCGCTTTCTCGACAGTCCTGAAGCTATGGCGGCTTACTTGGCCGAAAGCATGAAAGCGGATGATACGGAAGGTCTCATCCACGCTTTGGCTGAAGTCGCAAAAGCCAAAGGCGTAAACAAAGTCGCAAAAGATGCTGGGGTGAATCGTGAAAGCCTCTATAAAGTTCTGAAAGCAGGCGCGAAAACGCGATTCGAAACCATCAAAAAGTTGATGACCGCAATAGGCGTGGAACTCACGGTACAACCGATTACAGCACTAGCACTGGTTTCAAATGCCGCTCCCAAGGCTGGAAAACCAGCCGCTGCCGCCAAACCAGCTGCAGCGAAGGCTGCGGCGGCCAAGGCTGCTGGAAAACCTGCTGTGAAAAAACCAGCTGCAGGGAAGGCTGCGGTGGCCAAGGCTGCTGGAAAACCTGCTGTGAAAAAACCAGCTGCAGCGAAGGCTGCGGTGGCCAAGGCTGCTGGAAAACCTGCTGTGAAAAAACCAGCTGCAGCGAAGGCTGCGGTGGTCAAGGCTGCTGGAAAACCTGCTGTGAAAAAACCAACTGCAGCGAAGGCTACAGTGGCCAAGGCTGCTGGAAAACCTGCTGTGAAAAAACCAGCTGCAGGGAAGGCTGCGGTGGCCAGGGCTGCTGGAAGTCCTGCTGTGAAAAAACCAGCTGCAGCGAAGGTAGCGGCGGCCAAACCTGCTGCAAAACCCGCTGTGAAGAAACCAGCCGCACCCAAGGCGGTGGTACCGGTAGCTGCGGCAAGACCTGCCGCGCCTAAGTCTGCGAAACCTGCGGTACCTGCATCTTCGGCAACACCTCAGGTAGTACCTGCGAAAGCTCTAGGCGAGGGACGAGATAGTCTCGCTAGAGTGTAAAAAGGTTTTGATGTTGGAGCTGCATTATCCGCCGGCAGGCGACCGTCCATACTTGGTCGAGCCGGGTGGTGTAGATCTGGCTCATCATTTCGCGCCAAATTGCCCCCTCAGGACTGGTTGGCACACTGGCGGATCCCAGTGTGCCTTTAAGGAAGGAATTCGCTGGATGACGTTCAGAAGCATTTCAACCAGTTGAAGAAAGCCGAAACGGAGACTCGGCCACGAATCGTGACATCTCTGCTCAGGCTCGCAGCCGCGGTACAGTTCAGTACTCGCGCTGGAGCCTTAAGCAGCGCAAGCCAAATGAAAAATGGTATGTAGTAGTGATCCAGCAGGATCGCGAGTGGAGTCATCCAGACGGGCTGGACAAAGGACTTTACGCATTGGTGGTCATCGTAGCGGATCGAGAAAACGAGAGCGCAAAGCTCTACACTCGGATTCATGCTTTGATTCACCAGCAGGTCGAAGCAAGAGAGTAACTGAGGGCTGCGACGCGTTTGCGAAACAGAGGTAGCTATGCGGGAGCTTGTAGCAGAGGCCGGAGCTCCCTGCTCTTTTTCGCGGTGGCTTCGGGGCCTCCTATTTGCATTCGACCTGACCAGTTATTTGCATTAATTCTGATCACCAATTGTATCGAATTTTCCCGGCACGAGTTGTAATCATGATAGGCTGAGAGCGGCTAGAAACGGCCTGGCGGTGACCAGTTATCGGATTCGACCCAATGCGGCCGGTCGCTTCGTGCGACACCCTGCCCACAGCAAAACAACGCTAGGCAAGGCACCGGCGCTGAACTTTTTTCTTGGCCCGGCACTATGCATAATTGAGCTGTCGGGCCAGTTAGCTTTAATACATCTGCCTTCTCATCTTTTGCTTAGTAGCATTTTGACTTCATTCTCAAAATCCTCCTGCTCAGCCTCGTTGGCGCCATATTGAAAATCACTAGAGTTTAGCTTGCTCAAAAAGTCAAAAATCGAATCAATTTCTTGCAGCAATCTAGATATAACCTTTATACCTTCAATTATGTGCGAAGGAGCGGAAGGCCACTTGACGACATAGCCTCGAGTTTCGTTGTCAAAATCCCCTACTTTTTCTAGGTTAACTAATTTATGTACAATATCTTCACGGCGCTTACCTGATCCAACCTGAAATAGAAGTGCATCAGCATCCATGCCGACTCTTTCCGGTTCCATAGCACACTGATGAATGGCGCTATTCCAGTCAAATTGTCCGTTACGGTAGCCTAGCTCCTTGCATAATGCCTCAACCAAAAGCCCTCTGACAGTACGACAGTGCCCCATATAGACATCCTCGTCTATAAAATAGTCAGGATCAGCTAAGAGCATTGAGTGTATGCTACACAGCAATACTTCTATGAATGCTTCAATCTCGCCAGAAAGAGCTAGAAGAGCCGCCGCCTTCTCATTTTTTCCGTTTCTATAGTCATAACCTGCCGCATATGAAAAATCGGATTTTAATTTTGGTAGCCGGGTATGCATCCAATTCAATGCATCTTCTGCTTCCGAACAATTTTTCACCACTGCACTGTTTAAAAGCCCCTCATTCCTAATGCGTCGTATCCTTTTCCAGCCATTAAATACATTATTTCTCTTGACGGAAATCTCTGAATCTTCCCTGTACTTTAGCTTTTCATCAAGCTGTCCATGAAAAGCTTGAATAACTAATGAAAAATCAAAAACCTGAAACTTTGAATCTTGGTTTCGCTTAGTCAACAATTGAGCGAAATCAGAAAAGTCTTGTTCATTCACTGCTTTGATATATTTTTTTGTGACCGGATCGACTAACAGAGATCGCACTAACAATTGATTTTTCATTCTGATTTTCCACAGATCGTCGCGATTTCTATATCTCTTATTGTTTTCTTTGTCAAAAGATTGTTGTGTTCGCCGAAGATGGACATGAATGTTGGCTAATTCAGGAGGTCAACTCAAAAACCCAAGAACTGCTTTCGATCTATGAAAATCTTGCCCGAACGCCTGCAATGGGTCGTTAACAGTCATTCGCGAACGCCTGCTATTGGCCGATTTCTGCCCGTCGTCACCCGTAGAAACCAATCATGCCCAGCATCGGCACACGGCACTGATAAACATGAGCTATGTTTTGAACACCACGATTAGAGGGGAGCCGCGTCGGTCGCTCGCATGGACCTATCCTACTCCTTTCGCGTGGCCACCGATCATCAGGCCCATCAAATAAGCGCAGACACGATCAGCCAGTAATTTTAGATGTTCCCGACTTTAACCGGGTGTCCCTCTTCCTTTAGTCAGAAGCGAGGGCGAGTACGTTCGCTTGCGCAGCGCTACACGCTTGCAGCCTTCTGGCTCACAAGAAAAAACCACCTGACACACGGCAGGTGGTTCTCGGTACTACCGACAAGGTAGATCGTTAATGAATCATCACCATCAAGACGAAGACCACTGCCACCACTGGGAACATCATCGTGCCA
>Ga0075033_1001022_pt1 | contig 12205 bp, 3 predicted proteins | sample SynthPrep_5_END__FD_72751 | JGI IMG/M metagenome (GOLD analysis project Ga0075033, IMG submission 72751) | Synthetic microbial communities from Ohio, USA - SynthPrep_5_END_DS10_MetaG | ecosystem: Engineered > Bioreactor > Aerobic > Activated sludge | place: USA: Ohio, Columbus | collected 2014-04-10
CGCCGCCGCACTGAACAACGGCAAAGGCGCGGTGCAAAGCATGACCGCGCTGACCGTGATCACGGGCACTGGCGCCATCGACAACCAGGGCGGCAAGATCATCGCCCAGAACGGCGACCTGACCCTCAACGCTGCCAGCCTTGACAGCCGAGGCGGTGTGCTCTCAAGCCTCAACGGTCTGCTGCAAACCCGCCTGAGCGGCGTGTTGCGCAACGGCCAGGGCGGCAAGATCGAAGGCAGCCGCCTCGACCTGCAAGCGCTCGGCGGTATCTACAGCGACGGCGGGCGAATCGCCGCCAACACCGGCAACATCCTGCTCAACGCCGGCGGCAACACCCTCGATAACAGCGGCGGCGGGATCTATGCCAAAGGCGTGGTGAAAACCATCGCCGGCCTGATGAGCAACAACAACGGCCAGATCAGCGGCAGCAGCATCGAGCTGGGTGTCGACGGCAACCTGAGCAACCGCAGCGGTCTGATCGAAAGCGCCGGCACCCTGGCGATTCGCGCGGCCAACCTCGACAACCAGGGCGGCAAACTGCGCGCGCTCGGCACCAGCGGCAAAACCGATTTCCAGATCGGCAGCCAGTTCGACAACCGCAACGGTCTGGTGGAAACCGCCAACACCGATTTCACTCTCGCCGCACCAGGCTTCCTCAACGCCGGCGGTTCGGTGACGCATGTCGGCCTCGGTGAATTCGGCATTTCCACCGCCAACGTGATGAACGCCGGCGGCTCGCTGGTGACCCGTGGCGGCCTGACCCTGAACGCCGACAGCTGGACCAACAGCAGCGTGATTCAGGCCGGGCGGTTGACGGTGAATGTCGGCAACTTTGTGCAGACTGCGAGTGGGCAGTTGCTCGCTTCGAATCAACTGGTGGGGCGTGGTGGCAACTGGAGCAACGAGGGCTTGATCGCCAGCGATGGCAGCGTCGATATTCAGGTGAGCGGCAATTACGGCGGCAACGGGCGCACGAGCAGTCTGGGCGATCTGCAACTCGACGCCTCCACCCTCAATCTGACCAGCGCTACGAGTATCGCGGCCGGAGGAAATACGACCGTAGGCGCACGCGGTGGCCTGGCGATCGTCAACAACTATGGCCGCCTCACCGCTGCCAATAGTCTGATCCTCAATGCTGGCACCGTTAACAACTACGGCACGCTCGCAGGCGCGTCGGGTATGAAGCTGACGGCATCATCACTGCTCAACGATCAGGGCGGGTTCCTGTTCAGCGGTGGCGACATGAAGCTTCGCGCGGGCAGCCTCAGCAACAAGAAATCCGATGTTTACAGCCTCGGCGCAATCGATATTGCGCGGGACGATGCCGGTAATCGCGCGGCGCTGGTGGAGAACCTTTCCGGAACGATGGAGAGCACCGGCGACTTCTCGATCAAAGCCGACTCGATTGTTAACCGTAGAGATCAGTTCAAAACGGTTTCCGAGATGTACTCGTCGGATATTGGAGTGCGTTGCTATTCGTGTGATCAGATCCCGCTTAACTGGACAGATCTGCAAGGAGGCAAACTACCGTCTCACCTGGTCTGGGAACAAAAGTTCAAGGTAAGCATTTCGGAGGGGGAAAGTTCCAAAGCCGCGTCTATCACTGCCGGAAAAAACTTTGATGCTGTGGGTGGATCGTTCCTGAACTCGAACTCGTCCATCGCCGCTTCTGGAAACATCAACATCAACGTGGCCAACTTCGAGAACTCGGGTACTGCCACTGGCGATTACGTTTCCCGCAAATACGTCAATGGCGGGCTCTCCGTTGCCCAGTGGAACGAAGTCGTTGCGTACAACATGTACAACGACGCGGACTACAACAAGGATCTGCACTTCTGGAATGCCAACGAAGACGACTCACGGGTAGTTTCCAAGGTCGTCAGATATGGTGCCAAGGGTGAGGCTGACAACTGGTTCCAGACGTTCGGCTCGACCATCATTTCTTTGAATAAACAGAGTCAGGCCGTCAAGTTCGGAGATTCTCTCTATTCCTCGGGAGTCAGAACGGAAGCTCCAGACTTCATAAAGAATGCCGTGTTCAATGAAAAGATCGTCACCTCCGATCCTTCAGGTTTCGCCTCGGCCATCATCCAGGCATCCGGCAACGTCACCATCAACGCCACCAACAAAATCAGCAACGGTGTTGAAAAGGCCTACAGTTCAGGCGCTGCCGGTACCTCGCGCAATGCCAATACCAGCGCTGGCGGCACCGGTAAAACCACCATCATCAGCCTCAACAGTCAACTGCCACCGGACTTGGCCCAACAGCAAGTCAACCCGCTGACATTACCCGGCTTCAGCCTGCCGGTCGGTGATAACGGCCTATTCCGCCTGAGCGGCAAGGGTGGCAGCGAACAATCCTCGGTGCCCGCGCCGTCCTGGACCATCGGTACGCTGTCCGGCGAGTCGACCCATCATACGGTCGGCATGCCCGCTCGGCCGTCCACCCAGTTCCAGTTCGACAACAACGACCCGGTGTCGATAAAAAAACGCGATCTGGCGCTGAGCGATGCCGCGTCGTTGAATCTTAACGACAGAATGGCTCAGTTCAACGTGGGTGCAACCGCCGCTGACGGGCCAGTCGGCGTGCTGGTGCCTGCTCGGGGCAACCCTGCCTTTGATGTACCACGCGTACAAGGCTTGCCCGACACCAGCGTGCGCTCCAATCCGCACAAATACCTGATCGAAACCAACCCGGTACTCACCGACCTGAAGAAATTCGAGAGCTCGGATTATCTGTTGCAAAAACTCGGCTATGACCCGGACATCAGCGCCAAGCGCTTGGGTGACGGTTTCTTCGAACAGCGGATGATCCAGCAAGCGGTCGTCGAGCGTACGGGACAGCGGTTCATCGACGGCCAGACCTCCGACGAAGCGATGTTCAAGTACCTGATGAACAACGCCATCGCCAGCAAGGATCAGCTCAACCTGTCGATGGGCGTCACGCTGACTGCACAACAAGTGGCGGCACTGACCCACGACATCGTCTGGCTCGAAGAGCACGAAGTGAATGGTGAGAAAGTGCTGGTGCCGGTGCTGTATCTGGCTCAGGCGAATAACCGGTTGGCGCCAAACGGGGCGTTGATTCAGGCCAACGATGTGACGTTGATTGCCGGTGGCGATCTGGACAACGCCGGTACGTTGCGAGCCTCCAATAACCTTTCGGCCGAGGCTGGCAATAACCTCACCAACACCGGACTGATCGAAGCCGGTGAACGCCTCACGCTCAAGGCCGGTAACGACATCATCAACAAGTCCGGCGGCATCATCTCCGGCAAGGACGTCAGCCTGACCGCCACCAACGGCAGTGTGATCAACCAGCGCGACGTGACCGGCTTCGACCTCACCGGACGCGGCAACGTGTTGCACCGGGACTACCTGGACAACGCAGCCCGGATCGAGGCAGCCAACGACCTGACGATCAAGTCCGGCAAAGACATCAACAACATCGGCGGAGTGCTGCAAAGCGGTCGGGACATGACGCTCGATGCTGATCGCGATGTGAACATCACCTCGGTGCAGAATCGCAGCACCGATGCGCGGGGTAGCAATTTTCTCAATCAGACGATCACTCAGCACGGCGCTGAAGTGAAGTCCGGGCGGGATCTGTCGATCAGTGCTGATCGTGACGTGGCGATTGTGGCCAGTCGGCTGGATGCCAAGCGCGATGTCAACCTGAATGCGAGCAACGATTTGCTGGTGACTTCCGCGGCGAATGAAAGCGAGTATGTAGCGCGCAGCAAACGCACGCAGGCCGAATCCCTCAATGTTTCCCAGCAATCGAGCGTTATCAGCTCGGGCCGTGACATTGCTGCCAGCGCCGGCAAAGACCTGAACCTGATCGCCAGTCGCATCAGCGCCAGCAACGAGGCGTACTTGTTCGCTGGTGATGACGTCAATATCGCGACGGCAGAAGACGTCGATTACGACTACTACTCGAAAACCAAAAAGGGCTCCTTCGGCAAGAAGAAGTCGACAATGAGTGAAAGCGAGACGGTCTTGTCCGTCAGCTCGACGGTCGAGGCGGGTACCAAGTTGGTGGTGTCGGCAGGTCAGGATATTAATCTGACCGGAGCGAAGCTCAACAGTGATGGGACTTTGCTTGCTACCGCGGGTCGCGACATCAACTTGTTGGCTGCTGAAGACTCTTACAGCCAAGCCAACGCGTCATCGAAGAAAAGCTGGAACAAGAGCAAGTCCAGCAGCAGTGAGCAGACGCAGACACGTCTGAACAGCACCGAACTCAGCGCCAAGGATATCGAGCTCAAATCGAGTCACGACATCACTTTGCAAGCGGCTGCCCTGCGCGCGGAAAACGAGGTGAAGCTGACAGCGGCCAATGATGTTCTGATCGGCACCGCTGAAGAAACCCAGACATCCAGTCAGTCCAAGAGCTCCAGCAAGACCGGGATGACAGTTACCGGCTGGCTCTCCAATACGCAGAAAACCCAGCAATCACAGCAATCATCTACACAGAGCATCGGCAGCGATATCAGCGCTGGCAACATTCAGATCAACAGTGGCCGCGATTCTGTTGTTGAAGGCAGCACGCTGGTGGCCGACAAGAATATTGGCATCAATGCCGGGCGAAATCTGGAAATCACCAGTGCAGAGAACTCTGCGTCGTCCAGCTCGAAATCCGGCAGTAAAAAAGTCGGTGAGGTGGGCTCCTGGTGGCAGGGCGCGACCGGGATCGTCAAAACCAAAGAAACCGATGACAGCACTTCAACGCGCCAGTCGGGCAGCCAAATTGCCTCCCTTGGCGGCAATATTTCCCTGACCGCCGGGGATCATTACACCCAGAGCGCGAGCCAGTTGGTCACCCCTCAGGGCGATATCAACATCAAAGCCAAGCACGTTGATATCGAGGCAGGATTCGACACGCTCAACACCAACAAAACTGCGAGCACCAGCCGCACGGCAATCGGCGGCACCGTCAGCATTCCTCTGGTCGATGCCCTGCGTGGCATTCAGCAAATGGGCGAAGCCGCGCAGAAAACCAGCGATGATCGAATGGTCGCACTGGCAGCGGTGAACGCCGCCATGAGTGCCAATCAGGCGCTGGATGCCGGACAGGCGATGATGCAGAACCCGGTGGGTGGGGTGAAGGTCAGCGTCAATCTGAGCAACAGCCAGAGCAAAATGAACAGCAGCCAGAGCGGCCGCAATGTGGTTGCCAGCGATGTAGTCGCGGGCGGCAACGTCAACATCGTTGCAACGGGAGACGGTGCTGACAGTGACATCAATGTCGTGGGCAGCCGAATCGAAGGCGGCGGCGATGTCAGCCTGAAAGCCGACGGCGAAATCAATCTGTTGTCCGCACAAAACACCGCACATCAACAAAGCGCCAACAGCAACAGCGGCTGGAGCGCAGGCATCGGTTTTGGCTTCGGTGAAAGCAACGGCTTTACCTTTGAACTCGCCGCCAACGTGGGACGTGGCAACAGCGATGGCGACGACGTCACTCACACCAACACCTCGATCAAGTCCGGTCATACGCTCAACCTGGAGAGCGGTGGCGACACCAACATCAAAGGTGCTGTCGCCACCGGTGAAACGGTCAAGGTAAAAGTCGGCGGTGACCTCAATGTCGAGAGTCAGCAGGACACCAGCACCTATACCTCCAAACAGCTGAGTGCAAACGTCGGGCTGAGTGTCTGCATCCCTCCATTCTGCTACGGCACCAGCAGCGTCAGCGGCGGTATTGCTGCGCAGCACATGCAAAGCGAGTACGCCAGTGTTTCCGAGCAATCGGGCATCAAGGCCGGCGACGGCGGCTTCCAGGTTGAGGTCAAGGGCAATACTGATCTGGTCGGGGCGATAATCGCCAGCACCGACAAAGCGGTCGCTGACGGTAAGAACACTTTGAGCACCGGCACGCTGACGAGTTCTGATATCAAGAACAAGGCTGAGTACGACGCCAGTAGCATCAATCTTAGTGGTGGTTATGGCTTCAATATGAAGGGCGGTGGTAACGCCAGTGGCACGCCGACCCGAGGCGGGCCAGTTGTCACCACCAAGGAAGGTGCAAACGCCAATACACCGGTCGTTCTGTTCGCCAGCGGCGATTCAAGCAGCACCACCCATAGCGGGATCAGCGGTGCTGCAGTCACCATCACCAACAATGCCAAGCAACAGGAACTGACCGGCAAAACTGCTGAACAGACCATTGCAGCGATCAACACCAATGTTTCCAGCGAGCGTGACGGCAGCAACAAGCTCAAGCCGATTTTCGACGCCGAGGAAATTGGCGTGGATTTCGAAATCGTCGGCAAGTTTGTGCAGAACGTCTCGCAGTTCATCGAAAACCGTGCGAACGAAGCCGATAGCAAGAAGAAGGAAGCTGAAAGAGAGTACCTCGCAGCACATGACGAAAGCCTTCCGGATGAAAAAAGGGCTATCCACCGTGAAAAATATTTAGAACTCACCCAGCAAGTCAAAGACATCGACAAGAACTGGGGGCCTGGAGGCACTTATCGGCAGATCACTACCGCGTTGGTCGCCGGGATCACCGGCGGTGTCACCGGTACTAGCGCGCAGTTCGCGCAAAACATGGTGGTCAATTACGTCCAGCAGCAGGGATCGGATTACATCGGGCAATTGGTCCTCAAGGGACTCAAAGAGGGCAGCCCGGTACACGCAGGCTTGCATGCGATTCTTGGTTGCGCAGGCGCTGCTGCCAGTAGCCAAAGCTGTTCGGCGGGTGCGTTGGGTGGAGCGGCAGCCAGTGTGCTGACAGCACTGTTTGCGGACCCAGATCCAAACGAAACAGCTGCGGATCGCGAAACCAAGCGCAACCTCATCACCAGCCTGGTGACCGCTATTGCTGCGGCTAGCGATCCAAGCGGTGCAGCCACGGCCAACAACGCTGCGATTGCAAACGTTGATAACAACTGGTTGGCAACGCAGCAGAAGATACAAAGAGATAAAGAGCTGGAAGCAGCGCCAAGTCTTATTGAAAAGATAAAGATATGGCGGAAGTGGGCGAGCGTTGATAGCACCCAAGATATGGCTACAGGCCTTGGTGTGATCATTGGCCTGCAGGAAGGGGGATGGAAGGATCTGGACGGCCTATCGGGCTTCTTGGCAAGTCCGTTGGAGAGTCTCAGCGGTCTACGACAAATTGTCGAAAGCGAAGCGCTGCGAGCCAAGCTTGGTAATGCCGCGGTGGACAGTTTGCTCGCAACTATTGGTAGGATGGAGTACGCACTGGAGTTTGGTGGAACCGATCAGGCGTTGCAGCTTGGACGCGATCTAGGTTTGCTTTTGTATACCGTCGGTGGCGTTGTATCGGACGTAGGTGGTCTGGCAAAGGGAGCCGCCGCTTTAGGGAAGGTGGGAGTAACCGTTTCAAGTAAAACTTTGGGCCAACTTTTAGGAAAAGATGGAGCAGAGATTGGAGCAACAATCGCGCGTTTGGAATTGGACAGCGCGGGCAATCTGAAGTCAGTTGTCATGCCTAGCGGCGGGAAACTACTCAATCAATACAACCCGCTCAATCAAGGTCCTCTGCCAGCTTCGATTGCAGACACGTTCCGGAGCGCTACCTACGCAGAGGTCGTAACTCAGAAACCGACAACTTTGTATCGGGTATATGGAGGCTCGGCTAATGAGCTTGGGGCTTATTGGACCGCGACAAAACCGACAGGCCCTGTGCAATCGATCATAGACAGTGCTTTGAATCCTCAATGGGGAAATACGGCGGTAAATGTGGTGAAGATTGAAGTTCCAGCAGGTACTAAGTATTTTGAAGGTGTAGCCGCCCCTCAGGGAGGGCTTGTGGGAGGGGGAAGTCAGGTTCTTTTTCCAAAAGACTTCAAAATTGATCCATCCTGGGTGAGATAAAGTATGGCGGGCTGTGGCTGGGAAGTAATAGAGAGCTTTTTTTCGCCGGACGAATACCGTCGATTTGTTGTTTGGATCAACAACCAAGTAGTAAATGGTCGAGCAGAAAGTGTTCGCGTATTAGATAATTACGCTGGACCTGGATTTGATGAGTTTTGGTTCAAATGTTGTGATTCCGCAGAGGTTTGGAGATTGGTTGCGCCGGAACCTCCTTTTCGCGGATATTGGGGGCCAGTAGCAACTAAGGAGAATAATAGGACGGAGGATAATGGGACAGGCCACGTTTAAATAAACGTGGTCTGTCTCGAGGGATCAAAGGTCTTTAATTTATGACAGTTGAGAATGAAGAAGGCCATCTCCTGACTGTTATTGCTGAAATTGGCGTATTGGAGTGGCAAAAGTATCAACAGCGTTTTCCAAAAGTAAGGGTTGGGAATGAAATGCAGCGGGAGGATCATTCAGCGCTGCCACCCTTCATCGCTTTCAGATTTGAGTGTATTAGCACGGTTGATAGCGACAAGTTGAAGGCTGCCGTGGAGGGGTACAAGGGAGCTTTATCATGGTCGATTGTTGGCCGGTCACGCGAAGGGCTACCCGGGATTAACTGGATGATTGCACCGTCAAGGTTGTGGGAGGTGGGTGAATGTGCTTTGCAAGCAAACATGACGGCAGCGGTCTATTTGTCTATTCATGAACCTTTACTTGGTCCAGTGGCATACGAGGATTTAATTGGACTGACGGGACATGTTCGTTCTGTGTTCGATCACTGAGGGATCCAACCCCCACCAAATTCCGGAGGTTATTTAGTGATCACTGAAGATATAAAAATTTTCGAAGAGATTTTCCAATTGGTCGAAGCAGGCATCGTCCATGGCTATGACGCGTTCCGATACGGTGTTGAGCTGGGTGAGGGCTATATAGAAACGGAATTAGCCGTCGTGAAAGACGGGATTGAGGACTGGAACGCCGAAACCGATATAAACGGGGCGATAATTCTTCGTCTGGTCGATCAATTGCAGGCAAACGCAGTCAAACGCGGTGAACCCTGGAAGGCGTTTGTTCTCTCTTATCGCGAAGGCGAACAAGTGAAAACGAAATTCAAGTATTGATCGGGGACGCCGCATTTCCGCGTTCCGGGTAACGAACGGGTGGCTCTGGCCACCTGTCGTTTATCTGACCAGCGCAGCAAGACAGACCCAGAGTGATGCCTGTCTATCCAGTCCGAAGGGGGAGTTTCTTAGTGCCCTTCGGCAGGCGAGCGTCAGCTTGTTGCAAGTCAGACCTGCCGATACATCCCTCAAGTGTTCGTTGAGGGATCGTGGGTTCACTTCGGATAAAGCGGCGGCAACCCGCTATCACCCACCGGATCCTGCACCCGTTCCGCCGCCGGAATAGTCCGGATCGCCCGCCACAAATCCTCACCCTGCCAATGCTGCCCCGTCTCGCTGTACAGCGCACCATTCAACCCATCCAGCGCATCCGACAACGGCACAAACCGCGCCGCCATGTCCGCCAGTGTCTCTGGCTGCTGACGCGCCCACGCATCCAGCGCCTGCCGCGTCGCCTGCGGGTCATTCGCCTGGCTCGCACGTTTGATGTCATCCATCAACGTGCGCGGGCTCGGGCCGGTTTGGGCGGCGCGATGCACCGCTGGTTGCCAGCGTGCGCGCCACCACAGGCCGAAGCCGAGGAGGGTGGTGCAGGCGAGGATCAGCGTGCTGAGTTTCCACCACCACAGCACATCGTTATCGACGATGCTCACTTGCAGATTGCCGGCCGGCGTGTCGACTTGCAGGCTCGGGTTGTTGGCCACTTGCAGCGTGCGCGCGGGCAGGCTGCTGTGTTCCAGATGGTCTTCGAAGGTGTTCCACCAGACCACGTCCACCGTCGGCAAGTCGATGGCGCCGCTACGGCTCGGCACCAGCGCTTCGCGTTCTTCGCGGCTGCCGACAATGCCCCGGTCGGTGCTCTGGTTGCTCAGCACCGGTTGATCGGGGTAGCGGCGCAGGCCGTTGACGTCGGTGGCGGGCAGCGCCGGCAGTTGCGAGGCGGCCAGGCCTTCGACTTTCAATGTCAGGCTGCGGGTCAGGGAATCGCCAACCTGAGTGTGTTCCGGTTCCGGGTTCCAGCTTTCGCTGAGGCTCAGACTGCGCGCGGGCAGCCACGGCGCATCGACCGGATAGGTCAGCGGTTTGGGTTTGACCGTCAGGGGGATTTCAGCAGAACTGACGCGCATCAGTTTGCCCGGCTTTGGCCCCTGCGCATTGGCGTCCTGAGACGGCTGCGTGTCGACCAGTGTGGCGCTGAAGGTCTGCGGCGCGATGGTCAGCAAACCGCTGTGCTGCGGGTAGATCGCATAGCGCATTTCGATCACGCCATGGCGCACACCGTTGAGGTCTTTTTCGTAGGTACGCGTGTCGCCAAGCTGTTCGATGCGCGCATCGGCGATTTGCAGCGGCGTCAGGCTGCTGTCGTCGTACAGCGACACCGAATGGTAGATGCGCAACGTCAGGATCGCCTGCGCCTGCACATACACGCTGGACTGATCGAGGCTGGCCTCGATGAACACCGGATCAAGGCTGTTCTGGTTCTCGCGGGTGTCGCTTTCGACCACTTGCACGGTAATCGGCTGGCTCTGCGCGTCGCCCAGTTGCAGCGGCGGGATCACTACGCTGCCGTTCTCCTTCGGCAGCAGGGTGATGATCCAGCGCGTGGTTGCGCGGTTGTCGCCATTTAGGGTGTTGAGCTGGTTGACCTGCCGCGTGCCGCGCACTTCGAACAACGCTTCCAGTGCGGTCAAATCGGGTTTGCCGAACTGGGTGACGTCGCTGGTTTCGAGGGTGAGTTCGACCGTCTCGCCGGAGTTCAGGCGACTGCGATCCACGCTGGCCGTCAGCTCGGCCGCCTGGGCGGTGGCCGTGCAGAGCAACAGGGGCAGCAAGAGAGCGGTGAAGCGGGTCATCGAGTGTTTTCCTGATCCTGATGTTGTTGCTGTTCGTACCAGAATTTGCGTCGGAGCAATTCGCCGGGGTCGTCGGGGATCTTGCCCAGCCATTGTTCCAGTGCCTGACGTTGCTCGCCTTCGAGGTTGTCTTCACTCGGGCGTAGCGTCGGCACGGTATCCGTTTGTTCTTCTTCGTCGCTGCCCGGCACCTCGTTGGGGCCTGGCTGCGGCGGTGTAGTCGGTGGCGGTTCGCTGGCCGATTCGGTCGGTTGCGCCTCGCTCTGGGTTTCACTTTTTACCGCCGGTGGCGGTGCGGTTGCTGGCGGTGGTTCGTCGCCTGGCAGACTTTGCTGTTCGCTCGGTTTGGTGTCCGGCTCGGCGGGCGGCGGTGTGTTTTTCTGCTTGAGCAGGTTTTCCACCAGCGCCTTGTTGGTCTGCGCCGGACGCAGATCCGGTTGCAGTTCCAGGGCCTGTTCATAGGCGTCTATCGCCGCTTCCAGCTCACCGCTTTTCGCCAAGGCGTTGCCACGATTGTAGTGGGCGCGGGCATCGCTGCCTTCGGCGAAGCGCTGGGCGGCGCCACTGTAGTCGCCGGCCTCGTACAACGCCACCCCTTGCCACTGATGATCTTCGAAATGTTGGGCGGCTTCTACCGGGCGCTTTTGCTTGAGCAAATGCAGGCCCTGTTGGTCGGGACGCAGCCACAGGTCTTCGAAGTCGAAAGCGTAGCTCGGCTGTGGCAAGCAAAACAGCAGCGGCAGGCAGAACAACCAGCCACGTCGCCCGGCGCACGCCGCGAGCAACAACAGCGGCAACAGCAGCCAGTAACCCTGATCGGCCCAGGTATCCAGGCGCACGGTCTGGCCATCGTCACGCAAACTGCGCGGGCCGTTGAGCAGCCCGAGCGCGCCAAGATCCGCTTCGTCGAGGCGTGCAGGATGGTATTCGCCGCCAACACTGTTGAGGAATGCTGCGAGGCCCGGACTGTCGAGTTGCGGCACGCGAATCGCGCCTTGCTCGTCCTTGAGGAAACTGCCGTCCTCTTGGGCAATCGGCGCACCTTCGGCGGTGCCGACGCCGAGCATCAACAGTTGCGCCGACTGTCCACTCAGCGCGTGGCGAATGCCTTGGCGCTCTTCATCATCGAGCGACGAGCCGATCAGCAGAATCCGCCCCTGACCGAGCGCGCCTTGTTTGAGCAAGGCCAGTGCTTTACTCACGGCCAGATCGGCGCGATGGCCGTTTTCCGGCATCAGTGATGGCTTGAGCGCATCGAGCAGATTGCGGCTGGTCGCCAGGTCATCCGACAGCGGCACCAGCGTGTGTGCGCTGCCGGCGTAGACGACGATGGCGGTCTGCGCATCGCTGCGCGCCTGCAACAGGTCGAACAGCTTGCGCCGGGCCTGTTCCAGTCG